>Ga0208161_1001849_pt1 | contig 11066 bp, 8 predicted proteins | sample CB_VirMetaG_3_FD_184538 | JGI IMG/M metagenome (GOLD analysis project Ga0208161, IMG submission 184538) | Freshwater to marine saline gradient viral communities from Chesapeake Bay - CB_1508_1S Viral MetaG (SPAdes) (version 4) | ecosystem: Environmental > Aquatic > Marine > Coastal | place: USA... | reverse complement strand
GGGCAAGTCGATGCTCGTTGACGGTGAAGGCCGCACGATCGTCGAGTGGGTGAAGACGCGCGCTGGAGACATCGACCCCGAAGAACAGGCCCGGATATTCGAGGAAGCGTTCGCGGATTTCAAGCCGTCCGCAGCCCCGGCGACACCGCCAGACGGCGACGACGATACGCTGGTCGTGTACCCACTCGCGGACTGGCACCTCGGCATGTACGCCTGGAGCAAGGAAACACTTGGGTCGGACTGGGATCTGACGATCGCGAACCAGACGATTCGCGCCGCCATGTTCGAGGCGATCAACCGCGCGCCGCCAGCGGCGCATGCGCTAGTGCTCGGCATCGGGGATCTGCTGCACGCAGACTCCGCGAAGAACCTGACGCCGGACAGCGGCAACATCATGGATGTCGACACGCGATACGAAAAATGCCTGCGCTCGCTGGCGACGCTGATAACGGACATCACCGACCGAATCCGCAACAAGCATACGAACGTGCGGCTCGTCCTCAAGGAAGGCAACCACGACCGTTCGTCCACGGCTGGACTGCGGATCGCGGCGCACATGTTCTATCGTAACACGCCGGGCATCGTGATCGACACCGACCCGTCGCCGTTCTCGTTTCACCATTTCGGCTGCAACCTGCTCGGCGCCACGCACGGCGATGGCGCAAAGCTGGCCGATCTCCCGCTCATCATGGCGCGGCTGCAGCCGGAAGCCTGGGCCGCGTCCACGACGCGCCACTGGCACACCGGTCACATTCACCACGACTCCGAGAAGGAGATCCAAGGCGTCGCGTGCTATTCGCACCGCGCTCCGATTCCGCCAGACGCATGGCACACGCGGCAAGGCTACGTGTCAGGGCGTTCCGTCAAGGCGATCATTTACCATCGCACGCGAGGCTACCGCGGTCGCGTCGTCGTGGAAATGTGATGGGCGGCAGGCCGAACGACACGCTGCCGGAAAACCCGACACCGGAGCAGCTCGAACGCTATATCGCGCTGCTGGAGCGCCGGCGCGCGGCCGAGAAGGCAAAAGACAGCTTTCTCGATTTCGTGCGGTTTACCACGCCGGACCCAGAACACCCGGACGACGCCACGAAAACGGCCTACCACGCTGCGCGCGTCCACAAGGCTGTCGCCGCGGCGATCGAGGAAGTGGAAGCGGCGAGGATCAAGTTCCTGATCCTGACCGTCCCGCCCCGCCACGGCAAGACGGAGCTGGTGAGCCGGCGACTGCCTGCCTGGTACTCTGGCCGTCACCCGGAGCAGAACGTGGTCGTCGCGTCCTACAATGACGACTTCGCAATGGACATCGGCCGCGACGTGCGGCGCATCATCGAGAACCCGCTTTTCCGCCAGGTGTTTCCCGAATACCGTCTTACCCGCGAGGGCAAGGCCGCGGACCGGCTCATCACGCGCAAGGGCGGGATGCTCGCATTTGTCGGCCGTGGCGGCTCGCTGACAGGCCGCGGCGCGCACCTGCTCGTCATGGACGACCTGATAAAGGACGACAAGGAGGCCAGCTCGCAGGCCGTCCGCGACCAGGCGTGGAACTGGTTCACGAAAGTGGCGATGACGCGGCGAATGGGGCATAAACTTGTCATAATGACGTTCACACGGTGGCACGCAGACGACCCGATCGGGCGGCTGACTGACCCGGAGAACCCGAATTACAATCCGCTGCTGGCGAAGAAAATCAAGATCATCAACCTGCCGGCACTGGCAGAGGCTGAAGACCCGCTCGGCCGCCAGCCGGGCGAGGCGCTGTGGCCGGACGGCCCGGATCGCTTCGACGAGGAGTTCCTGCGCGAGCAGCAGTCGCTGGATCCGCTCGGCTTCGCTGCGCTGTACCAGCAGCGGCCGAGCATGCTGGACGGCGACCTGTTCCGCCGCGAAAACATCCGCTTCTACAAGTCCTACGAACTGCCGGACAATTTGCGATTCTACGCCGCGTCCGACCATGCTGTAGCGACCGGGCAGCGCAACGACTTCACGGTGCTATTGCTCGTCGGCGCCGCGCCGAACGGCGATTTGTACCTGGTGAACTGCTGGTGGGACAAGAAACCGTCCGATGTCGTCGTCGAGGCGATGCTCGACATGGGGACGACGGGCAACATGCGCCCGCTCCTGTGGTGGGCCGAACGCGGCCACATATCCAAGTCCATCGGGCCGTTCCTGAACAAGCGGATGCTGGAAACCGGGCGGTACATGAACGTGGTCGAAGTCACTCCGATCGGAGACAAGGCGCAGCGTGCGCAGTCGATCGCCGCCCGCGTGGCAATGGGCAAGGTGCTGTTCCCGTCCGACGCCGTCTGGACCGAGCGCGCCATAAGCCAGATGATGAGTTTTCCTAATGGCGCGCATGACGACTTTGTCGACACCTTGTCGCTCGTCGGCCTCGGCATGCAACACCAGTGGTCAAACGCGCCCAAGAGTGATAGGAATAAAAACCTTCCCCGCGAAGGGACGTTGAATTGGGTCAAGCTGCAGGACAGGTGGCACACCGAGCAGCGTGAACGTGCTGCATTTGGAGGCTTCTGATGGAAATCGAGGAAGACATGTCGCCAGCGGCGCACGACAACGCCGCGCCTTCCGGTACGCCGCAGCCGATCGACGAGGACACGCAGAAGCACGTCATGGCGCTCCTGGAAAAGGTTCGGGAGGATGAGCTTCACCACAAGAAGGCGTTCGAGCGGATGCGGCGCAACATGCGCATCGCGGCGCGCGGCGCGGACAAGGACTGGCCGGCAAACAACTACACGGCCAACATCATCGGCCGCCATATCAAGCGCAAGACGGCTGCGCTGTATGCCAAGAATCCGCGCATCGTGGCGCGCCGCCGCGACACGCTCGATTTCGCAGTGTGGGATGAGAACCCGCAAACACTGATGATGGCGCAGCAGGCCGTGGCGATGGCCGGGCCCCCGCCCGCGCCGATGATCGACCCGATGACAGGCATGCCCGCACCGGTGATGGATCCGACTGCGGAGCAGCGCGCCGTGCTGGACGACTTCACGCAGGGCATGCGCCGCCGCGAGCAGGTGCGCAAGCTCGGCAAGACGCTGGAGATTCTGTACGCACACTCGATGATGGCGCAGCAGCCGATCGACTTCAAGGCGGCGCTGAAGAAGGTGGTACGCCGAGCCTGCGTCAACAGCGTCGGCTACGTGAAGCCCGGTTTCGAACGGATCACCGAGCCGCCGCAGGCGGTTCAGGACCAGATGAATGACATCCGCGAACGGATGGACCACATACAGCTGCTCGTGAAGCGCGCCGGCGACGGCGACAAGGATCTGACGGTCGAACTGCGTGAACTAGAGCTGACGCTGCAGGGGCTACAGCAGGCCGAGCATGTCGTCGTGCGCGAAGGGCTGGTTTTCGACTACCCGCTGTCGACCAATGTCATCCCTGACAAGCTGACCCGCGAACTGGCCGGGTTCGTCGGCGCGCGTCACCTGACGCTGCGCTACTATTACACGAAAGACGAGGTCGAGGCTCGGTTCAAAGTCGACCTGGGCGACCAGTACAAGGAGTACACGATCGCCTACGGCGACAAGCGGGCATGGCCGAGCGCGGCGTACGTCATCGAGGAAGACGACTACCCCTACACGAAGCCGGAAAACCGCACCGGAAAAATGGTCTGTGTGTACGAACATTACGACCGCGTTACCGGGCTGGTGTACCTGCTGGCAGACGGCTATCGAGGCTACCTGGCGCCGCCAGCGCCGCCGAACGTCTTTGTCGAAGGCTTCTGGCCGGTTCACGCGCTCACCTTCAACCAGGTCGAATCCGAAGACGAACTGTTCCCGCCGTCCGACGTGGAACTGCTGGAGCATGCGCAACGCGAATACAACCGCGCGCGGCAGGGTGTCCGCGAGCACCGCGACGCAGCCCGCCCGCGGTGGGTGTTCGCCAACGGCGCGTTCCCGTCCGAAGAAGACCCGATGCGCATGCAGCGCCTGCGACCGTTCGAAGCGCTCGGCATCAATGTCGGTCCCGGCTTCAAGCTGTCCGACGTGCTGCAGGCCGTGCCGATCTCGTCGCCGGACCCGAACCTGTACGACACCGGATACCTGTTCGGTGACATCCAGCTTATCGGCGGGACGCAGGAAGCGCTGCTCGGCGGCGTCGCCAAGGCGACTGCCACGGAATCCACGATCGCGGCGTCGGCCACCAAGGATACCGACAGCGCCGACATCGACGAACTTGATTCGTTCCTGACGCGCATCGCCAAGGATTGCGGCGTGATTCTGCTGAAGGAGATGACACCGGAGCAGGTGATGAAGATTGCCGGTGCTGGCGCGGTGTGGCCGGGCGTAAACATGGACGCCGCCGCACCGGAGGACGTGATCGGTGATGTGTACCTAGAGGTCGAGGCCGGTTCGACAGGCAAGCCGAACGCGGCTGTCGAGATCGACAACTTCCAGAAACTCGCGCCGTTCCTGCTGCAGATTCCCGGCATCAACCCGGAATTTCTGGCGCGCGAAGCGCTGCGGCGCATGGATGATCGTCTCGACCTGACGGAGGCCGTCGTCCCGGCGCTGCCGTCGATCGTGATGATGAACCAGCAGGCGCAGCCGGGCTTCGCGGACGGCGATCCGAACGCGCAGGGGCCGGAAGGCGGCAACAACGTGGAGACGCCTTCCGAACCGCCCGGCAGCGAGGCCGCGTTCGGCTCCAACCAGGTGTGAAAAAATTCCTAGGAATGTAGTCCTTGCGCTGTCGCGCAAGCTGTCGTATGTTCCAACAAACGGGAGATCCGTACATGGACGATAAAGACCTCGACGTGGACCCGTCCCCCACGTCGGACCAGAACGGCGACACCGGCATTCAGGATATGGAGCCGGTAGTTGAAGCGGACTCGCCTGCCGCGAAAGGTGAAGACAGGGAATCCCTGCTCGGTGTCATCCGCGACGTTGTCTCCAAGCGTGAGACGGCAGCGACCGAGACGGACGAGCCTGAACCGGACTCACCATCCAAGAGCGAAAATTCGGACCAGGAGCCTGAAGGCGAAGCGGAACCGGACGACGAGAACTTCTCAGACGTGCCGTTCCACAAGCACAAGAGGTTCCAGCAGCTTCTTCGCAAGACGAAGGAGTTCGAGGCTGATGCGACTGCGCACCGCAACGTGAAGCAGTACATGGCTGAGAACGGACTTTCGGCGCAGGAGGCTGCAAGGGGCATCGAATTGATGGCGCTCGCCAAGGCTGAGCCGAAGCGCGCGCTGGAGATTCTTCGCCCGCTGGTGCAGGGCCTGCTTGTTCAGACGGGGGAGATCCTTCCGCCAGACCTGCAGGCGAAAGTCGCAGCCGGCGCACTGACGCGAGACATCGCGATCGAGATGAGCAAGCTGCGTGCGGAGCAGCAATTCGCGAACAGCCGGGCTGAACGCGAGGCGCAGCGAAGCACCGAAGTCTACCGCGAAGCCGCCGTCCGTGAAATGGAGCAGGCGGCGACAGAGTGGGCACTTGGACGGCGCCAGAAAGACCCGAATTTCGCGACCAAGGAGCGCGCAATCGCGCGTGAGGTCGCATTCCTTCAGCGCACAGACGGGTTTCCCCGCAACGCGCAGGAGGTTCGCCGGCAACTCGAAAAGGCATACGAGGCGGTCAACGCCGAGTTCAAGCCGAAGACGAAGCCAGCGAAAGCGCCACTCACGGGCGGAAGCGCATCACCGCAATCCGGCGCCAAGCCAACCGACGCTCCGAGCACGATGGAGATCATACGGAGCAAGCTGGCAGAGCGCGCCTGACGTAAGGAATAGGCGAAATGCCCCTTTCTGTTGACGAACTCGCTGACATCAGCAACTCCACGCTGGAGGTCTATCTGGACCGCGGCAGGGTATTCAAGCAGAACATCGAAAACAAGCCGATGCTGAAGGCGTTCGACGCCGCGGCTGGCAAGTTCCCTGGCGGCAAGGAAGCCGTCTCGTTCGCCGTGGCTTCCGGCCAGGGCGGCGGCTCGCTTGTCGGCTACACCGGCGACGACCAGGTGTCCTACTACAACCCGACCGGGACGAAGCGTGCGCGTTTCCTCTGGAAGGAACACCACATCGGCATGACCATGACGATGTCGCAACTGAAGACCGACGGCATCGACATCGTCGAGGACGGCAGCGTTGCATCCCAGGAGGAGCGTCGCATGTCCGGCCGCGAGATGCAGGTGCTGGCGAATATGCTGGACGAGAACAACGAGAAACTGGGCGAAGACTACGCCCGCGGTCTCGACTCGCTCATCCACGGCGACGGCACTTCCGACAGCAAGGCGCTGGCCGGCATCAAGTCGCTGATTCTGGACGACCCGTCGCTCGGTTCGACCGGTGGCGTATCGCGCACCGCAAACACTTGGTGGCGGAATCGCGCCGCAACCACCGCTGCAAACGCGGCTGGTTCCGGTTCGAACCAGATCACGTCGGCCACCGCGGGCGGCGGCGCACTGCTGAAGTTCCTCCAGAAGGAATCGCTGCAGCTTTCGCGCTACGATGACGGTTCGACCAAGCGGCGCTGGTTTGCTGGCTCGGACTTCATCGACGCCCTGCACACCGAAATGCGCGCCAACGGCTACTACACGCAGACCGGCTGGTCTGGTGGCAAGGCCGTGGACGGCAAAATGGGCATGCCGCTCTGGGGTGGCGAGGAGATCGTCTACGATCCCACGCTGGACCTGAACAGCCTGGCCAAGCGGTGCTATGTCATCGACATGGGTAAGTCGGGCATTCGCATGCTCTACATGGACGGCCAGCGCATGAAGCGCCACCGTCCGGCCCGCCCCTACGACCGCTACGTGGTCTACCAGGGCATCACCACCACCGCTGTTCTTGTCGCGAAGAAGCTGCGGACGTCCGCGGTGTATGACATCGCGTAACGCAACCATCGGCGGGCTGGCGACAGCCCGCCGCAACCCCATTGAGGAGTTCTGAAAATGGCAATCCGCAGGAAAAAGTTCGCGACACTGACGCACGTTCTGGCGTCCGCGGTCGCAGACGACGGCACCGTCGAGGTCGCGTATCCGTCCGGGTACACGCAGGCCAACTTCAACACCGGACTGAATGACGCCGGCAGCTATGTCGTCATCAACGGTAACAACAAGTGGTCAGCCACCGATCCCGGCATCGGCCTGTCGTATGACTCCAGCGTCATCACCGTCACCAACCTGACCGGTGCGGCCTGGGCGGCAGGCGACGAACTGGTGTTCCAGTTCGAAATCGTCGACGGCGATTTCGTGGTGCCGTTCATGTTCCCGATCAACCTGGCCAGCGTGGCTGACGGCGACGTCATCACCAGCTTCAAGCCAATGATGAAGGGCAAGATCGTCCACATGTCGTTCACCGTGAACGTGCCTGTGACGACTGCGTCCAAGCTGTCGACGCTGAACGCGGAGATCGGTACGACCAACCTCACGGGTGGCACCATCGCGCTCACCAGCGCGAACTGCACTCCGATGGGCGCGACAATCCACGCCGCGGCCATCACCGGCAATAACACCGTCACCGAGGACGACCTGATCTCGATCGAGGCCTCGTCCACCACGGCCTTCGCGGAAGGCTCTGGTACGCTGGCGGTGTTTATCCGTCCTGACTTCGAGGACGCCTACTGAGACTGACGGGGCGGGCTGATCGGCCCGCCCCGTCACCCCGCCAAAACGGAGAACCGGCAGCATGGAACTTGCAAACTATCTCGTCGCGATCGGTGGTGATCGCGGCCACACCGCGCCAAAATACGCATCGACACCCGCCGAAGCTGCGGTGCTGATGCGCATTCACGGTGACGACGCCGTGTTCGACATCAAGATCATCGGCGCCGATACGCGCACGTCGCGCACCGAACGCGAACGCCTGATGCACACCTACATGGGCTCGATCAACCCGGAGACGCGCAAGCCGATCGTCGAAGAACTGTTTCCAGGCATCGGCGTCAAGCTGGTCGACACCTTCGCGGACCTTGGCCTCGGCGCCGATGCGTTCAAGGATCCGCCCGCCAGCGCGGGCGACGACGATGTCGAGGACATGGCCGAACCGCAACCCGTCGAGGCACTAAAGCCGAAGCGCGGGCGCCCCGCCAAGGTCGAGACGCCCGAACCTGCAGTAGCGGCCGAACCGGAGCCGGCGAAGGCCGACGACGAGGACGGCGACCTGTTTTCCTGAACCGTAGGAGCCTGCCATGCGCGGTGCGACACTCGGCAACATCCTGACAGACTTCCGATCCGAGTGCCGGATTTCCTCGAACGCCGCCCACAACGTCGGCGTTCGAGATCGCCACATCGCGCTCCTGCAGCGCACACAGAAATGGCTGTGGGAGGATTTCGACTGGCCGACGTTGCGCGTCGAGCGGTGGATCCAGGTACAGGCCGGGCAGAGGTACTACGCCCCGCCGGCCGACATGAACATCGACCGTATCCAGAAGGTCGAGCTTAAAGACGGCGGGCGTTTCATCCCGATCGTCGCCGGCATCGACATCGAGCACTACGCCACCTACGACCCGGAACTCGACGAGCGCGCGTATCCGCCGCGCCGGTGGCGCATCTCGGAGAACGAGGACATCGAACTCTGGCCGATTCCCGACACGAACGCGGACGACGACACCCGCGAAGGCTACGTGAAACTCACTGGCATCCGCAACCTGTCGACATTCGTGGCCGAGACGGACACCGCGGACCTGGACGACCAGTTGATCGTCCTGTTCGCGGCGGCAGAGGAACTGGCCGCGATCGGGGCCAAGGACGCTGAATTGAAGCGCGTCGCCGCCCGCGCTCGCTATGACAAGCTGCGCGGCGCGCAAATGCCGCGGCGCGTGTTCAGCCTGCTCGCGGATCGTGACGAGGAATACAAGCGTCGGCGTGTCCTGCCGAATGCAATTTACCGAGCCTCCTGATGGGCAGCATCTACGTCAAGCAGTTTACTGGCGGCCTGGACTCCCGGCGATTGCCGGAAGTGACGCCGAACGGATCGTTGATCCGCGCCTACGACTGCCACATCAATCGGGGCGGCGAAGTCGAGAAGCGGCACGCTTTCGTCAAGGAGTACGACCTTTCTGCCGGGAACACGAAAGGCTTGTTCGCGCTGTCGGGCGGGCTGTACGTGTTCGGCCACGATACCGCGCCGTCGCCCGTCAGCACGCCGACCGGCGTCTCCTACCAGCGCCTTCAACACCCCGGCGCGGCCACGCTGAGCCGCGTCCTGTCGGTGACGCAGACAGCCGGAAAAATCTACGCGGCGGCCGAGTTCTCCGACGCCACCCGCTACCACTACTACGACGGCACGCGCGTCACCGACTGGTACGACGGGCGCTCTCGCGCCACGTTCGAAGTCACCGCGACCGCCGGCTCGATTCGCATCCTGGTCAACGGCGTGGCGATCGACAGTGGCGCAGTCTCATTCAACACCACCGCCGAGCAGACGGCCACCGACATTGCGTCGAACATCAACGCGCACACGTCGTCGCCGGACTACACTGCCGTCGCGAGCGGCACGAACGTCACGATTGTCGCCGCCACGGCGGGCACGGCCAGCAACGGCTTCGCGGTCGTGTGCACGCTGTCTGGCGGGTTCACCGTGACACCGTCGTCCGGGCTGACGCTGACCGGTGGCGCGGCCAGTACCACGTCCTACCAAGTCGGCAGCCACGTCGCCACGCTGTCGCAGAAGGTCTACTCGGTGTCGGGGCCGCTGGCGCACTTTTCCGGCCTGAACAATCCCTCGAAATGGACCGTCTCAACGACCGGCGCCGGGTTCATCGATATGTCGGCTGAAGACGCGGAAGCGTCGTCGCTGGTGGCCGTCGCTCGCTACCTCTCGTATGCTGCATTCTTCGCGGAGCGCGTTGTCCTCATATGGCGAATCGACCCGGACCCGGCCAACTACTCATCCGCCCAGGCACTGAACAACACCGGCACGAAATCACCAAGGTCCATCACGCAGTTCGGGGATACGGACCTGTTCTACTGCGACGCCTCTGGCATTCGCTCGCTGAAGGCGCGCGACAGTTCCGGCGCCGCCACGACCACAGACATCGGCGTTCTCATCGACACGCTCGTGCAGGAGAAGCTGGCTGAACTGACCGACACCGAGCGCACGTACCAGGTGATCGGTGTGATCGAACCGAACACCGGCCGGTTCTGGATGGCGATGAAGGACATAATTTACGTGCTGTCCTACTTCCCTGGCGCCAACGTGCGCGCGTGGACTGCGTACAGGCCCACGTACATCAACGACTCCGACGAGACGGTCGAGTTCGAGATCGACGACATGGTGGTTTACAACCGCCGCGTCTATATCCGGTCGGGCGACGAGATCTTTTGCTACGGCGGCATCTCGACCGGCACGACCTACGACGCGACGGAGGCCGAGGTCTGGCTGCCCTATCTCGACGCGGACAAGCCGGCGATGGAAAAAGAGTGGCTCGGTTTCGACGTGGCTTGCAGCGGTGAGTGGCTGGCCGAAATCGGGCTGGAGCCGACGAACCTGTCGTCCGAGGATGCACTCGGCCGCGTCTGGAACACGACTTTCAACGCCACGAATCGCATTCCGATCAACCGGCGCGGCACCCACGCCAGCCTGCGATTCACGTCCAAGAACAGCGCGGCGGCCAAGTTGGCGTCGGTAATGCTGCACTACAGCATGGACGGCGACGAGGACAAGTGATCGCGTTGACAGCCACCGACAGTTTGTCGTATTATTCGACAACCCGCCATGCGGTTTCGGGCGCCGCGAGCACGTACACATTGTGACGGCCCGCCATGCCTTTCGGCCTACTCCCGCAGTTTTTCAAGGGTGATCTCTCCGACGAGATCGCGCAGGACCAGGCGCTCGCCGCCCGGCGTGATGAACGCCTGACCAATCAGCGAGTGCAGCGGGGCACGCGAAACGTGAACCGTGTATTCGGCAACCAGTTCGGTGATGGTTTCCTGGGCGACCAGCGCGCCGCGTACATGCAGCATTACATGCCGCAACTGCGTGAGCAGAAAGAGAACGCGCTGAAGGAACTGGAGTTCGCGCTCGCGCGCTCTGGCATGACGAACTCGTCACTGCGCGCGCAAAAGATGGCGGAATTGCAGCGCACGTTCGACGAGAGTGC
>Ga0208161_1001848_pt1 | contig 11068 bp, 17 predicted proteins | sample CB_VirMetaG_3_FD_184538 | JGI IMG/M metagenome (GOLD analysis project Ga0208161, IMG submission 184538) | Freshwater to marine saline gradient viral communities from Chesapeake Bay - CB_1508_1S Viral MetaG (SPAdes) (version 4) | ecosystem: Environmental > Aquatic > Marine > Coastal | place: USA... | reverse complement strand
GTGGGAGGCCACGGTGGTCGATCGCACCCTCTTGGGTGCGGAGACCATCGCACAGCGGATCGTGACGGCGGCTCCGGGCGACTCTTGCCCCGTTCGCGTCAAGTCTCTGGTTCGGTCCTACGAGCCATCGTATGACGGGCAGAGGCCCGGCGAGTACGTCATCACTATCAACATGGAGAACTTCTGATGGCAAAGGTCATTGGAAACGGCCTTACGGCCTTGATCGCCGGATCGATCGTTATTGATGTCACCTCTATCTCGATGGACGCAGGAGAGCGTCCCCAGATCGACATCACCGCGTCCGACGAATCCCAGCGGTCGGCGGTCCCCGGTCTTCGATCTGTCCCCACGGGGTCCATCACAGGCATCCTCAACAACGGTCAAATCACGACCCTTGAGGCACAACTCGCCGGTTGCACTGCTGTATCGCTTGCGCTTGCCACCAATCAGGCCGACTGCTCGACCAGCGAAACCCTGATTGCCGCGCAGGTTCACATTACGGGATTCACGGTTGATGCTAGCATGGACGAGGCAGCCACGGTGACTGTCAACTTCATGCTTGCGGCTGGTGACTCGTTCATCTGATCCGCCGAGAACATCCGATGTTCACCTTCAAGACAAAGACCGTAGAGATTGATGGGCAGTCCGTGACGCTCCGAGAATTGAGCGGTGTCCAGTGGAACGAGATCACGGAGGATGCCGACATGGCCGTCATCATCGCCATGTCGTGGATCTCTCCGAACAGCGTGACTCCAGACCAGGTTCGCCACTGGCCGTTCTCGATCCAGAAGCGGATCTACGATCTCTGCACCGAACTGAACGGTCTGGATGACTCGGGAAACTGACGGAGCGGGATCTCGCCAATCACCGTCTCGCCAAGGAACTCGGCATGACGGTCAGCGAGGCTTTGTCCCGCATGTCCGCCCGCGAATACCTGAACTGGCTTCTGTTCTGGCAGTATGAGGCCGGTGAGAAGCAGACGATGGGCCAAGCCCTCCAGGAGATAGCCAAATGGCGACGGTAGGCAATCTCTTTGTCAACGTACGGGGCCGCACAGGCGGCTTCGTTCGTGACATGAAGCGGGCGCACAAGTCCGTAAAGAAGGACTTCTATCGAAACGAAGCATTGGCAAGAGAAGCCGTTCGCTCTGCGATCCAGAAGAAGATCAAAGCCAAAAGCGAGGGCCAGTCTCCAGCAATCATCCAGAGGCGGGTTGAAGAACTGGCGAAAGCAAGATCCCGTCTGGCCATCGCCAGCAGCAGGCCTGGAAGACTTGCAGAACGCCGTGGGTTGATTGCCGCGAAGGAACGCGGTGAGGCGGCCAGAGCATTCCTCGCCCGCGAGGCCAAGGCTTTGATCCCGCTGGTCCTTGGAGTCCCGGCCGCTGCTCTTGCGTTCGTGGTTTCGCAGGGCGTCAAAGCATTCAAGTCTGCCAGCCAGTTCGCAGCGATTGGACCGCAGGGAGGTCGCTTTATCAGTGCGACCGTCGGCAAGATGACGGACGAGATAGCGTTTGCCCAAAGGGGCGACGTTTCCGAGGTCATGGCAAGGACAGCGGAACTGGAACGGCAGAACGCCTTTCTCTGGAGAGAGGTCGGCCTTCAGTTCCAGATCGTCATGAACTACTTCGCGGAACAACTTGGACTCGATATCATGGCCCCGAAGATTACGGGAGACCCTGGCTTTGATCCCAGGAAGGTTGAGGTCAACCAGAAAATGATCGACGCCAGTCTCGCCAGGAAGGCGAGGGCGGCTGGATTGACCACTGGATTCCCGGCATATGGGGTTGGCTTCTGATGGAAGTCATCGAAAGAATCTCAAGCAGAAGCACGTCGGTTGCCGGGCTTTTTCAGCCTACGACTGTCACGGTCAACCTCACCGTCAACTACTGCGGCGACGAGGTTGTCCCGACATCTCCAAACGCGGTGATATTTGACCTTCAAGAAGCTGGCTATGTGATCGAGATCAACCGCCCATATGGTAGGCCGAACTCGGGAACAGAAACCCCTATTGTTGGCGTCTCGGCATCGGGCGCGTGCGGTTCTGCTTCAGACGGATTTGAAGTTACCGCCTATTCCGCCAGGAGAGACCCGAACTCTCGCAACGTCTTTTATGTTGATATCGTCAACCAAATGGTTGAGTATCAGCAATACAATCATGCGACGGTCACGATTTCGCCGGGGCAAAGGATGGCCAGAGCTTGGAGGGTGCGGCCTGACGTTCCTGAGCTGGGAGAGGATGGGTCAAATGGATATACCCTTGACCTCGTGCCAAGATACGCTGACAACACTTTGAACAGCGGGGATATCGAAGGCCAGAAGGTTGATATCAACCTTCAGCCAATATCTATTCCGCTGTGGGAAACCACATACAGGTTGTCGTTCGTGAGCAGACGGCCCTATTACTCAACGGCTGGCGCATCGGTCCAGACGATTGACAACATTTATTCGTATTGGACATCGGGGAACGTGTCGACATCGCTAGGCAAGAGGCTGAAGACGACCAACGGGAATCTTGCGCCAATCGGTTTGCTGTTTCGAGCTGTCGGTCGGAACATCTCCATCACTCCAATCGTCGGAACTTGGGTGCGGGTTGACTACGAGTTCACGCAAGACGAATGGGATCATCTTGAGCAATTCCCGTTTTCCGTCGGTGGTGTTCAGCCGCAAGATGTGGAACGGTTCGACTCTTCGGCAACTGGCTTCAAGATGCTTTCGTCAAGCAAGGTCGGGTTCATGGATGTGAACCCGGAGATTGAAGAAATAGACCTGGCAAACCTCCCGTGCGGCGTTTTGTCGATTTGGCAGCAGCAGGCAGGGAACGCCTGATGGAAGCGTTCCCGACTGGACTTTTCAGGGGACCGTACTTTGGGAAGGTGACATCTTCTCTGTTGGTAGACGGCGAAGAGCCAGACCTGAGAAAGTGGAACTATACCATCGAACTTGTTCAGTTTGATGGTCAAGAATGGAACGACCATGATGCCCCACCAGAACTGACCGACGTACGAAACGTTTTTGAGGCATCGAACACGAGTTCCGTCAGCATGGGAATCACCAACCTTGGTCTCCCTGGGACATACCAGCTTCAGCCAGCACCGGATGGTGCCATTGTTCCGGTGTGGATCACGCCGGTCGGTCCGTTCATGATGTGGCCGAATCAGTTTGACGGGGCCTGCTGATGACGGCTCGGCTTTGTTGTTGCGGTCCATGCACTTCTCCCTGGCGAGTCTTCGTGCCCTGCCCGGACACGCGGCCTGATGTCTACGCTCGGCTCGTGACAATCTCGCAGGCAGACTTCAATGACTGCGGCTTCGATCTCGTCAAGACTTACCGATACCAGAACACCCAGGACTGCGACCCGTACTGCGGAAAATGGTTCTGCTTGACCGCGGCAAACGACACTGAGAACAGGTGCGTCACGGAAGTCTTTCCGGGCGACGGCGGGAACTGCCCGCCCTGTTCGCCGTGGGACGGAACGGCCGATCCGCCGTTTCAGGTGATCCGGCCGGAGGAATTTCCAGAGGCGTGCAACTGGTTCGTGGAGATCGAGACCGATTGTTGCGACGATGCTTGTCCAGAGGTGATCTGCGATGGGTTCGGATGGGTTCGGGCCTCGGACTGCATCCAAGACGGAACGTGCTACAACCCAAGTTCGATCTCGTGGTCGGTTGGTATCAACGCAACGCAGATTGCGGCTCAGATCACCGAGCACGGGTACACGATGAACCTGTCGAACAAGGGCATCCGAAACGTCACCTCGACGATCGTGGGTCTGACGCTTCGGGTCGAGTTCGACGCCTATCTGACGTTCGTGACAAGCCCGAGCGCGAATCCGCTGATTGACTGCGGCGATCCGAACAACTGTGATCCGTTCGTCGGCGATCCTCGCGCATGTCTTTGCGCTGACCCTGACCCATGCGACGTCTACCCAGACACGTTTGAGGTCGAGCTTGGCCGATTCGTTGCATCCATCCCGTGCATGTCCTCACCTTCGGTCGTATCAGCCTTCGGCAGCGTGCAGTCGATCAATCCGCCGACCTACTGTGGAAACTTGCAGGTGTCGACCACCATTGTTCAAAACGCTGGAGCGGGTCAAAGCACCGGAAACGTGCTGGGATGGGGCGGCAGCGGCAAGGTCAGCAGCCGCACCCAGACTCTGAACTACAACCTTGCCGACCACCCGTTCCTGTCTCCGAGTTTGCAGGACATTCCGGGGACTGGAACGCCGCAGGCTGGCTCCTGCACCTACGAACTTTTCATGACCGCATCCCTTCCGCAAAGGCCGCCAACATGTCCAGCACTGTAAGTGGAGTCGGAGACGTCATCGAGATGGTGACAAAGGTGACCGGAATCAAGAAGGTTGTGGAAGCTGTTTCCAAAGCCACAGGAAAGGACTGCGGCTGCGGTAGACGCCGTGATAGACTGAACGAACTGATACCCTTCAAGAAGGGGGACACGGATGGCGTGCAACGCGACGAGGATTGAACTCAGTAACTCAGCTGTTACAACGCTCACGGTAACGCTGACGACCGACCCAGGCGATGGGGCTACGGTGCTGCTCATCGTTGACGGTCTTGGCATCACCACGTCCGGGACCACTTCTGGTGGCTCGGCGACCCTGACGCCGGTTGCGGCTGTCGTTGCTGATACGAACAGCATCTGGGACGCGATCATCCAGGTCGGCACCAACCGGCCTGCGGTCGCGGAAGTGTTGGTCACCGAGACCAACACTGCTCAGAGCCTCGGTATCACCATCACCGATTCGCAGGTGACGTACTGTGCGCCGTCCGGTGGCGGTGGTGGTGGCGATGCGTTGACCGCTGGCGATGTTGACCAGTTCGCCGACGTCACCTATCCAGCAACGATCCGTGAAGGTGACTACCTGTCTCGGTCCCTGGCCGGTTCCTGGACCAGCAACCGGCCGGAGTCGTTCCCAGTCGATCGTCGGCCCATGATGGTCGCGGTCTACGGCGTGAACTCCGCCGACAGTGCCGGATGGGGCGTCGCACAGAATCTTCGGCTGACGCCATTGACCGGCGATACGGTCAACCATGCCGATGAGGTCAACAACGGACGCCTGCGGTTCTTCAAGGACAAGATGGCGACCCCGCAGGCCGCCAACACTGAAAAGATCCAGCGGTATGTGGTGAACTCGCCAGCCGGTTGGATCAAGGGGCAGGAAACCGATTCCTTCCCATCCACCGCTGGCTACACGATCGAGAACGATCCTGCGTCGCTTGACGACTACCAGGCTGACGGTACTGTTGTGCAATCGTTCCCGACGCCGTTCACGACCGATGGGACGACGAGCGGCACGATTGGCAACCAGAAAGAAGCCTGGACCGCGGCCGTCGATTGGTTCCGTACCGAGATCGGCGGCACCATCGAGCTGACCGCGTACATTGGCTATTACGTCACGTTCGAGCCTAACGCGAGCGGACAGCCAACCGCAACGTTCCTGACGGACATTGGCGGCTACAAAGCTCAGTGGGCGTTCGCGGTGAAGCCGACGCCGGACGACGTAGAGCCGTTTTTTGGTCCGCAGTGGGACACCTTCCTAGACATCGGTTTCGACACGATGGGATTCGATCTCGGAACGAACGTGTACACCGATTCCGGTGTCGCTGGTCGTGCCCTGATCGACGCCTTCGTAGACACGGTGAACTCTAGGTTCTGTGTCGAGGCGGTGCCTAGAGACCTCACGGCTGGCGACAACCAAGGCGGCCAGCTGCACGACTCTCGCGCGTACCAGAACGCACGGTTCTGGCTCTACTTCCCGTCTCTGGTTGAGATCGACGGCACGACGACTGGCGGCAGCAACCGGCTTGTAGTCGACAAGTGGAATCTTGACCCGTCGAACACCGAGGTCCATGTCGTCTTCGACTGGTTCCAGTGTGCTTCCAGCACGACCTTGAACCTGACCGGGGCTCGCATCCGTGAACTCATGAACATCGCGCACGAGCGTGGGTTCGTGGTTTCAACGACAGGCGGCACCAGTCCGGTCGAGACGAGTGATGGGTGGACCGTCGCCGAGTACCACCAGTACGCGATCGACCTGTGGAAGAAGTCCCGTGGTCTGATCGCAGACGCCGCGGTCTCCAGCGTCAACGGTGCCACCGGCGTGGTTGTGCTGAATGGCGAAGACATCGACACAACCGCTTCGAGCGGAACGACAATCAAGTCCGCTATCGACACGCTGAACCTCATCGCCGTTGGCAACGCGACTGCGATTGCACAACTTGACCTGGACGCTCTTACGGACGTCAACGCTCCCACCCCATCTAATGGGGAAGTGCTGCAGTTCGACCAGGCAACCGGAAAGTGGGTCTCGGCTGGGGTAGGTGGTACTGGCACCGTCACGTCTGTCGGTCTCAACGTGCCGGGCGGCTTCACGGTCGTCGGCACCAACCCGATCACGTCTTCCGGCACGTTTGAGATCACGTCGTCGCTGTCCGGCGTTATCAAGGCGGACGGGGCTGCGACGTTCAGCGGTAGTGCGGAACTCAACGACCTTGCCGACGTCAACGTTTCGCAGGGTGCAGGCAACGACGGCGACCTTGTTTTCTACGACCATGCGGCGGGCGCAGGTGCGAAGTTCAAGGGCGTGGCCCGGTCGTCGATCGCCCTGTCCGAGTTCAACAACGACTTGCCAGCCGTGCAGGACTCGTACCTCATGCTGATCGAGTCGCCAAGTGTGAAGGCGTACACGCTCGACGGCAGCGTCACTGCCGATCGCACCATCACCGCCATCTACGCGAAACTCGGTGGCGGCACGTCTGCAACCGTTGATTTCAAGCGGACCAGATCCGGCACGACGGTCGACATCGCCAGCAGTGTTGCGGTGACGACCACGGCTGCTACGCCGCCACTGAGCAACACTGGTCTGCAAGATGGCGACCGCCTGTGGATCAACGTGTCTGCGATCAGCGCGCCGGAGGACATGGAGATCGTCGTGGAGTACACCCAATGACGCCGCCGACCGTGCAGTTCATCCCAGCGGCTGCTCCGACAGTGGAAGTCGTCGGAACCTGTACCGGGTGGGCTATCGCAACAACTAACCCAATCCGAAGCGCAAACGGATGGACGGCAGGACCATTCGGTTCTGGCTCGATTGACATGGACCTCCGGAACGACAGTTTGGGTGCGTTCATCCGTTTCAACAATGGGACCAATGCGTCAGCGTTCATTGCGTCTCACGGAACACGAAATATCGAGATCGTTCACGACTCCGGAACCTATGCGTGGAACAATAGTTCTGGTGGTGGGATGTCCACGTTTGCGACCGTGTACGTTCGCTTGAATCTGTCCGGATGGTCTGGAACTATTCCTGGTGCGACCGATGCCGCATCTGTCAACCTTGCCTGAGACCTGATATGAACACCCTTCCCGACTTCGCCAACGCCGTCAAGAACCTTTCCGCCCTGACGTCCGTGGTTGCTGGACTTGGCTACAAGTTCAAGGAAGCAGCACCACGCACTGCCCTGGATGAGCAGCTCATCGACGGCATGGTGGCGTCTGCTCAGGAGCTGATCGCCGCGGCCAACGCCCTGAAGGCCATCGCGTACGACCCGACGCCCGAAGAGCCGGTGTGACGAATCGTCGGCCATCGGCCGCATGAGGCGACGTTTTCTCACTAGGGTGATTCAAAATCCGATTTTGAATCGCCATAGTTTCTCGCCTGAGAAAGTGGGGGCAACGTGGCAAGAGTCCTCGCGGTAGGCGACATCCACATCCCCGCCGAACACCCAGGTTATCTGGGGTTCGTGCGGGGTGTTCGTCGCCGCTGGAGATGCGACGAGGTGGTGCTGATCGGCGACGTGTTCGACTGGCACGCCATCTCGTTCCACGCGAAGAGCCACGATGCCCCCACAGCCCTCGGGGAGTACGAGGAGGCCCGCAAGCGGGTCAGAGAGTGGGTCAAGGCGTTCCCGACCGCCAGGGTCTGCATCGGCAACCACGACGAGCGTGTGGAGCGTCTCGCGTCCTCTGCGGGCGTTCCACCCCAGTTCGTTCGTTCGTACGCTGAGACATGGGGCACCGACGGCTGGGACTGGAAGCATGAACACCATATCGACGGTGTGAGGTACTACCACGGGACCGGCCTGAGCGGTCAGAGACCGTCTCTGCGGGCAGCGATTGTCAGTATGACCCCAACCGTCTGCGGGCATGTCCACAGCCAGGCGGGCGTTGCGTGGTCGGCCGGTCCCGGTTTGAACGTGTGGGGCATGGATACTGGGTGCGGTGTCGATGGAGACCACCCGGCTATGGCTTACGGGAAACACCTGCTCTCCAGACCCGTCCTGGGGTGCGGTGTGGTGATCGACGGGCACCCGTACTACGAGAGGTTTGAGCCATGAGTGACCCTGAATACAGACCCGCGGAACATGTCGTTAGGGAGATCATGGGAACACTGATCGAGGACGGGTGTGACGCGGTGGTCGTCACTTGGTGCCGAACCGTGAAGAACGAAACCCGAGTCTATCATGCGAGCCTTGGGAACCGCTACGCAGTCGTGGGAATGCTTTCGGATGTCGTCGAAGAGATGACCAGAATCGAAGACGAGACCGAAGAAGAAGACGAGGAGAGCAATCGTGATTGAACTACTTGGAGAAGCAGGCGGAGTGTTGGTCGCGGGGGCCATCCTCTACGCTGCAAAGGAACTGAGGAGAATTGGCGATGCGGTACGCGATCTTGATTTGCGGGTGTCTCGTATGGAACACTGGATGCAGCGTCCGGGGATTCAGCAACGTCCCGGATGGTCTGGCGACCCCTTCGACTCTGAGGTCCGCAGCAGCGGTGGCAAGGGCTGAAGCCGATGCACTCGACCAGATCGCTGACCAGAATGAGGGCATCATTCGGCAGGTTCTTGGATCGGCTCAGCAGGTGGCTGGCAGCTTGGGGGCACCGGCTGTCCTGACGGGTCTGCTCGGGGCCGCTGGCGGCTTCCTGGTGCCGACGCCCGGCCAGCGTAAGCGTGAGGCCATCGCAGAGAGCAAGGGCCGTCTCGGTGCTGCCGTTAGCACGCATAGTCCTCTGGCGACCTCGGCGGAGGCTCCCGCTTCGGCTTGACGAGCTTCTGGTCAAGCCGCCTGTGGCACTCCTTACAGCACGGCAAGAGGTTCGACCACGACAGGGCCAGGTCTGGCCGGTGACGCACCGACTCAATGTGGTGGACATCTGTGGAAGCCCGTCTGCCGCACTGACGGCAGACGGGCTCCCTTCGCAGAACGGCGTCTCTCAATGCACGCCACCTGCCAGACCCCTGCCCACCGCGGGGGTCTCTGTCTCCGTAGACATCTCTGTACCTCACGGGTCGTCCCGGCGAGGCTTCTTGGCTTCCTCCCAGGTCAGAGCCGACAGGCGGTCGTGATGCTCGCGGAGGTAGTCAAGGATCACCGGGCCGGACTCGTTATCGTGCCGCTGCTTGTCCCAGTGATCGCGATACGGCTTGTGCGGATTCGGCTGCTCTTCGTTCATGCTGTCTCCTAGAAAGGCCTTTGGTAGCGATCTTCGGTATCGACCTTGATGTCGATCCCAGGCTCGATGTCGTCGCCGTAGTTCTGCGTGGACATGTCCTGCACGGAAAGGTAGCGGACGAAAGAGTCGTCCACAAGAATGCCAGCCTTGACCAGAGCGTCGAGACAGACCTTGACAGGTCCGTCGATGTCCCGTTTCCGCCGATCAGGCCACCAAATGGACATGCTGATGCGGTAGCCCATTACACACGGGATCTCCGGGTGGCCGGAAAGGATCTCTTGCGCCTGCTTCTTCCACGCCCGCATCTCGCTGCTCGTAATCAGCCGGGTGCGGCCGTTGATCTTCGCAGGGATTAGTCGGTGGTTCGAGGTCGGGGGCAGGGGGAGCCGGAACACAGGCGGCCAATCAGTCGTTGTCGGCGAGGACATACTCGGTATCCATGGTGGTTCCAGACTTGATGACGCGGTTCTTCGCGACGAGAAGTCGCATCGCCCGCCCGAATGGCCCTTGGGCCAGCCTTGTTGCGTCCTTGATGTCCGATCCCTTGACCATCATGCGGTTGGCTCGCATGGCCGTCAGGATCGTCTCGGAGTCGTACTCCGCCTTCGAGACGAATCGGTCGAAGACGCCGGGTAGGTGGTGGTATCGCCCCTCCTCGTCGCAGTGGCAGACGATGGAGTCCTCGATCTCGGGAAACCGCCCCTTGCCGGTCAGAATGCGGACGCGGTGCTTCTGCACGCCCTCGGCCTGATCGATCTCCTCTCTCTCGCCTAGGGCACGCAGGGACAGGATCACGTCGGGCTGTTGCTGCCATGCAGAACAGCCCCTGGGCTCGTTTCCTCCCTTCGTAGTGTGATGCAGAAGGACCAGGGCTGCTCCGGTCTCGGTGGCGATACGCTCGAACGCCATGAGGGCACGCAGCACCTCGCTGTTGTCGTTCTCGCAGGTGATGGCTCCGAAGCGGGTCACGGGGTCCACGATGACGAGGCCGATCTCCAACGCCTTGCACATCTCGATGACGGCATCGACCCACAGGACCAGTTCGTCGGACCCTCCGGGGGCCACGCGGCCATGCCCGCGGTGCATGATCTTGAACCAGTCTTTGTCGCGAGAGTCGCCATCGAGCCCTTCGGCGAACTCCTGCCACGCCCACCCCGATTCCTCCGAGATGACGAGCGTACGCTCGGGCCGGATGAAGCGGTCGGGCATCATCGATGCAATCGGATCGTACGTCGCGAATGCCGCATGGATGCGACGGAGGATGTCGCGGATAACGGTCGACTTGCCAGCCTTCGGAGCTCCGCTGAAGAGCGTGACGTGTCCCTTGTAGATCATTCCAGGGACAACGGCGGCGGGGCTGGGCAGGTCGCTGTCCGCCAGCTCCGAGCCGCTGCTCGGCACAGGCAGGACGAACCGCTGCACCTCGTCGCCGTTGTTGAGTTTGAAGACCTTGACGCTCATGAGGTCGCCCCCAGAACGAGGTTGCGAAGCCCCTTGTTTCGCATGTCTCCCGAGAGACCGAAGAACATCACCTTGAAGTCGCGGCTCTGAGCGTCCCATCCCTTCAGCATCGTATCGACAGTTCCGCGGGA
>Ga0208161_1001846_pt1 | contig 11071 bp, 20 predicted proteins | sample CB_VirMetaG_3_FD_184538 | JGI IMG/M metagenome (GOLD analysis project Ga0208161, IMG submission 184538) | Freshwater to marine saline gradient viral communities from Chesapeake Bay - CB_1508_1S Viral MetaG (SPAdes) (version 4) | ecosystem: Environmental > Aquatic > Marine > Coastal | place: USA... | reverse complement strand
CTGTCAATGGTTTTTTGATGCTGAGGTTTAATCTCCTTATCATATACCATCTCACCTGTATTATACATGTCTTTGATTTTATCCTTATCTGATTCTGTCATCAAGAAATTCATATCAATAAATATCCATAAAAAGAAAAACCCCTCCGAAGAGGGGTCTCTTGTTATTATACTGTCTCAAGGACTTCTTCGTTCATTACGAAGGCGAAACTGTCCCAAGTTTTAGCGTTCACTGATTGGTACTGATACTGAGAGTACAAGTCAGTGTTTGAGAACAATGGGTTTACAACCCCAACCTTCAATCCACGAAGGATGTCCTCGTCAACCATCTTGATTTTCTTACCTACACGAGCGAATACTGTCAACCAGTACTTTGAACCTTCAGCCTTGAACTCAACAGTTTGAATGGCTCCCTTCTTGAACCAACCCAACACTTGTGATGGGTCATTAGAGAATAATTCGTTGGTGAACTCGTTGAACTCAACAACGGACATGAAACCCGCTTTTACTTTTGAAACTACACGGAATTCTCCTTTTTGACCTTTGATGAAGTTGACTGTGTTTAGACCGATGGTGTTGATGATGTTTTTCATAATGTGGTGTTGTTATCTCGTTTTGTTGATACAAAGATACACCAATTTTTTGAACCTACAACACTTTTTTTAAAAAAATTAATCTTCCAATCCAGGTTCACCCTCTTGGTCAATAACATTCTTATAGTGTTTGAGCATGTTCTTGATTCTTTGTGATGGTATGTTAACCAAGTCATAATCAAACTCAACACCTGTTCCTGGGTCAATCTTATTTTGGGGGTCATTGAATATTTGATTTAACTCGTCAGCGAATGATTGTGGTATCCCACCTCTTATCATTTCATCCTTAGCATATTCACTGATAGCAATGATATCATCATCATAAAACTGTATCTCATCATAATAGAACAATTCAAGTAATATGTCTTTTAAACCAGTAACTTTCTTTTTACCCTGAATGATTGTAGGTCTACCCGCATTACCCATCTCCTTACCAATAAGTGCAGCACCTTTATGTTTGAAAGAATTCTTATCTGTGTTGAATAACTCCCTCTTCATCCTCTCAGCCTCTTCTTTGGTTAACAGTTCATCACCATTAACAATCACAGGTAATTCAAAATATGAATCAATGATTTCTCTAAGAGCACGTGCGTTTTTAGCTGCAACAGGATTTTCTTTAATGGTATCATTAATAAGTTTAATTAGGTAAGCATAAAGATAACCTTCACCAACATCACCCTTCTGTGCCATTAGGTCACCGTACTTCTTCCATCTAGTCTTAGCGTTATTCAAAACAGGTCCCAAAGCATTTTCAGGATATCTGTTAGATGTTGCGGTATAAGCGTTTATCCCAATCTTAGTTGGAATCTTTATTACGTTCCATAATTTGGCTTTTGGGTCAATGTTAGCCTCATACAAATATTGAGTACTATCATTATACAATAAACTCAGTAATTGAATCTCACTTATAATGTATTTCATATTGAAAAATCTTTTCCAATAAATACCTGATTATTTCCTTCTTAACAAAAACCCGTTAAGATTTTCTTTTTCCTTAGGTTTTGAACCATATTTGTTTGGAATCATTCCTATAACTTCCCAAACATTTTTATCAATTTCATTAACAATATTATCAACCGCAGGTTTTACTTGAGGTGAGTATTTAAAATCCAAATAATCATCAAACCAAAGGTATCCGCCGCTTTTAACCAATGGTGAATATAAATTAAAATCAATATTAACACCGTTAGCCGAATGGTCACCGTCAATAAACAAGATGTCAATACCGTCTACATATGTTTTGAGTTTGTTTAGGGTTTCAACTTTTTGAGAATCACCCAGTATGTAAGTCCAATCATTATCTTTGTTTTTATATTTCTGAACATTGGCTTTTGGAATTTCAGGGTTTATTGGATAACCAATGTCAATAGAATAAGACTCGGTTTGATATGGATGAGATGAGACCAATGATGCAGAACCTCCAGCATATGTACCAATCTCAACATAAGTTTTTTTATCCTCACCAAGTAATGTTCTTAAATCATATAATATATGATAATGGTGATGGAATGTTTTCTCTAACATGGTATTAGAAATCTCTAACGCCTTTAAATTTGACTCCTCTGTTAATATTGTATCAATCATTATTTTTGAATTTGCTCAGGTGTTAAAGTTCTTGTGTAACCCTCTTCATCATGGAAACACGTTAACTTATTAATGTAAATTCCCTTAGCTTTTATATTCTTTAATCTTTTATAAAAGTATGCATCTCCAGGAAATCTCTCATTGAAGAAATACATTGGGTCTCTTCTTCTTAACAATATCCTACGATAGTTTACACAGATAGAAGAGTTAATCGCTTGTTGAGGTTGTGGAAACAGTTCACTATACAATTGTGAAGGTTGGTATGGTGGTAGGTAACTTCTTCTGTATGTACTTTTGGTAAACAATATATCAGCATTGGTTTCAATGATTGCCAGATTCAATTCCTTTAAATGGTCAGGACTCCAAGTGTCATCATGGTCTAATTTACAAACATAATCATATCCTTCACCAACAGATAATTCAATACCGATGTTGGTTGCAGTCGCACCTGCTGAATGCCATAAGTCTTCACCACCATTTGGATATCTCTGTCTTTCAATAGCTACAGGTAGATTAATTGCCAAGACTTTATCTTTAGGAATCATATCAACAAAACTATTGAACTCATCATTGTCATTGTATTTATCACCAATTAAGTATAACTTCCAATTAGTATGTTTCTGACTTAACACACTTTCAATTGCCTTTTTAATATATAAAGGTGTTTTACCATCAGGTCTTTGATATGTAGTTATTATTACACCAAACTTTATTTCATCCATCATTCTTGTATTTATCGTATTATTTTTTATATTTGTTTTATCAAATAAAAATCAATCATGAAAAATATAAAACAATTCTTCAGAAAGCTCAATAGACTACGTCAATTTATTCCAATTATATGGAAGGGTTACGATTTTGATTACCGTTATGCCATTGAATTATTTCAATATCAATTAAAACGTACTGCCGATTTTATGGAATCGGACCGTGCCATTACCATGGATGCTGATGTTAGAGCAAAAAGAATCCGAACTGCTGTTGAACTACTTCAAAAAGTCTATGATGAAGATTATGGTTGTGAATACCAAGAAAAACTTGAACAGATTTATGGTAAAGATGTTTTAAAAGCGAACTTTATTAAAGTAGAAGAAACTGATGAAGTTGGTAAACCATATTATGAACTTAAATGGGAATATGAACAATGGGATAACGCTAAAGAAGTAGAAGAAACTAAAGACAGACTTTTCCAAGACTCTAAGAAAAAACAAAAACGTGCCGAGGAGTTAGTTTGGAAATTCATTTCACATAATATTCGTGGTTGGTGGGACTAACATTTAAAAAAATGTTATATTTATAGAAATATGATTGAGTTCCTAAAAAAAATATGGTGTTACTTCTTCTGCAAGAAACGTAAATTAATTGAAGATGTTATACCTGTTAAAAGACTGACTTATCAAAAAAGACAATGAATACAATATCTGAAAGTACCAAAAGAATGTTAAGATTGATGGGTCTGAACGAACAGATTAAACCATCATCAGAACTTAGAAGTGTTGAATCTTTAATAACTTACTTGGAAGAAGTTGGTGAAGAATTTGATGACGAAGTTATCAAAGACTTTTTAATTGACCCCGATAATAAAGAAATGTATGAAAAACTATTGGGTATTTTTTCAGGGAATGTTGCTCAGGATATTGTTAACAGTATTAGGAAATTAAACTTAACCAGTTTAAATGTCGCAATCGCTGAAGCCAGAATCAATAAGGATGAAGAGTTATTTAACTTGTTAAGTGTTATTAAAACAATAGGTACACCTATATCTTAAAAAGGTAGATTTTTCTCAATATCTTCAAACATTGGTAATAATCCATCAGTATCCGACACAATCGCTTCTTTTGTGTTAATCTTCCAATCAATCTTTAAATTCTTATCTGAATAAAGAATTCCCCCTTGAGCTGAGGGTAGGTGAAGTTCGTCCACTTTATAGTTCACAACCGCAACATCAGACAAAACTGAGAAACCATGTGCAAATCCTTTTGGTACCAACAACATTCTCATATTATCTTCAGTTAGTTCAACACCGAACCATTGACCGTAAGTTTTACTATTCTTTCTCAAATCAACAACCACATCCCAGATACTACCAACAATTGCTCTTACTAACTTTAATTGTGGTGCGGTAGTTTGATAGTGTAATCCTCGTATAACGTTCTTAACACTTACAGATTGATTGTCTTGCAAAAAGTTTTGGTATATTCCGTTCTCTCTAAAAATTCTTGCGTTATATGATTCAAAAAAATACCCTCTTTTATCCTCAAAAACTTTTGGTTCAATTATTAATAGGTCTTCAAAGTTTGTCTTGATTATCTTCATTGTAAAATTTCATTTTAAATTCATCATTAATATAAACAATAAATGAATTATTTTCAACCCAATCCCCACAATTAATATACTGAATACCTTTTTTATCCGCATACATTGCTGGTGTATGTATGTGTCCACATATCACTCCTTTACAATTTCTTTTTTCTGCTTGGAATAGTAATTGTTTCTCAAAAGACGTAATGAACTTGACGGCACCTTTCACCTTATCTTTTAACCATTTACTTAATGACCTACGGTATCCAAACTTCTTCATTGCCCTGTCAATGATAATTGCAATTTCATAACCAACACTTCCAAGATGTCCTAACCATTTCAATTGGACCACACCGTCATATAAATCACCGTGTGTTACGTAATAATCGTTCCAAACCAATTCATCAACAATCTCTATGTTTTCAGCCATTGACAATGGTGTGTACTCACGTAAGAACTCATCATGGTTCCCTGTAATATAATGAACCTTAGTCCCATTCTTAGAGTAGGATAATATCTTACGTATTACGTTTGTATATTCCTGTGTCCAATAATGTCTTTTCTTTAGTAACCAACCATCAATAAAATCACCAACGATAAACAAATGTTCTGGTTCATATGATTTCAATACTGACAATAATTCTTTTGAGTTTGAACCTTTACTACCCAAATGAACATCCGAGATAAACAATGCTGTTACTTTCATTTATTAAACAAATATTTGAATATTTTAAATCTTGTATTTTCTACTTGGGTCATCGCAATCCACTTGCCAATAACACTACCACTAATGTAAAATGGTATTACCAAAAAATCACCTGTAAACAACTTATCAAGTGAGAAGTATACTGACGCTAAAGACACCAAATTAATCCAAACTGAGTTTAACATTAATGCCTTTAGTTTGTTCTCATAGGTATATTTAATCTCTAAAACTTTGAAAATATTAAACGTAATCTGAAAAAATAAAACTAATAAATAACCTACCATAGTTTCTACCAATAATTAACATTTTTCTTAAAATGTTCAATATTATTCTTATTAAAATAATTTAATATTAACAATTTAATAAACTTTATATATCCCATCTTTTTAAACCTTCTATCGTCCTGAGTGACATAATGATTCATTATATAAAATTGTGACTTCTTATATTTTTTACTCAACAAGAAGTCTTCACTTTGTGTTACAGTTTCATCAAACATCCCATACTTAACAAAAGATTCCATGTCGGTCATGAAATACAATCCAGGTGCAAACGCCTCATTAATTGTTGGATGTGTTATATTGAATATGTAAAATGCGAGTTTTGATAAGAAAGAATAACTTCTTGATTTTAATCTACAGGTCACCAATTTATATCCTCTAAACATCTTACTCAATGACTTCCTTATCGTAGTCTTCTTTTTAAACTGCGTGTCCGCATCTAAAAATAAAATATAAGGTGTGGTACAAAGTTTTGCACCGTTATTCCTACCAACGCTGACAGGACCACCTTCAATAAGTTCAATGTTGAACCTCATAAGACCTGAGAGTGAATTTATTATGTCAACAGTACCATCGTCAGAGTTTGCATCTGCAATAATAACTCTAACATCTTTCATACCTGACTGATTGTTTAATGATAATAATGTATCTGCAATGTATGTGGATTCATTTTTACAAGGAATCACAACTGTTAAAAAATCTTTCATAATAAAATTTTTATAAAACTATATCCAAAGACCCAACCACCAAATAAAACATTCAGCAATGACACCAAACCACTACCACCAAAACCGACAAATAACACCAGTAAACTGAATAGACAAACTCTTATGTAATATCCTTTATTTTTCAAAACTTCCTACTTCATTATAGACTTCATATAAAAGTTCCGCCGATTTCTCAATCTTGTCTTTGAGTTTATTATCTAACTTAACAACAGGATGTTGTAATAAATAATTATCAATCATATGAATAATGAGATAACTTCTATCCATTACTTCATGGTAACTAAATTTATCAATGTTTTCCATATTGTATTAATTTGATAATGGTGCTTTAATTGATGGGTGAGATTGATAATCCTCTAATATTACATCGTTAATTGAACTACAGAAAATACCGTCTCTAACGTGAACTGTTGGTAAATCAAAAGGTTCTCTTTTGATTTGTTCCTTTGCTTGTTCAATATGATTTAGGTATATGTGAACATCACCTAAATTACCAATCAATTCATCAGGCACCATATTAACTTCATCCGCAATCATCAAAAGTAACAAACCATAAGAAGCTATGTTGAATGGTAAACCTAAGAATGTATCTACTGAACGTTGATTCCACATTAGGGAAATTGCTCTGCGAGGAATACCATATGAATCCATGTGTTCATGGAAATAGTCTGAAGAACGGTTCATCGGTACTCTTGAACCATTATATATGTCTATACGTTCATCTAAGTTTAATTCTCTTGTATAAACTTGAAATCCATAATGACAAGGTGGAAGAACCATTTGGTTTAATTCACCTACATTCCAAGCATTAACCATTAATCGTCTTGAATCTGGATTTGTTTTAAGGTCATTGATTAGGTTTGAGATTTGGTCTGTGTTAGAATTTAATCCTTCCCAACTTCTCCATTGTGCACCATAAATTGGACCTAATTCACCCCACTTTTTAGCAAACTCATCATCTGTTTTGATTTTGTTGATGAACTCTTCTTGTGATAAAATAGGACCTGGTTCTTCTGATTTTTTAATCCATTCAACATGTTTACTTTTTTCATATGCCTTATACGCATCTCCATCCCAAATATGACAACCATTATCAACAAGGAACTTAATATTTGTATCACCTCTTAAGAACCATAGTAACTCAGTCACCATAGTTTTCCAAGCCATTTTCTTGGTAGTAAGTAGTGGGAATCCATCACTCATTTTGTGACGAATGGTATAACCAAAGATTGATTTGGTTCCTGTTCCTGTACGGTCTTTCTTCTCAACTCCGTAATCTAAAATTGATTGGAGTAAATCTTGATATTGTTTGTCTAATCTGTTCATAATAAAAAATGACTTACACGTAAAAGTATAAGTCATTTAATTTTGATAATCAAATAAATTAAACTGCTTGGTGAATATTTTCTTTTAAATCCTCCAAACTCAAAACCGCTAATTCAACTCTTTCATTTAAACTTAAATTGAAATGAGTTTTTTTAGTCTCTTCAACCAATCTTTGTAACTCATCAAACAAACCAAGTTCGTAGGCTTGCCAATAAATCTCTTCAAGTATTTTTTCGTTTGTCATAGTTAAGAAGTTTATAAATATATATATTCAAGAATTAACAAAAAATTAATAAAACCAATCAGGTGTTTCTCTTTTTTTCCAATTGGAGAAACTTTTTTTAGCACCTCTGTAATAGTTACGATAAGATTTTACAACATCCTCATCCTTATACTCATCGGGCATTGCCTTAGCAGGTTCAGTAAATCCAATATCAGGAATATTGGGTTTATTAATAATACACCACGTTATTACATCAAGTGATTTATGTTTCTTACCATATCTATAGGTATATTCTTCACACAGTTCAAGACCTAACTCACACAACCAAAGATAATTGGTTAAACTTTCACGAGCCCAAATCGCACAAGGATGATTTTTGTGTGATAACTTGTATGGTATTTGCTCGTTTACTGATTCGGTCATGTGATGAACACCACAAAGAAGTTGTGCGGTTTCCAAAATCATTTTAACAACGTGTTTGTCGTTGTGATATTCAGCACACTTCTTAACATTCATGTCTAATACAAATATATTCATAAGACAAAGATAAGCATTTATGTTAAATATTTTAAGATTTTTTCTTTAACACCAGACTGTTTGATACCTTCCCAATCACGAGGTGTCCATACAAAGTTACTCAATCCCCAATCTCTATCGGTCCTACCCCAACTTGTATTGATATTGATACCCATATTCAGGTCATCAATCGCAACCCAATGAGTGATTGATGGATAATTACCCAAATACCTCATAATCTCAAAATATCGTTCTTGTTCTCTATCTTCCATCCTTGACCAAGGGAAATCTTCGTGGTCAGGAACAAATCCTTCATCTCTCCAATTTGTGAAATGGAAAACCTCTGTAAAACCAATCGGTCTTTTGATGATTCCTTGAGACTCGTAATAATCTCCCAACTCTTCTAAAGTTGCATATAATCTCCAATCTGAACTAACAACAATCTCAGCATCTGTCTCTTCTAAAATTTCATTAAGGACTTCTACCGCCTTTTCATCAAAGTTGTCAAATCGGTATTCCAAAGGAATCTCCCTACCACGCATGGATAATTTCATTCCACCCCACTCTTTTTGTTTTTTGATTCGGGAACCCCAGTTGTTAGCAAGACAGATGACTCCGTCATTATCAAGGAATATTACTTTCATCTTACAAAGATAGTAATATCTAATTAAAAAACAAATTAAAATTTATATACCGCAACAACCTCAGATTTGGTCTCAGCCTCATTTTGACCCAATTCAATTTCAAGCTTACCTTCAGCAGGATAAAATCTGCAAGTCCCTTGACCACCTTCATTATTCTCCCATCCACCAAAATTTCTGTTTAAGAGTGTATAACAAAGTTCATCTAAACTAGTACTTCTATCAACTGATGTTGGTTTGTTGGGGTCATCATTATCTACATATTCAATATTATATGAATAATCTTCAATGTATCCACTATCACCACCACCTGATATATCCCAAGAAACTTCTCTAATATTCTTGTCAACATAATCCTCACAAACTTCAGCAAGTTCTGAACTATCGGTTGCTTCTAAATCAACAGTATCTCTGGCAAACTCAACATATTCTTCATAGTTCTCGTATATCTTAACAACATTCTCATCCACAAGTATCAACATTTCACTACCAATAAATCCATCAGCATAATTATTAACTTCTTTACGTATAAAATCTTCCAATATAGAACTAACGTCAAATGGGAACGAGTACGCCCTACCACTATCTTTACATCTAAAGGCGTTTCCTGTATTTGATGAAGAATATCCTGCCCATGTATTCATCATTGATTCATAATCAAATTCAATAACACCTTCATTACAATTTTGCTTTTTCATGTACTTTGCAACCAAAGTAATAACCGCTCTAAGTTTACCTTCCAAATTTTCCATAATAATAAATACTAGTCTTCAACATTTAATTCAGCGGTACGTATCATCCACATAGGTTTTTCTTTTGCGGTCAACGCGTTTACCCATTCTTTTGCCGTTGGGATATAATTAAAACAATCCTCTTTAACATGTTGTTCTCCAACATACCTGACATAAACAATCTTACCATCACTGTTGGTTAATGTCTTTCCGAATATCTTCTCCATTTCAAAGATACCCTCACTGTGATGACGGAACATTCTATGATTTGAATGTCCAATCCAAGCCTTTGTCTCATCTAACCAATCATGTAGATGAATATAATCTTCGGGAACTCCACCGAATCTTTTTGCTGATGATTTTGCGTGTAATAAAGGATGTGCCATATCTATATATATTAAAAAAAGGTTGGGTGAACACCACTCCACCCAACCTAGGACTAACCGAAATAAGGGTTAGCAACTCCACCATCCTGGTTTACGAGACAGGAACTCGGGTTATTTAACCAATTTTCCATAAAAACTAATAACCTCACCAATAATCAAAACAACAGCACCTACAGGTACACTAAACATCAAAAGAACACAACCAACAATGGTGACCAATGATTTGATAAGGTTAATTTTTAACGCTCTTCTGGTTTTATATGTCAAGTCAAACTCACGGTCAAAACGAATACGTTCTTTCCGAATCAACTTGTCATACAGTTCGGGATTTATAATTGAATTATTCATGTCTATTCTCGGGTTTACCCGCTCCTTGTTTAATCTTCTTGTCTTTGGAACCTGAGGCGAGTGCGTACCCTAACAACGCACCCAACCCAAATACCAAAAGTGTCTTACCTAAACTTGGTTTCTTATTATCGCTCATCGTGTAACTAACGCTTCAATTTTAGACTTGACAATATCACCCATAGTAACATCCACCATACCAGTAGTTACAATTGAGTCTTTGAGAATCTTATAAGGAACGTGAATCAAGAAGTCTTGTCCGTTGAAGAAGTCCAAGTCGTTTTTCAACTCCAAACAACCATGAACCAACTTCAAGAACAACTTGAACTGAGTTGCGTCCACAAAAGTCTCACTCATAATGGTACCAAACTTCTCGTTCTCAATCTTTATGTTCATTGATATTGTTTTCATACTTCAAATATACAATAAGTTTTTCATTCCAACAACTATTTATTAGAAAAAGTTTTTTATGAGCACTTTAACCGACAAAGAACGAGCCCTTGTTAAAACAATCGTAAGACTAAACGATAAGGAGTCTATAGAACATGAATTACAAGACTGTATGGACGACCACTCAAGTAGTGACAAAGTATTTACAGCGTTAAAGTTGTTAGGTCTAAAATTACCTGACGATATTCTTACAGTACAATACTTAAGATACGCTTCAGATAATTATGAAAACATTAAAAACAATGATTTTTCACAACCAAT
>Ga0208161_1001845_pt1 | contig 11078 bp, 9 predicted proteins | sample CB_VirMetaG_3_FD_184538 | JGI IMG/M metagenome (GOLD analysis project Ga0208161, IMG submission 184538) | Freshwater to marine saline gradient viral communities from Chesapeake Bay - CB_1508_1S Viral MetaG (SPAdes) (version 4) | ecosystem: Environmental > Aquatic > Marine > Coastal | place: USA... | reverse complement strand
CAAGAAATTAAGCCTAAAAGTAAGGCTAAAAGTAAGGCTAAACCTAAACAAATTAAAATCACGAAAGAACCGGTTGAACCAGTACAGAAAATTGAAGAATATGAGGGGGTCTCACGAGACCCCCCAGATGGAAGGGGCAAAGCCCCTTCCTCACCAGTAGTTGAAGAACCAGTAGTTGAAGAAAAACCAAAGAAAATAGATAAGTTAAAAGAAATTGTTAAATGTCCTGACTGCACGATGAGTATGACCCAACATACACTTAAATATATACATAAACGAAGAGGTTTTTGTAAAGCAGATTTAAAAACACCAGAAGTAAAAACACCAGAAGTAACAGTCCCTTCACCTTCACCTCAACCTGAACAACCTAAAACAAAAATAACAGAAGATATTGTAAATGATTATATTAAAGAAAATCCTGATATTATTTCTAATTATTTACGTAATGAACGAGCTTTGAAAGCACAACGAAAACAAATGAATGCAAGGTCATTATTAAATAATGCATTTTAAAATATTTATTTATTTTATTATATATATTAAAGCTATGACGAACAATAAGAAGGCAAACCCTAAGGCATTAATGCCTAAGGGTTATGAAATTAATAATAAATTAATGGAAGAAATGAAAAAGAAAAGGGCAAACATAGTATCATCGGTCCAATTTAGAAATGAACTTTTAGAATCGCAAAAAAGGATTAATTATCAGAACGAATTTGATAGGCTTCAAGGTGCTAAAATACTGCCTGGTTTAGACCCTCAAATCAAAACGAGAATGCAAGAATTACAAAAAATGGCGCGACAATCACTTAAAGGTGATACACATAGAATTTATTCTACTAAATTTTCATAAAACTATTTTTTATAATATATAAAGATGGAATCTTATCATAAAAGAAAAAAGTTATTAGAAGAGAAATATGGTAAGTTAATTAATGTTAGACCGTATAACGATGAGACTTTCAATAATAAGATAGCATCAGATAAGCAACAAAAATACATTAAAGAAATACAAGATATATCTGATGAAGAAGGGTTGAAAAGAGCATATGAAACAAAAGATGGTTTATATCAACATTATAATAAATTATTTATAGCTGGTACTAAAGACCCAATAGATTTTATAGATGATTTAAAATTACCATTTGATGATACTTTAAATAAAACAACCAGAGGGAGGACAGCTGATGCTTATTATAGAAGCCACCACGAAATAGACACAGTTATAGGTCATAGCTTAGGTGGTGCAGTAGCACTATCATTACAAAACGCATATAAAAAACAAGATGGAAATCCTTATGGAATAGTTCAGTCTAAGACATTTGGTAGTCCAACTGTTTCAGGCAATATAAAATCACCAATACTAAAAAATATAGTTAAAAACGAAATAGCGTCAGCAGGTGCTGCTGGTATGGGATATATAGGCGCATCTGCTGATTCTGCTATTGGTTTTAGCGATGGTGGTTTATTGACTGGTTTAGGTGCTGACATAGGCAAAAAAATATCAACCGATTTTGCCAATAGGATTACATCAGATACTAATACATCACCTGATAGAATTAGATATTTTGGTGATCCTATTAGTATGTTCGATAATAATGCAACAACAGTTTATCCTTCATTCGGATTTAGATGGAAGAATTCTGCACATTCTTATAAAGAGCTGTTTATTAAAGATGCTATACCTTTACACGACACGATTAAAAATCCATTAACCCCTTCACCAGATGATAGCGAAGCAGATGTTATTACTGAATAAATTAAATTAATAAAATATTATTTTTTTGATTAATATATAAGTTAAACAATTATGGCTCAATCAATCAAAGGTTTAAGATTAAAACCTAAATATGAAGACTTGATAGGAGTAGCAGTATCAGATGAATTACGTAACATCAAGTTCCCCAACCGCGATGCAACATTTTTAAGAAATGGTTTTATATTGTCACAATTGGACGGAGAAGGGCAACGTGTCATGGAACGTCAGCAAGAAATGGCATCCAAAGAAGCATATAAAGAACACCTTTTAAGACAAATCGCCAGAAACAATAGTGATAATATAAGTCACCATTCTTTCAGAACAGCGAACGAAAGTGATTTAAGAGAGCAACGAATAAATAATATGTTACATGGTCGTGCAACCGAAGCGAATAATACAGAATTCTTTGATATATCTGACAATACAGCTGAAGGTGGGACACAAACTGATCAATTACCAAGTAATGATAATTATGTTCATGTTGAGGACCATCGTATGCAAATTGAGGCCTTACAACAAGAAGCTTACAACAGAGAAGTAGAACAAGAAGCATTTTATCGTAATAATCTACAACTGGTTCAGCAAGATGCAAGGAGAGAATTACTTCAACTGGAAGGCAGTGTGCTACATCAGCAGGAAATGATTCAACATTTAACAGCACATATGCACATACCAGCCAGGACTATACCTCAAGCCATTACAGACCAAAAGCCTCAACCTCAAGCGATCGAATATCAACCGCCTCAACCTCAAGCAATCGAAGATCAGCCAGTTACCCAGTCTTCATCATCATCATCTCACCAAGCACAACCAACCCATTTATTTAGTAGAAGTATAACAGACCTCCTAATGATAAAAGGGAAAACCAAAGCATCATGGGCAAAGGCAAACAAAAAAGAATTACAAGATGTATTAAAAGATTTCAATATACCTTTCGACCCTAATGAAAAGAATCTTCAGCTGTATAACAAAATAGTATCAATATTCGAACAGAATGGAGGTTAGAACTAAAGCAATCAATTAATTAATTAAATAATTTATTTTTCTTTTTTTAATCTTATATAAAAACATTTGTTAAATTATAGTCAAAAGTGTTCAAAAACTTTGAAAAAATGGAACATCACGCTCAAAGTGTTGAGGATGCTCTTATTGGAGGGCTTTCATACAAACTAAAACCTGGTGCAAGTTATGTCACGAACAGGAGGAGTGTTTCATATTTTGCTTCTGGCGGTAATCAGTATTCGCCAAATGGTGTAAAAGTGATGAAATTTAACCTTACTGGCGACCAATGGATGGATCCCAGCACTTTTCGTGTAATGTTTCAGCTTAACAATAAAGAATCAGGGCCGTTGAATTTTCTTAAACCTCTGCATTGGAATCCAGCTATTTTCTTTAGGCGCTGCCGCTTGATCGCAGGTGGCCAGGTGATTGAAGATATTGACAATTTCAATCGTCTTTCTCTTATGCTCACTGCTCTCAAACCCGAAGAGGAACAGCTCGAAATCGCTACGGAAGGTTTTGGTTCATTCGACAGTGAAAATTCGCTTCCAACGGGTGATACTACCGATGATCAAGCCATCGATAACCGAAGGGAATATCGCGAAAGCGACTTTAATGAAAGTGGTGTTATTGCAACTTCACGTAGAGTTTTATTCAAACCGATGTTAGGTATGTTTAATCAAGATAAACTCATACCGCTCAAATTTTGCCCGATTCAAATCGAACTCGAACTGGTGAATAATCTTACTGAGCCGATTTTTGTTGGACTTGATACCGGGATGTTCTATAAATCAGTTTGGGATATTACTGATATCCAATGTAAATGTGATCTGCTGACTCTTGATAACTCACTTGAAAACGAATACGCTTCACATCTGCTGTCAGGAAAAACTCTACCGATCAATTTCTCAACTTGGAATCACACCAATCAAACTACAAATAGCGAATCGGATTTCTCTATTCATATTAATCGCGCTCTTACTCGTCTTAAAAGTGTATTTATTACCTTACATAAATCTGATAGTGATTTTTATAAAGAATGCAACACGTTTTATCACCCTATGGCTAATGTCGGTACTGAAATATACGATTTTAACCTTGAACACCAGGTATGGCTCCAAATCGGTTCTAAACTTATTCCTGAATATCCGATTTCTGGAGTGAGCGAGGCATATTACCAGCTTAAAAAGGCTGTCGGAGTTCCATTTCATATTATGAATCGTTGGTATAGAACTCGGAGATATATTGTTGGACTTGATTGCGAGAAAATTTCTGGTGCTGGATTTACAGGAATGAACACGAAAGCAGGTGATTTACTGACTGTTAATGTCCGAAATTGTGGATCAGGAGGATCTCAACCAAGCAGGATGTATTGCGCCTTAAATTACGATGCCGTATTAAATATTCGTTCAGAAGGTGTGGAATTGCTTGATTGATTAATCACCAAAATCCTAATGAAAATATATTTCAAGAAAACTCATTAATACAAAAACATAAATTATTTTTTTGATTAATATATAAGATGAATTCGTTTCTAAACCCGCACAATGGAACTTCTTTAACTGGTATTATTGATATTACAGCGCATTCTATAAGCTTATACGATGAAAATACGAATAAAGAACCACAGAACATTAAGGATATTTTTATACCTAAAAGTGATATTAGTGTCGCTGAGCCTTATGAAGTTCAGATCGATGAATTCGGGGATAACATTATTACTATGTACCAGTTTATTGGACCAATTAATGATACAAAAGTTGGCGGCTTAGAATCATTATTAAATTATATGAATGAAAACTTCTTTTCTAAGGATGACCCAGCGATAAACGAGCACCATTATCATATAACCAGAAAACAATATAACCAAGATTTTAGCACACATAATATTTACAATATAGATAAAAGTAAGAAATATAAAATCAATAATCATAGATATAATGATAATCATATTTATAATAAGAGACAATATACTACAAATAATTTAGCTCATTACATAACCAAAAAAAATATAATAACTAATAATGATAACATCTTAAATATCAAGAAAGATTTTTCTACCAAGAATTATATTACTAATATATTAAGAAGTAGTTATGATAACGTTGAGCATAACCTTTACAAGAAATACGATAATAGAACGTTTAATAACACAAATAATACATATAAACATATTAATAATTATAATAATGATGTTACTAATAACTATAAAATAAATAAAATAAACAATACAAAGAAGACTTATTATAACTTTATTGATGACGTCACAATAAACAAAACGAGTAATAATGAGTATAACGATACATACAACATTACTAAAAATATTAACTTATTCAATATTACTGATAATAATTACAATATCAAAAAAACAAATAACACAAGTAATATTACCAATAATATTACAAAGTATATCAATAATAATTATGAAAATAATATAGTTAAAAAGATACATAAGCATATAAAAAATATTAATAACTATGATACAGAGATAAACTATTATAATAAAAAGTCAGTTAATAAGAAACAATATTATAATTTCTATAATGACTATTTTAATTTTAGAAAGATTGAAAATATATCGTTATCACAACAAACAGATATTAATAATAATATAATTAATACAAATGAACAGACTATTAATTATATTGATAATAATTACATTAATAATAATAATATTGCAACTGTTATTCTCAATCCTACACCAAGTCTTACAGACCATTATTTATGGATACCTGAAACGACTGATAATGTTGTCCCTGGCTTAGATAGTTTATTAACTTATCTTCAATCAAAATATGCGACAATAACAGCATTACAAAATGCAATAGCCAATATCAATAATACTATTAATACTGAGATAGGTAATATCCAAACTGAAATAGATAATATTGAAACTACTAACCCACAGAATGTAAGTAAAGAATTACATTATCATACATCACATACTGATTTCATGTTTGAAAAAAAAGTAACAAATCATAATTACGATAAGAGAAGAACATTTGTTCAACAACATTATTTTACATATCAGAGGAAATCAAATACTAATGATTTAGAACTTAATATTCAATATTTACAATTACAAATTAATGATTTACAAAATCAAATTAATAATCTTAACTTAGGGGGTGGAGGGGGTGGAAGTGGAAATGGAAATGATGGCATAGGTATCATATGAGAATTTATTTTTGATTTAAATTTTTTCTTACACCAATATATATAGGGTAGTGTTGGGAGATGCACTATCCTATATATGCTGAATTCATCAATTTTCAACCCCCTGGCATGAAGCAGCCCCACAAAAAACATAAAAATAGCATATAAAACGAAACTTGGTGTATAGCCTAACAGAAACCCAAGGCTTTGAGGAGTGGCTTAAAAATAGCATATAACATAAAACAGAATTCATTTTTTTTGATTTAAACAAATAATTATTTATTTTTTTTTTTGAATTATAATTTTGACAAATATATAAAGATAAAAATATTACACAAAAATCAAAACACACACAATTCAAAACACACACAGATAGAACACAATATGGATATTACAGGAATTAAACTAAAATATTTATCTGAAAAGAAAAATGATTATGGTACAAATCATTTCTTTGAACTATTAGATGAAAAACCACTAAAAGAATTAATTAAATTACAAGAAAAAGATAAAGATATGAAAATGCCAGTTTGGGAATACAACGAAAAATATTATTTAAAAATCAGTGATAAAAGACTATATGAATATTCAGTTAATAAATATAATGAAGATCAATCAATTGGTCTACAACCAATTATATTTAAAAAAGATATCCCTTATGTTATGGACTTGACATTTAAGGAATACAGTTTTAAAAAAAATAATGAAACAATTAAAGGATATACAATTTCAGAAATTAATAAAATTTATTAAATACTAATATATAGAAAATGGGTTTAACAGAATCAGTTTTAAAGCCATTTAGTTTTTTAAGTCATACTAAAATAAGTTGTGATTCGCCGTGCTGTGTAAGACTATGCGGAGAAGATGATAATCATTGTAATTGTTCAGTGGATACACATGAATATGATATTGAAAGTGATAAAGAATCAAAGGATGAGGATACAGATAAATAAATAAATAATTGTATTTTTTTTGCCTCGGTGGTGCTGGTGGTGGTGCCAAATTAATCTGACAAGGGTTCGTCAGACATGTGACAAGGCTTCGTCAGCAAGTTGACATCTCTCTGTCAACTTTCACAAAATACTGTAAATTCTCGATGTGTTTGATGGTTGTAAAGTTGACATGCCTCCGTCAACTTGATGACATGCCTCCGTCAACTTGTTGACATGCCCTTGTCAACCCTATTTCTGAAACGATTTCTGGAATTATTTTGGGGGTCAATTTTGGGTAGGGTAAATTTAATTTCTATTTAAACAAATGGATATTATTATATATAAGAACATAATGGAAAAAGGCACACAAACGAACACAACAGATATTGAATATATTTCAATCTATGATAAACCTAAACGAAAGAAAGGCAGACCACCAGGTAGTAAATACACAGTTGAAGAAAGAGCAGAACGAGCAAGATTATCTACAATGAAATATTATTATAACAATCTTGAAAAAGAGCGAGAACGATCACGAATTAATAAAGCAAAAAAAAAGAATACTATTTAAATTTTTACTATTTTTTTTTTGAATTATATTTTTAATTCCCTTTTAAACAAATGGCAACACTAATATATATAAGTACCAACCATTACTCACCGCCCGACCAAAAGTGATTGAGTAAAGGTTGTTAAATAATTTATTTCAGAACACCTTGATACATAACATCTAAGTCTATATAATAGGTGGTAAAATAATTTTGGATTAAAAGGTAAAATTATTTTTAGACCATCTATATATAATAATGCCCAAAACTTTAAATGATAATAGCAATTATATCAACCAAATAAAGCTAAAATTAGAGAAACTTAAAAATGGTAATCTCAAAAAGGTTCATGTTGATTTAACCAAAATTAATATAAAAACATTAGCTTCAAAAGTAGGAGTATTAAGTGAAGATGTAAAGTTATACATGGAATTATTAACATCAAATAGATATTACCCTTTAAATGACAGAACTATTAATTTACTTATGAAAGGTGATATAGATATGAGTGTTACAATAGGTGATGAAGTTGAACAGATTAAAGACAGTGATTCTGAGGTTGTAAAACTATTTGCCCAAGAAAAAGAAGTTGAAATATCTGTTGTAAATACAGGTAAAACAAGAGCAGGTGGAGCATTCTTTCCATTCCTTAATAATACAATATTTGATTTAAGTAAATATGGAATTTTTAAAAAAGTTGATAGAACTAATTACAAACATAATTGCTTATATCTTGCATTACAAGAAGGCGGTTTAAGTGATATTAAGTTACAAGAATTAATACTAACATTAAGAAATCGTCATATTCATAAATGCGATTTATCTAAAGTTTGTAATGCTTTGAAAATTAATATTGAACTTATTTCAATTAGAAATGATGGCAAAAAAAGTGATGTTGAACATTATCCAACATGTCCTTATATAGAATACAATGAAAAATATAATTTAGGTTTGGTTAAAGGTCATTATTTTATAAATGATTATACAGAATTAACTTCTTATTGTTTAGAACATTACGAAGAAGTGAAAGAAATTAAAGAATGTAATAAAATATATAACAAATTAAACGATAAATATAAAAAACGTAATGATAGATTTATTACATCATTTCAACTATTCAAAATATTAATTGATAATGTTGATAAACTAATTATTCCAATGGAACTATCAGATGAAGTTTTAAACACACAATTTTACGATAAAGTTGAAGATTATAAAACTTTAGAGTATAACGAAAATAATTGTAAATTACAAAAATATGAAGAAACCAGTAAAAACTATTATAAAATATTCTTTGACTTTGAAACTATTACATCTGAAAAAACACATATGCCATACTTATGTTGGATATATAATGATGATATGCAAAAAGAATTTATAGGTATTAATACCTGTGCTGTTGATATGTTAAATGCTTTACCTACCAATAAAGGTGATTTATTATTAATTGCTCATAACTCAGATTATGATTGTAGATTTATTTTAGAATATATTACAACTGTAAAACCTATTGTGAAAAGTAATCGATTTTTATATATAGATGCAACTTATTATAACCCTGTAAGTAAAAAGAAAATTAATATTAAAATTAAAGACAGTTATAAACTAATCCCAAAACCATTAAGCAAATTTGGAGAATGTTTTAAACTTGATTGTTATAAAGAAGTAATGCCATATAATGTTTATACTTATGAAAATGTTAGTATGGGTGCTTGTTCTATTCAAACTGCCTTAGATAGTCTTAAAGATGATGATAAACAACAGTTTTTAGATAACCTTGAAAAATGGGATTGTATTCTTGGTAAAGGTATGTTTGATTTAATCAAATATTCAAGTATTTACTGTAAAATGGATTGCAAAGTATTAAAAGAGGGATATGAAGTATTTCGTGGCTGGATGTTAGAACATACAGAATTAGATGTAGATCATTTTATTACAATCCAGTCATTAGCATCAACATATATGTTAAAATCAGGTTGCTATGATGGTGTATATCAATTTAGCAGTGTTATTCAACAATTTATTACAAAATGTGTTGTTGGTGGTAGGGTTATGTGCAATTCAAATAAACAATATCATGTTAAAAAGAAAATAGCAGATTTTGATGCTTGTTCTTTATATCCGAGTGCCATGTATTTTATGAAAGGTTTTTTAAAAGGGTTGCCAAAAGTATTAACAAATAAAGATTACAATTTCTTAGAACAACAAGATGGATATTTTATTAGAATAAAAATTATTAAATTAAATAAACATTTAGACTTTCCATTAACAAGCAAAATTAATGAAGAAACAGGAGTTCGTGATTTTACTAATGATATGGAAAATGAAATTATTTCTATTGATAAAGTAGGGTTAGAAGATTTAATAACATTTCATGATGCAGAATTTGAAATTATTGATGGTTATTATTTCAATGAAGGTAGAAACAATAAAATTAATAATGTTATTAAAGATTTATATGATTTAAGAAAGAAGTTAAAAAAAGAAAAGAATCCAGCACAAGAAATTATTAAATTACTGATGAATTCAATGTTCGGTAAAACTATCATTAAACCAGTTGAAACTGACACTATTGTTAAAGATAATAAAGATGATTTTGAAAAATATATTGCTTATAATTATAACTATATTGATTCAGTAATTGAAGTTAATAATAAGTTTTATATTAAAAAAGTAAAATCAATTTTAAAACATTTTAATTACGTGCACTGCGGTGTTGAAATTTTAAGTATGTCAAAAAGAATAATGAATCGGGTGTTTGATTCAGCTTCAAAATGTGGTGTTAAAATATATTATCAAGATACAGATAGTATGCATTTGAACTATGACGATGTTGATAAAGTAGTTGATAAATATAAAGAAATATATAATGCTGATTTAATTGGTGAAGAGCTTGGAAATTTTCATGTAGATTTCCCAAAAAAAGAAGGGTATGACGAAGTCTATTGTATAGAAAGTCTGTTTTTAGGTAAAAAAACATATCTTGACATATTAGAATATGTTGCTAAAAATGGTAATAAAATTAACGATAATTTAATTAGGTTAAAAGGAATACCCACTTCATGTATTGAATACCATGCAGAAAAAGAAAAAAAAAGTGTTTTAGATATTTATAAAGATTTTTATAATAATAAAACAATTGAATTTGATTTAACAAATAATGGTAACAAGTTTGTTTGCAGAAACAATAAAGATCATACGGTATATTCATTATCTCATGGAGATATTGGTTCAATAAGAAAATGTCAATTTATTCGCAATGAAAATGATAAAATATTTATTAATTAACTTTGCTTTTATTTTTTTGTTTATATATAATGGATGATAAAATACAGGTTATTAAACAAACATATGAAACTAATTTTGGGACAGCCTACGAGGTATATAAAGACTCAGTAAAAAAGGACAACAGTATTCGATTGCAAGATGTTAAAGATTACCTTAATTCTCGTGAAGATAAACAAATAAATTTTAAATATAAAAAATATAATAGTTTCGTAAGTCCAGGGGCTAATTTTGAATATGAAGTAGATTTAATGTTTATAAACTCAAATGATGAAAATATTGGTCTTGTTGGTGTAGATAATTTTACGAAATTAGCATCAATTGTTATAATAAAAAATAAAAAACCAGATGAAATAATAAATGGTTTAAAACATATGTTTGATAAATTAGGTGGAA
>Ga0208161_1001843_pt1 | contig 11084 bp, 9 predicted proteins | sample CB_VirMetaG_3_FD_184538 | JGI IMG/M metagenome (GOLD analysis project Ga0208161, IMG submission 184538) | Freshwater to marine saline gradient viral communities from Chesapeake Bay - CB_1508_1S Viral MetaG (SPAdes) (version 4) | ecosystem: Environmental > Aquatic > Marine > Coastal | place: USA... | reverse complement strand
TAAATCATTTTTAATAACATTATATGCTGTAGTAGCTGCCCCATCTGTAATTCCTTTAATAGAATGTATAGCGTGTTTGAAAGAAATATATTGGCTAGGATTATAATTTTCTATAACATCTTGTTGAAAAATAAAGTGGTAATTGCAAGTATTCATAATCTTTAAAGATTGTAGTGCATGTATAAACATAGGGCCATTATTAACTGTTAATAATGGTTTAGGAACGCTCCAGCCTTCTTTCGAAAATCTTGATCCTGCACCAGCAGCTAGCATCAAAATATTGACTTCTCTCATGATACTGCCTTAAGCATTTTTTTTACATTTTCTTCTATTTTACCATCTGTATGTAGCCATCCCCCTACATTAGCCATAAAGTTATTTCCTAATTCATTTTTTAATTTTTTAGCAATTTCAGGATTCATGCCACAACTTAATGCACCTATTCTGTTATTTTCTTGGCAAAGTTTAAGTGTATCATATACTTCTTGTACATCATCAGGATAATATCCACCTATCATTCCTAAATGTATAGAATCTATTCCTTGTAAAATAGCTAATTTTACAATTACTTTCCAACTTATAGACCATGGATTTCTGTTATCTGTTAATATTCTTATACCACTTCTTTGAAAATGCATAAAAATATTTTTTAAATGTGCATCTTCATATACATTTAAACCTGACCAAAAATTAGTATGTACTCCTAAATTTGTTTTTTCCACTAAATCTAATTGATTTAAGTAATGACTGGGAGACCCATTCACACAAAAACAGTACATTACATTTGGGTAACTGTCTAAAATTTTGCTTATAATATCCACCCTTTGTTGTAAAGGTAGATAACCAGGATCTCCTAATATTTCATCTTCTTTTATCCAATCTATTCCTCCGTTACACATTTGCAAAACTATATTTTGTAATTTGTCTTTAGTTAGTCCTGTTTTTGGTTTAATTATACCCCCTACAAGTGGTCTATGTGTAGGATGTTTCCATTTTTTAGTATAATTTATATTAGAAGTAGATATTTCTATATCTATAATTTTGCATTCTTGCAATAAATCAATATCGCTTTGTCCTCCTTGTATAGTACAAAGCATTTGTGCTACGTCTGATATACGATTTAAATTTTTGTATTTAAAGGCAATAGTTACTATATTTTTATCTATATCTAATACAATAGCAGCAGTTTCATTAGATTCTAACGTACTACGAATATTAGGATTACCTGTACTTTGACCAATTGCTATAGCATTTGCTGCTTTTTCTATATTACTGCTTTTTATTTTATATTTTACTTTATACATTTACTTTATCATTAGGTATGCTAGGAATTTTTATGCTCAAAATAGTGGACTTGGTTAGTGATTTAAAATCAGTAACTTCTAAAGGATTAAAAATAAAAATATCATTCTTTTTTAATATTTTGTTATTAACTAATACTTTTCCTTGCAAAACTATATTGTATTCTACAGATTTTATTTGATAATGTTTTTGACCAATGAAGTCTTTAGTATAGTTTTGAACACCTATTTCAAAAGCATCAGTTTTCAGTAAAGTTGGTTCAAAATTTCCAATGAACCATCCTCTTACAAAATTTTCTAATTTATTAACAATCATATAAATAATTTTAAATTGCAAACTTATTTATATGAAAAACGTAATTAATAAAGGATGTTTTAAAAGAGCAATCTTATTTGACATAGAATACTTAAATAAAATAAAAAATACATCAAAATATCCTGCACTACAACATGTAAACGAAGCTCCTTTTAGATATTTTAATGATCTATTTATACACTTAAAAAGTATGGACGATGGTAATATAAGTGTTATTAATAAAAAATTTCAACATAAAATATTTTATACTGCGGGAAATTCTTATAACCAATTTAACCTATCTTTAAAAGATCAATTACTTGGTTTAGTTTTTAGTAATGAAAAAAAATATAATATTTTTTATGATGAAATAGTTTATGTAGATAAAAATTTAGAAGAAATAATATTACATCGTCCTACAAATGAAACTAAAACTATTAGCAAATTTCCTAAAGTTGCAGTAATTATAGGTGGTCAACCTAGACTTGCTGAAAAATCTATACCAATATTGTTAGAATGGTTAGACGGTACTGATTATAAAATTTATTCCCATGCTTGGAATAAATTAGGAGGTGTTACCAAAGAAAATACACCAAGCACTAGAAATATAGATGTTGAAGGAAATAAATTATTAGAAGTACAAGATGAAACTAAAACTTTTCTACAAGCTACTTTAAAACAGCATTATTTAAAATTCGGAGATAGTATAAAAGATCCAAAAATACCATTGCATCAAGAACTTTACTCTTGGAAAGAAGAAAAAAAATTTAGTAACTTAATTAAGCATGGGGAGCCTTGGGGAGCACAAGGTTTTCCTGCATGGTTAAGTTGGTGGAACAGTTATAATTTTGCTCTTGATACTGATAATTTACGCAATGCTGAAATCGTAATCAGAACTAGATGGGATAATTTTTGTAACTTAGATTTTAAATTAATTAATTTTATTAAAGATAAACTTAATTTTCAAATAGCGGAAAATACAGTTTATGTAAGTAACATAGATCATGTATATACTGAAGAACCTAGGAATTATATTTTTTATGAAAATTTTCATTCTGAGAATAGCCTAGTTAAAGATCATTTTTGGTTTGGGTCATACAAAACACAAATAAAGCTTTTGACCCAATGGATAGATTTAGTTAGTAGTTCCATGCTTGAAAACAACCTAATGTTTTCTAATAGAAAAATACCTTGGCCTGAATACTTTTTATTATCAAATATAATAAAGTTAGGGTTTAAAATGGAGATAAATAAACTTCCTATAGTGTTAGGAAAACCAGGATGTAAAGATTATAATAATTTTAAAGAAGTAGAACAAAATTCTAATTTTTATTATAGTAATTCTATAGAAAATAGTAATTAATATTGTGCTCTAGTATGAATTGAGATCCATTTATCATCACATTTACTACAAACTTCCATGCACATAATACTTGGATCGGTAATTTGATTGTTGTGTAAATCTTTTTTATAAAAATCAGATTCTAATATATTTTCTATACTGTGATGTTGAACATTATTCCAATTATCACCATATTTGTAATCAGTTTCATATTTTACAGATTCAGATATAACCTTATTACCATTATAGTAAGCACCTCCATACCAACAACAAGGCCATATTTTTCCATCCCAATTTAAATGTATGCCTTTATCTTTTTTTGTAAGACAAAAAATATCATCGCCTTTAATTTTTTCCTTAATCTTTAACTTGTATTCTTTACATTGCGATTCTTTTATAATTGAACTATCTATATCTGATAATGAGTTAAAATGTTTTCTATTGTTCCAGTTGTTTTTATTATCTATATAACTGTTATAAAAAAAATCACTATCATTATTATTATTTTTTGTGAACTCAAAAACTTTGCATCCAATTTCTTTTGCAAAACTTTGTACCTTCTCTTCTTGATGTTTATTCCAAGTAAATTGTATCATTTTCCAGGTAGAATTGCCTCCCGCCAAATTATATGCTTTTAAATTTTCACACACTTTTTCCCATACTACAAAACGCCTATATATGTGATTAGTATCTTCTAAACCGTCTATACTAGCATGTAATTTTAACTTGTGTCCATATTGTTTACTAAGACTGCCCAATTCTTTCCAAAATTCTACATTTTTCAAACCCATATTACTATCTATTTGAAAAGTTTGTAAATCTTTGCATGTACTAAAAGCATAATTTATTAACTCAATTATATTAGGTGATGCAACAGCATCACCATAGTTTCCACAAAGTACAATTTTTTGCAAAGTATATTTTAATTCATCTATAATTTTTTTCCATGTATTGGTTTGTAAATATTTGCCGTTAGGTGTGTTATAATTTTTGTAGATATACCCCCTTTGTCTAGCACACCCAGGGCATGCCGCATTACAAATACAATTTAAATCTACATTTAAGAATTTTATTTCATTAAATTTTAAGTAGTTCATGTAATTCTGGAAAATATTTTTTATAACTTTGTTTTCTCTTTATATCCATTTTTTCTGTTTTGATATAAAAATCTTGTAGCAATTTGTCACTATTTTCCAAATTTTCGTTAATATAATTTATTAAATTGTTGATTTGGCTATTAGCAATATCTTTCGCAATTTGAGATTGATTTTTATTAATGTTAGGAAAACAAGTGATTTTATTTATTTTATCAAGCCAATTTTTATATACATCTTTTATTTGATTTTTTGCATATACAGGTAAAATTTTAGGAGACATATAATCAGGACCTTCTAGTACATGTATAGGAATACTTTTTGTCATCCATGCTGGAGCTTGGAATAAAATATAATCATAAATATCTAATATATGTAAAATATTATATATACTTATAGTTGGAGCAAATCCGCTATCTATTTTGTTTCCTTTTTTAACATAAGTATCTAATTTTTCCAAAGTTTTAATTACTTTGTTCCATTTTCCTGGAAATCGTAAATATTCAAATTTTGTTTCCAAAGCATCTATACTAAATCCAATTCCTACACCTTTAAATTTAGGCCATAAATTTAAAATAGTTTCAGGTAAAGTAGAGCCATTACTATTATATTCTAAATAAATTTTAGAAGACATTTGCCGAGTTACTAAATTTTCTAAAAAATTTATATGTGAATAGTTGAGCATAGGTTCACCCCCTGTAAAATATAATCTATCTATATTGTTACACGAATCTAAAATTAACGACAAAAAGTTAGTAGAATCAGGCCAATTAAAATCTTCAGAATTAATTACAATTTTTCCTTCCTTTTTAATTAACTCATATTGCTTATTATTATAAAATCTAATTTTTCCTTGTCCAAAGTTATACGATTCTTCATACCATTTATCACTTTCTGAGGGACCACAACTTCTACACGATAAGTTACATTTATTACCTAATCGTAAATCTAAATAGTTTAATTTTATTTGATTAGTATCTATTTCTCCATCATTTTTTGTATAATTTTTAATTTTTCCTAATAGATCTTTGTATATACTGTTTTGATGTTGCCTTTTACTTTTTAATTTATTTCTTTCTTCTGTCCAACATAATTCACAAACTTTTGGTTTATGTCCATTTAACATTTGTTTTCGAATATTCTTAGCATAATCTGAATTTCTAATACCATTAATATCTTTAATATCTTTAACATTTTTTCCAATTAAACCATAGGGTCTGTATATCATCTGACAACACATTCTTACATCGCCATTTGTCATAATTCCTAAATGATTCCAAGGCAAAACACAAATTGCATTTTTTATATTATCTTGTAATTCGTTTTCCTGTATAAACTTTTTAATTTTTTCAAGTTCTTCATTAGTTAATAATTTAGATTTTTTTTCCAATAACTCTTTTTTGACTTCAAAAGAATTACTTTGTAAATAATTACTTCTATCTAATGCTTCCCTATTAAAAATTTCATTATTTATAATGTTTATTATAACATCTAATTCAACGTCAGGTAAAAACCAGTAAAGAGTTTCTAAGTTTTTAGTTTGTTTTGCAAGCAACGCTCTTTCGTGAGCTATACTCATATTGATAGATTTTAATTCTTCATTCATGTGTGCTTAATTCTTACTGCGATTCTAATAATTTTATTTCTTCCGGTGAATAGTCACTAATTCCTTTATCGTTTCGTATAGGAACTAAACTATAGCATCCTTTCATTCTTCCATTTTTTCCTGGTTTATAAAGTTCTTTAACATTTAATTTATCTTTAAATTTTAAAGCATGTTCGACATATCCAGGAGGAGTCATAAGTTTTACTTCTAACCAAAAATCATCATCTACTGTATTATGATAATCCATTACAGTTTGTACATTATTAATAAATCTTTTTTCATGATCAGTATGCTTTGACATACTTTCAAAATGAGCAGAAAAGTTTATAGTATTGCAATATTTTTTAAGATCATTCCAATAATTTACATCTCTTGATCCATTGGTTGTAACTAATACCCATTGATTGTTTTCTTTTAACAATTTAGTTATATCTAAAAAATTAGGATGTAGAGTAGGTTCTCCTCCTCCAAAGTTCCATCTAATTTGATGATTTCTTGCCCAATTTTTCATTATAGATAAAATTGTTTTTTTAATTACATCATAATCATGATGAGGGTCTTTTAAATTATGCAATCCGTTCCAGCAATAAGTACAGTCGTAATTACACCTTCTACCTAAATCCCATAAAAGTTGGAAATGGATAGGAAAGTTCATTTCCATAGCAACAAAATCATCAATATAAGAGACAAAATTTTTTTTTGTATTAAATTGTCCTTTATAACCTGATTTACTTACTGCTAATTTGTCCAAGTGTTCAGAACTTTTACATTTAGATAATATTACATCTGCACCACATCCACAAAAATCAAAAGGACATTGTACCCAACTGTCTTTATATTCTAATCTATCATAAATATTACCTATGTATCCAAAGTAATTATCTTGTATACCTTTGTCAAATTTTCCTTGTTTTTTATTAGAGAAAAATTTTTTTTCTAATTTATCAACCTCTTCTAAAAATTTTAAATGTTGAGAAGATTTTTCGTAATCTTCTGGTAAAGGCCATCCTTCCTCTGTATTGTGATTATACCATTCTTTATGAGGCCAAGGACCTATGTATTTTTCAGAATATTTTTTCCATTCTTCCCTGTAGTAGCTAGCACTTGCACAATTAGATATCCAAACTAAGCCATCATAATCAATATATAAAGATCGTTCTCCTGCAGAACAATACCAATTTTTCCAAATATTTAATTTTCTTGCAATAATTTCATCTACACTTAATCTTATAAACCTTTTTTTATCATCATACAATCTTACTTGTTTGTTATCTAACGGTACTGAAGAATCATATTGTATTGGCATAAAACTCTGTTAATTGCATTTGTTCATTAAGATTATATTCAGCTTTTTCTGAACTGTTTCCTATTTCTCGAATAGGAACTATTGTAATTGCTCCCATTTGTCTTCCATCTCTTCCTTGTTGATCTAAATCAATAATATCTACAATTTTATTGTAAAAGTTTATTGCTGTTTTGACATATCCAGGAGGAGCCATTATTTTTAATTCTAACCATTTATCTTTTAAATGATGATGTTTTTGTATAAAATGAACTTTTTTAATATTTTCTAATACATGTTTTTCATTAACAATTTTAGATTCTTCTATTGATCCAAAATGTATACTAAATAAAAAATTATTAACCACAGTAGCTAATTTTGTATAATATTCAATTGTATTAGATCCATTTGTACTTATAGAAATTATCTGGTTTCTTCTAGCTAGATAGTCACATACATCAAAAAAATCTGGATTCCAAGTTGGTTCTCCTCCTCCAAAGAAAAATCTAACTTTTTTATTTTTATGTATATCTATTATATAATAAAGTATAGCATCTACAACACGTATCATTGTTTTATAATCTAAATGTGATGCTGTTTTATTATGAACACTGGGCCAACAATAATTACAATTAAAATTACAATATCTCCCTAAATCCCAAAGTACTTGATAGTCTATAGGATAGCTAGGTTCTAAAGCATGAAAATTATTTATTGCAGCTTTTTCTTTTCCTTTAACTAAAGTATCATAATCTGTTCTTTTATTTTTTTCTACATATTCATTTAAATTATAAACATTTTTTATATCTTCAGGTTTTTTTATTTTTGGATACCAAATATCACTACCACATCCACATGTATCAAAAGTACATTCAAATAATTCAAAAATTTCAGAATGGCTATAAAAAAATCCTTCATAAATATTACCTATAACTCCAGGATACAGTAATTTGTCATTTGACCATATGATTTTTTCAAACGCTTCATTTTGCTGTCTATATTTTTGTGCTAAAGATCTAAATTTTTTCTTTTTTTCGCTTTTCCATTTAATATAGGTACTATCTGAAAAACTACTTTTGTTTAAACTATTTTTTAAATTTTTTGTTAAAAAATTAGACCAACCATTTTTATTAAATCTATCTATTTCTGCTGAAAAACAAACACTTCTCCAAATATTTCCATCATGATCTATATAAAGACCTTTAGCACCAGCAGAACAGAACCAATTTTTAAATTTATTTTTTTCTTCAAATATTAGTTTATCTGTTGTTGTATTTGTATAAAATCCTAAATCATCTATTTCTCTAAGCATTTTTTACTCATAATATCAAAGTTACAATGACAAAACTTTTTATTACAAAGAACAGGTTGTGTTGGTAAATTATATTCTTTATACGCATTTCCAATACTATTACCAACTCGACACCAACCTCTTAATATACTTCCATCCCAATCAACAACTATATTTTCTAAACCTGCATAACACTTCCAACCAAACCAATTATTTTTTTTGTTTGCAATTAATCTATGAGCACTAGATATTTCTGATTTATTTGAAACTGTGTCTATCATTTTCATAGCTCCTCTAGGAACATTAAATTCTTTAGTCCATTTAATTTTAGATCCATATAAATGATGCTGTCTATCTAATATTTCTTGCTGCTCTGAGTTATATGGAAATACAGTTTCTTCTGCGCCTAATCCTTGCATTAAAGGTTGTAGTGCTAAACTAACGTTTTCACATTCATGTGTTACCTTTTCTGCTACAGTTATACAATCTTCCCATTTATCTGGATTCATCATAATATTAACATGAGTTCTAAATTCACCAGCTACTGTTTTTACAACATTAAAAAATTTAATGGGTTTAGTATGCTCCGCATGGTAACTAAAACATACATGATCAAACTTATCTTTTTGCTTTGACCACCAATTATGATGTCTTGTTCCATTACTAATTATTCCTACTGTATGACTTAAACTATGAATAAAATCACATAATTCTAATAAATGTGGATATAATGTAACTTCTCCACCAGTAAATTCAAAATATATTTGTTTACCGATAAAATGATCAGACATATCTTGAATAAACTTTTGTAATATTTTAATGTCAGGCCATTCTACTGTGCCTGCATGTAAAAAATCCGGACAATAACTGCAACTAAAATTACATAAATTCCCTAAAAGCCAATTCACAACAATTGTATTTTCAGCGGATTGGTGCGAATGAGTCAATATATTGTATTTTTCCATTTTATTGTAAAACTATTTGTTCTTCTCTAATTAAAGGAGCAGTTCTAGAAGGATTTGTATAAGCTTCTTTAAAAAATATACTAGCCAAATCATCTAATTCTGCAATTTCTAATCTTAAATCTTGTCGTAACTTATTACCTAAATAATTTATTTCTTCTAGAAGAGCTTTTTTAGAATATTCATAATTCATTTTAATACAAGTACTGTCATTATTACTATTAGTCATGAATTTTTTTTGTAACTCATTTTTAAAAAAGTTTGACAAAAAGTCAAAATCCCTTACGTTAACCCAATCCCATTTATCTCTCTGAAAATTAACCATATAACATCCTAACCTTGCGCCATAGATTGCCCACAAACCATTTAATATATCTGATCCAACCGTCATCCATATTAATAGTCTTTTATAATTTTTAAAATGAACAGATTTTTTAAAAAATTTATGATTTACAATGTCTCCACCATTTAAACTCATTTTTACACCTTCACGAAAGCCTGCTCTCCATGATTGTAAACAACTTGCGTTATTATAAACAGTACTATATACATTATTCATTTGTGCATAATGTATATCCCAACAAAAATCTACTTGACCTGATTTGTTAGTAGCTATTTCGTGACTTTTCATTTGTTCAACAACTTTTTTGGGCCAAAATTTTATACCACCATTACCATAAACCAGTCCATTAATTATATTTTTTGCACTCCAAGAAACTACATCTACTGTCATATCAATTTTTTGTGTATCAATTTCAATATTAAAAAAATCTGGATCTACAATATTATCAGCATCTACAGTAATAAATCTATCTGTATCACATAAGGATGCAGCAGCTTTATGCGCAGCATCACTTCCCCAAATTCCATGACTTCGTTTGGCCCAAGGACACTTTTCTAAAAGGTCTTGGTAATTTTCATCTGCATTTGGTTCATCATAGCTTATAAAAACTAAATCATATTCAGTCACAGGGATTTTCATAGTTTACCTTTAAATAATTATAATTATGTAGTATTACATGTTTTTTTAAATCTATTTTATTTTTTATCTTGTATTTAATATTGTTATTTTTTATTAATATATTTGTATCTAATATTATTTTTTCTATAAAAAAATCTAATTCTGGTTCCATAATGTATAATGTTATATATCTATCTATCATTTCTATATTACTAAAACTTTTCCCTGTTTTACATATCAAAACATTATTATTTTTATTTGCTTGCAAAATTATATCATAGTTTTTATTTTTTTTATTTGAAAAAGTAACATTTTGTATATTATAGGTTTGATCTTTCTGTCGTTCTACTTCTTGATATGAATCGATTATAATAGTTGAATAATTATTACTTATTTTTTTACAATAAATTACTAAATCCAAGGGGTTACAAATTTTTCTTACATCACTTATGTCGAATAATAAATCTGATTTAGATAAGTCATTTAAATTTAAAGTAATCTTTTTATACAGTAAGTCTTTATCATTTACATTAGAAAAAAATAAATCTAATAAATTTATTGAGGATTTATGCTTTACATACCTACTCACCAAATAATTATTGGCTTGAATAAGTAAATAATTATTATCTAAAAATTGTATCATTCTAACATCAAACTTTTCTTTCCTATTTTTTAAGTTTTTAGCATATGTAAATTTCAACTCTCCTAATATATTATCTACATTATTACCAAAGCTTGTGTTTATAGAATTAAGATAATAGTTATTTTTTTTTAAATTATAAACAACAATGTATTGTTTAAGTAAATCTTTTGTATCTTCTTTAACTACAAATTTTTTACAAAAGAAATCTTTTTCTGCTTTTTTAAATGTATTGGAAATTTTAATTATCTTTCCGCTATATTTGTTAAAAGTTAAAAATTTAAAAATTGAGTTGTAATTTAATTCATAT
>Ga0208161_1001842_pt1 | contig 11089 bp, 10 predicted proteins | sample CB_VirMetaG_3_FD_184538 | JGI IMG/M metagenome (GOLD analysis project Ga0208161, IMG submission 184538) | Freshwater to marine saline gradient viral communities from Chesapeake Bay - CB_1508_1S Viral MetaG (SPAdes) (version 4) | ecosystem: Environmental > Aquatic > Marine > Coastal | place: USA... | reverse complement strand
TTACGCGGCACAAATGATGGAGCAGTACACAGATGAACTCCAAAGAAAGCGGGACTCTCAATGTAGGGTTAGCGGAGATAAGGAGTTGGACTACGCCCAAAAGGATTTGGACTCTTCGTATGGGAATTTGGGATATACCCCGCCTAATATGAACTATCAGCCTGCACAGGCAGGTTTTGGTGGTGGAAACACCATGATATACTTAACCCTTGGGGCTATTGCCTTGGCGGGAATTATGATTATCAAAGCCCGCTCACCACAACCAACCCCTACAACCTACGTCTATGGCTAATAGAGATATTTTTGGGTTCGTACCATCGTCGTATTCGGGATTCAAGAAGGCAACGGGAGGCAGGTGCAGGTGCGGAAAGCCTGAATGTGAGGGAGCGAAATCGTGGAGGGAATGCAGAGAGTGTTGTGAAGATGCTACGATGCAAACACAAAAAAGAGGGGGCTTTCGTGGTGCTTGTGGTTGCGGTGCATGAGTAAAGAACCGAAAATCACACGATGGCAACAGGCAAGGCGATACCTTGTCGATAGAAAGCGAATCAATGAGATAAAGGTCAGCAGATTGAAATGGAATCTACAAAAGATTTTAGACAAGAGCGGTGAGGAATAACCCACCGCTTTTTGTATTGCAAAAAACGCGGAAACGCTAAAAATTATTTCCGTATTTTTATTGGCAAATTTGGCATGGAGTATTTCATCCGAAGAGAAACTAAATAACAAAAGTAAGATGGCAAAGAACAACGCAATTTTTGGCTTTAAGAGCGCGAGTGGAAGAGGCGGTTATAGAAACCAAGCGGGTGGCGGAGATTATTGGTACACCTTGGGAAGACAGGCGGCAGAGGCCGCGTTTGCACAAGGTGGCGTCAATGGTTTGTTGGCATTCCTCGCAGGTTTTAACGCTTCTGATTACGGCTACGGAGGCGCACAGGACTTGTTGGACACCTTGAACTGATATTGACGAGAAAAAATCTCGTTTTATCACCTTTTCATCGTAAGCAATGTCGCCCCTATCAAATAAAAAAACGCCAAGCTACTCCATAGCGCAACAACAATGCCTTGCTATACCCAATAGAGGGAGTCAGGCAAGTAAGTGGATGGCGTGGCATCAGAGTTTGAAGGCTTGCTTTGGTAGGTCGGGAGCGAATGCTTTGTGGATGGAGGCTTGGGATAGGTATGGAAGAGGCACATCAGTTTCTACAAGCACCCAACTTCTAACCTACATGAGAAGTCAAGGGGTTGACATCTCACAAGGGACGGGAGAGTCGTTAAGTATGTTTGGTAGCGATGTAGCAAGTTTCTTCGGAGGCTATATCAACTTCTCCAAATATGTCGGAATGGCACTTGCGGGCGGTATCGCAATAGGCTTTTTGATGCTTCTCTACAACATCATTATGAACCCCGCAAAGGCGAAACAAAGCCTTGGTGTCATTACCGAAGGGGCTATGATGGCAACGCCACAAGGCCGTATCGCATCGGTTACAACAAAATCCATAGGGCAATGAACGAGAAAAGAGTAAGAGGAATCTTGATAGGCTCTGCCCTTATGTTGGGTGGCGTTGCTATGTATGGCGTTCATCGCAAAAAGAAGTCCGCATACATCGCAGTTCAAAACAAAATACGAGGTATAGCCGTTGGCACGGGAGCAGGGTATAACCTTGATTCTTCGACTTTTAACGCACAACAAATCTCCAATGCACTTTATGATGCGGGAGAAGGGAAGTGGGGAACTGACGAGCAAGAAATTTTCGCAATTTTAGAGCGAATAGCAGATTCCCCAAATCCGCAAGGTGTATGGATTCAGGTTGTCAACGCTTATCAATCGAAGTACAACAGACAACTTGTTGGCGATTTGAGAGATGAGATGTCAGGTAGCGATTTAACTAAACTAACCACATTATTAGCCCGATTGTCGTGAAAGAAGATTTACCACTCATATTAGGAGGATTAGCGGTAGGAGCAGTCGTAGTATGGTATTTGACCAAGCCCGACTCTACCAAGTCAAGACCTGTTCCCGAAGGGAGAGAAGAAGATTTGGGTTCAGGAGTTGTGGCATTAGGTGCGCCTACACAAGTCATTCAAGGTCAAGCAGGAACTCAACCGAGCGTTCAAACCACAAATACGACGACAACGCAACAACCTGCCCCTCCCCCTCCGCCCTACGCCTTGGTAAATATCAATCCCGCATTCCAAGGCACAACTGCCTATAACGATATGTTTGGCGGATGTGACTTCCCACTACTTCCCGATATGGAAAATGTATGCGTAAAGCGTTTGCAGGATGCCTTTGATGTAACCCAAACAGGGGTCTTTGATGAGCCTACGCAAGTGGCACTCGACCAATACATAGAAAAACTTCCCAATAGGACGGATGGACACTTCGGGGGATTCACACGAGAGGGGTGTATTGGATTTGACCCAATCTCGAATAAGACAACTAACGTCTGCGGACTTAATCACGACCAATACCTTGAAATTCTCTTCAAAATGGGGATTCCATTAACTGAAACTTACGATGCGTAAAGAGTACAAAAATTTTATGGGAGACCGCTCCTCTATGTCCGTGGACTTGGACTTGGAGAGAACGGATGATTTTGTGAACCAAGTCACGTATAACCCTGATGGTTTATTTGACTTTTTGGATGATGAAGACATCAAAATTACCCCATTAGGCACAAGCAATGGCGTTTTAGATAGTGACGGAGATGGTATTCCTGACATGATTGACATTGACGCGGGTAGTGGCACAGGAAAGCCCACAACGACTCCTTCTGCACCTGCACCGCGAGCCAATAAAGGCAAAGGTCTTGGCGCGTTTGCTTCGGGATTGACAAAAGGCTTGGGTCTCATCAATAGAGGCGCAACGCAACCACCCCCCGTAGGTGATAGTCAGCCCGTGACCGCCACCGCAGGATTCACAAACGAAGGCAGAAATATGGTCATACCATTGTTAGTTGGTGGTATTGCAATTTTGGTTGTGTTTTTAGCGATAAGTGGCATGAAAAAATCAAGCGGTTCACCGCAGGTGTCCGTCTCCACTCCTTCACCTTCAAATAGCAAGCCGAACGCATGAACAGAGCGCAGATATTCGCTCTTGTAGCCCTCGTTGGATTGTCCATAGGGCTATACTCGTATGTCCAAAAGCAAACAAAGCGTTTGTACATGATGGACTACGAATTTGAAAATGTTAGAGTTACGGGAATAGGCAAAGAAGCCGTGACACTATCATTTGAGTTGGTTCTTGAAAACACAAGTGACCTCGATGTCAAAATTTACAATGTGGATTTCAAGGTTTTATGGAACAATACGCAGGTAGGTAAGGTCAATTCTCGCCAAGCCTACATTGTCCCAAAACGCAGTACAAAGGTCGTCCCGCTTACGCTTACACTCTCTCGAAATGAGATGAATGAGGCGATTCGTGATGCCTTTTCGAGTTTACAGAGTTTCGTTAGTGGAGTAATCAAAATTCAGGGGTCGATGGATGTCGGTGCTGATGTCATTAAAATCAGCAATTTCCCCTTTGATTACGAAGTTCCCGCTTCTAATTTAGTCGGAAATTCAATTCAATCCGTAATTCAGTAAGCTATGAACGAAATCGTTAAGAACATCGCAATGAGCGAAACCAAGTCGGTCTTCAAAAAGGCACTCGTAAATTTTGCCGAGAAGAATGAAATCGACTGCAAAAGCAATCAGCTTTTAATCCGCTCCAACAAAGAGGGTGAACCATACTACACTTACTGCATTGACTTTGCAGAAAAGAAGCGTGTAACCTTCAACGAAGTTCTTGGTGTTAAGATTGATTTCAAAAATCGTGAAGCTATCGCAAGCCCATTTATCACAAAGACGATTTCACGTTTGAGCGAAGAGCATAAGTGCGAAAATGACGATGTGAAAATCTACGCTTGCACATTTGACGAAAAAGCAAAGGACATTTTTCTCTTCGGATATATTAAAAATCAAAAAATCGGACAAATAAGTTTCGATTGGTTATTCAGCTAAAAATATGGCGATAGAAATTTTAGGCAACGAGATTTTTACCCAAACACTCACGGGTAGCGGAGGGTCAGAGGTTCTTTCCATCACGGAAGCCGATGGCGTGGGCACGATAAGTGTGCTTTGTACAAGCAGTACCGCAGGTACAATTTTGGGCAATGCCACGATTGACGGCAAAGCCTCCGAAGCTATTTCTGTCGCAGAAAACAATTCAATCACAATTTCAGCAACTTCGGGCAAGACACTCGGTACTTTGACCATTACCGCGCCCAATGGTTGTACACTTTTGGTCGTAGCAAATCAGGGATAATGACAAAACAAGCATTGAGAAGCAACTTAATTGGCGTAGTGGCGGTATCACTATCCTTTGCCCTCGGCATCACGCTATATCAAGCCTTTTTGGTGGCTGACTTGGCTGATTTAGAGGACTCGACCGAAAGAAAAAGCGCACCCAAGCCCGCCCCCAAGCCCGCACCGAAATTTTCGGGCGGTAGCACCCCCGCACAAAAGCGTCGTAGCGCGATGAAAGAGTTTAGCGGTCATGGGCAAGCGGTTTCAGACAATGTACCCGACAACGAAAAAGTTAATTCTAACAAGCAACTTATCCAAAAGGCGAAATCGTCTGAAATGCTCACTTGATTATGAAGGGAAAAAATAAAAAGATTTTAATTGCAACAATCGCGGCTTTGGCTTCGGGTGGCATTCTTTATGCCATTCGTAAAAAGCAATCTGATGGGGAAGATAAATCCCTTGATGGAGATGAGCCGATTGTTCCGCCTATTCCGACTTCCGTTTATGACGGAGAGCCTGTTGATGATGTTTTTGGTGGCGGTGGAGTAGGTGATGACGAGGTTGTTGATGACGTCTTTGGTGGCGGTGGAGGTGGTGGTAGTATCAATGCCGTTTTATGCCGTGGATTGGATGAAAATGGCGCGGAGATAGCCGATTTGGTCAATCAAGGCGAAGAGTGTCCTGCCAATACGCCATTTGGCCCTGACGACGACATTGCATTCGACGATTACGTGTATGACGCATATCGGTGCTTTGATGTTGACGAAGACAATCAGATTGTCGAAGTAGAAAAAGAATTTACGGAGGTATGCGGGGTTGATTACCCCGACCATCCATTTGAAACATTGAGCGATGCCCTTCTTTATGCAGAAAATCCTTCTGAATTTGAGGGTTGTATGGACGAAACGGCATCGAATTATGATTCAGAGGCGTTGTTTGACGATGGTTCTTGTGAATACGAAGAAGAACCTGTATTGGGTTGCACAAACCCCGATGCGCTGAACTATGACGAAACCGCAACCGACGATGACGGCACGTGTGAGTTTGACGAAGGGGTAGTAGCAGGTTGTATGAATCCTGACGCTCAAAACTATAACGACCAAGCAACAACGGACGATGGTACTTGCATTTTTGATGTTACGTGCTTCTATCTTGCAGATGGTGGCGAAGTATTAGAGCAAAATTTTGAATTACAGGCAGGGGAAACCTGTTGGGAAAGCGTAGGTGCGTATATGTCTCCATCGCTCCCAACATTGCGCCTTGGTTACTTCGATACTTTCGAGTCAGCACAGGCTTACGCCCAAGGAGTCAGCAGTTGGCAGAACGATGTTGTCGTATGTCTGATGATTGACGAAACTCTCCCGTATCCCGAAAGCATCTATGAGGAAGAGTTGCCTGACCCCGAAACACAATCGTGTGTTGATATTGGGGGCTTTGACGCTAACGCAACATCGGATGAGGCATTAGAAGCCGTTGCTACGCAAATGCACAACCAATGGCTTTCGAGCCAAGAGATATTGGGGTGTACCGACGAAACTGCCACGAACTTTATGCCCGATGCTACGGCAGATGACGGGTCTTGTGAATATGAAATGGCACAAGAAGGGTGTACTGACCCCGAAGCTACAAACTTCAACCCCGAAGCAACGACCGATGACGGCTCATGTCAATACGCACCCACTACTCAAAATTGCACTTGGCATGACCCGCAATGCAACCCTGTAAGCATACCAAACTTGCCAACCGAAGTAGATGGTGTTGCAGTCAGTTGTACTGATTTAGGATATGCCGAATTTGGAGATACGCAAACCGCTATCGACTTCTGCGAAGCAAACGTAGCCTTGGCTACTATGTCTTGCTACTCTTATGATAGCGATGGCGTATTTATTTTAGAAGATATAGATGCTATTGACCTTAATACAGGCAATACGAAGACGTGTACATCTTTGGGGTACTTCGAAATGAATCCTGCGGGTCTTGCTGATGCTACCTCCGCCTATCAAGCGGAGTTTGCCGAGAGCAAGGTTGGATGTACTGACCCAAGCGCAACGAATTATGACCCAACCGCGATTACGGATGACGGAAGTTGTATCCTTCCCGAAGTGCCTATGCCAAGCGGAATAATTGATGCTGAATACGTCGCAACAAATTGGTTTAATGACTGCGCTCAAACCGATGCAAGCACTACGGATATTCTAACTCTGCCTATACAATCGGGAGAGTGGGGAAGTGGTTACTTCATTTCTGATGTGAATAGTGTTATCGGATACGAGTGTTATGACGCACAAGGAGAGCCGACGGGAACACCTCCTGCACCTGTTTACGGGTGTACTGACCCTAATGCTTTGAACTACGATGCTACGGCTAATCAGAACGACGGAACGTGTGAGTATCCTGTCGCAAATGTCGAGGGTTGTACTGACTTATTGGCAATAAACTACAATCCTGATGCGACCTTGGAAAATGGCGCGTGTGAGTATGGCATCGAATTTACAAGTTCTACGCCCGCAGACCTTACGCAGTTGAGCACGTGTGGTTCAGTTTCCGTGAGCCTTGCAAATCAAATCAATACAAGTAATGGCTCGGTTGGAGCGGTGAACTATATTTTGGGTCAGGCTTGTTTCGACCCCGCCACAGGCAATAGCGTTTATTACACGCCACCCGCAGAGAATGAAATCACTACGGCTACTGATGCACAAACCCTAATGCTTGCGTGTTACGGCACGACATCATTTGAGCCAAGCGTGGTTCTTGCAATAAATGGATTATCATATCCAATAACTGCGGCTGAATTTAATTCAACAATTGGTTGGAATTGTTTAGACCCTAACACCGCACAAGTCGTTCAGGTTATGACTGATGGCGGTGGCAATACTAACGCACTTGCAAGAACGACTGACAAGAGCCTGAATACAGGTGATTTTGAAACTTCGGAGTTTGACAATGACATTTTAGGTGGTGCGGGTGAACCCCCATCTACAATGGTTGGTGACGCTACCATTAAAAAAGAATTAAGTAATCAAAAATCCTTAATTTCGTCTACTGAAAAAACCACGAAAAATTTTGGCGGTAATTCGTCAAGTACGGGCGGGTGTTTAGACCCCATAGCCCTGAACTTTGATGAAGGCGCAGAATTTGATGATGGCTCTTGCATCTACTAATACAATGGACAAGAACACAAGAAAATTACTTTTAATTGGTGGCGCAGTCGCAGTAGCGGGTGCATCGGTCTATTTGATAAATAAGAGACGCAAAGACCTCGAAAAATCTGCCACCCCCGAACCAATTGAACCCTCTGATATGCCCGTTGGCCCTACACAACCCACGTCAGTTCTCGGATGTACTGACCCAAGCGCATTGAACTACAACCCGAATGCTACGGCAGAAGATGGTTCATGCGTATTTGCATCAACACCCACAAGCGAAATCGTTTACGGGTGTACTGACCCCGACGCATCGAACTACAATGCGTCTGCAACAAATTCGAATAATTCTTGCCAATATGCTTCGGGATGTACAAGCCCAAATGCGTCAAACTACGACGAGACGGCATTCTTGGACGATGGTTCTTGTGTATTTCCTGACCAAACGATTCCTACTTCCGATGTGGTTTACGGATGTACGGACTCGCTTGCGATGAACTATGACCCAAACGCAACAAATAGCAATAATTCTTGCGTATATCAAGAGGGGTGTAAGCAATCAAGCGCATACAACTTTGACGAAAGTGCAATGGTCGATGATGGCTCTTGCATCTTCTCCACCACCCAATTTGCTGATGCAAACGAAGTGTTGGATGCGATTACGCAGTTATGTCCGCAGTATTGGAATATAAATCTTATTTCGCAAGTAACCGAGCAGTCATTTCCAATGACAACGGCAGACGTAAACCAATTTCTTAATGCCGAGTGTTTCACGGATGCAGGGGGTTCTATCATGCCCCAAAGCGAGACATACATCGCGGGGTGTATGGACTCCGCCTCTGCGAATTACAATCCTGATGCCGACTATGATGACGGCTCATGCGTTTACGTCGGAGGGTGCTTGAATCCCCAAGCACAAAACTATGACCCTTCCGCTCAATACGACGATGGAACGTGTGATTTTGGAAGTGGGCCTGAATACAATATCCAAAGCGAGCAATACGTGCTCGGTTGTCGTGATGAAGCCGCGAGTAACTTTAACCCAACTGCCGACTATGATGACGGAAATCAATGTATTTACATTGGTGGGTGCATGAACTCTATTGCCGATAACTACAACCCTTCGGCAGTATATGATGATGGCTCTTGTTTGTTCGAAAACTCTTTGTCTTCCCTTCCAAGTAGCACAACCTACAAACTTGGTTGTATGGACGAGGTGGCGTCTAACTATGACCCCACCGCCACGATGGATAACGGAAGTCAATGTCTTTACATAGGCGGATGCCTTGCATCAAACGCGGACAACTACAATTCTTCGGCACAATATGACGATGGTTCGTGTGTTTTTGATGGCGTAGCCTCGGTAATGCCTCAAAGCGAAACTTACGTGATTGGATGTATGGATGAAACGGCATCCAACTACAACCCATCCGCCACGATGGATAACGGAAGTCAATGTGTCTATATCGGTGGGTGTCTTGCACCAAATGCTGACAACTTCAACCCTTCGGCACAATATGACGATGGCTCGTGTATTTTTGATGGTGTAGCTTCGGTGATGCCGTCAAGCGAAACGTATGCGTTAGGGTGTACCCACGTCCAAGCCACCAACTATGACCCCTCGGCAAACTACGACGATGGCTCTTGTATATTTAAGTTTGGATGCACGGCTTCCCTTGCCGATAACTACGACCCAACCGCAGTAGTAGATAATGGCTCATGTACGTTTGAGGGAGTTCAGAGCGTTATGCCTGAATCAGAGGCTTATTACATAGCGGGTTGCACCAATATCAATGCGACTAATTACGACCCAATCGCCAACTTTGACGATGGCTCATGCTTGTTCAAGTATGGTTGTACCAATCCTCTCGCGGATAACTACGATAACACAAGCGCGGTAGACGACGGCTCTTGCACCTTCGAGGGCAATCAAAGCGTGATGCCGACAGGCGTAACGTATTCGTTGGGATGTATGGATGCTGACGCATCTAATTACAACCCAAATGCCACAATGGACGACGGAAACCAATGTCTCTACATTGGAGGTTGCATGAATACGGGGGCAGACAACTTTAACCCCGAAGCGCAATACGACGATGGCACGTGTATGTTTGATGGTGTTATGTCCGTTATGCCCGAAAGCGAGCAATATGTCCTCGGATGTATGGACGAGGCCGCGAGCAACTACAATCCGAACGCCACGATGGACAACGGGTTGCAATGCGTCTACCTCGGAGGGTGTATGTCTCCCAATGCAGACAATTTCAATCCAACCGCACAATACGATAATGGCTCGTGTATTTTTGATGGAATTTCTCAATCAATTCCTGAAAGCGAGCAGTACAATTCAGGATGTACAAATGTGTACGCCACGAACTATGACCCTTCCGCAGATTTCGACGATGGGTCGTGCGTGTTCAAATATGGATGCACCAACCCGCTTGCTGACAACTACGTGAATGATGCGGTCGTTGATGACGGCTCATGTATGTTCGAAGGAAATCAGAGCGTTATGCCTGATACCGAATTTGACTATGTAGCAGGTTGCACAAATCCAAATGCCACGAACTATGACCCCTCCGCAGATTTCGACGATGGGTCGTGCCTGTTCAAATATGGATGCACCAACCCACTTGCGGACAACTTTGACTCTACGAACACGATAGACGACGGCTCTTGCACGTTTGAAGGCAATCAAAGCGTGATGCCTGATTCCGATGCCTTCTACATTGCGGGTTGCACGAACAATAGCGCAACAAATTACAACCCCGAAGCCAACTACGATGACGGGTCATGCTTGTTCAAGTATGGATGTACGAACCCAAGTGCTGACAACTACGATATTGAGAGCGCGGTAGACGATGGTTCTTGCACGTTTGCGGGCAACCAAAGTGTTATGCCCACTTCGGAGTATGGAACTTATACGTCGGGATGTACGAATTATGATGCTACCAACTACAACCCAAGTGCGCTATTTGATGACGGAAGTTGTGAGTATATCTATGGGTGTACCAATATCAACGCTGACAACTACGATGCTACCGCAGTAATTGATGATGGCGGGTGTACCTTCTTCGGTGTTCAGAGTGTGATGCCTGAAAGCGAAACATACGTTCTCGGATGTATGGATTCTGCGAGCGATAATTACAACCCGAACGCTACAATAGATACGGGATGTGAATACAACGGAGGTTGTATGAATGTCAACGCTGACAACTACAATCCTGACGCTCAATACGACAATGGCACTTGTATGTTTGACGGCATAATGTCCGTTATGCCTGATAGCGTTCAGTACGTCCTCGGATGTATGGACGAGGCCGCGAGCAACTACAACGCCCAAGCTACTTCTGACGACGGAAATCAATGTGTTTACATAGGCGGTTGTATGAACTCCCTTGCGGACAACTTCAACCCCGATGCACAATACGACAACGGGTCGTGTACTTTTGAAGGACAACAAAGTAGCCTCCCATCGTCGGAAACGCAATACTATGGGGGTTGCACGAACAATAGTGCAACGAACTATGACCCGAACGCAGATTACGATGACGGGTCATGCTTGTTCAAGTATGGATGCACGAATCCAAGTGCCGACAACTACGATAGCGATAGCGTAGTAGACGATGGTTCTTGCACGTTTGCGGGCAACCAAA
>Ga0208161_1001833_pt1 | contig 11112 bp, 14 predicted proteins | sample CB_VirMetaG_3_FD_184538 | JGI IMG/M metagenome (GOLD analysis project Ga0208161, IMG submission 184538) | Freshwater to marine saline gradient viral communities from Chesapeake Bay - CB_1508_1S Viral MetaG (SPAdes) (version 4) | ecosystem: Environmental > Aquatic > Marine > Coastal | place: USA... | reverse complement strand
ACGGGTACGGCGGTTCGAATCCGTCCCTTCCAACTAAATACTGGCGTGTATCTCCTCAAGCTTATACCTTGTAGAAAGAGTAATTGGTCACATGAGAGTTCAAGTCTCTCCCCGCCAACTAAACTTGGAGTGTTTAAAGGGGATATGTATATTCATGTCATAATAAATGTTCTTTATTTAATGATTTAAGGTATCAATACCTTCTAGTAGGGATGAGTTGGGTTATGTTTTGTCATGTTTATGTTTCCTATGTCGGGGCGGCGTAAAACTGGTGAGATTTAATCTAAAAGCTTGGAATGAAATTAACGGAATGGTTTCATTTCCGATTTACTGTTTGCTATTACAAGTCGATGGATGTAGGCAGCTGTGAATCGTATGGACGTCGGGTCCGCTTGCTAGGAGTGCGGTATCGTATTGCCCCAGTGCAATGTTTATCCAAGCATTCACTGACGGTTCGTCTAAGGGCAGGACGCTGGGCCCCGACCCCAGAGATGTTGGTTCGATTCCAACACCGTTAACTACATTGGAGGAGGTTTGGCAGAGTTGGTCGATTGCGGCAGTCTTGAAAACTGTTGTACTGTAAAGTACCGTAGGTTCGAATCCTACAGCCTCCGCTATTTATAATTAATATTTAAAACCATGAATGAAGTGACAGTTACAGTTCTTCCTCACCCCGTAACCATGTTTATGTTAGGTGGTATGTTGTTGGGTTTGATTTTGCTATTTATGGCATATCTTAAAACCTCTAATGAAGTAAAAGATTATAAACGGGAACTCCGTAAACTATCAGATAATATCGAAAATTCAAAAATAGATGTTAGTAAAGCAGTTAGTGAGATTTCTCGTAAAGTAGATTCACGTATTGATAAAGCCCTTGGCTCTATTAAAAAGTAATCGTATATTTAAATACTGAGTCTAGCCAATCCGAGGGGGGCTGCACTCGATGGAGTCTAAAGCTATACCGGTGGAAGCCCGGGCCATCTGCTCCCCTCAACCCATACGTTTTTTCGAGAACGTAACAAATCGAGACCGCCCGCTTCTCCAGGGGAGCAAAAAAATCCTAATAGCCGAAAGGTGATGATTAGGTTGACGTGGGAAAAGTAACAACAGAGCAGGGGAAGAGCGTGAACCAATAAGCGCCTCGTCGAAATGCTTCCCCTATAAGCTTCCTTAGCTCAGCTGGTAGAGCCACTGATTTGTAATCAGTAGGTCGTTGGTTCGAATCCGACAGGAAGCTCAATATAGGAGGGAGGTAAAAGTAAACCCCTGGACGCAGGTATGGCCGCAACTACTAAAGAACTGACGGGTGATTTAGTACAAGGGTAGCCCTCTTTAAAAGACGCAGTCAAGTGCAAAGGTTTCTTCGTTCCTTAAAAATGAAGTGGAGCTACAGTGGCAGAAGAACGGGGTTAGGCTTGCTTAATCCCGTTTCTTTTTTTATATTTACAAAGATATGAAGGTTTGGAATGGTGATATATTTATATCTGTGGATATTAACAAGATATTCAATCTATTTGATTCTGAATCAGGTCGAGATCTTTTATCCAGCAAGAATAAAACAAATATAAATAATACCCCTTTATTCTTTGTTGGAATGTTTAGGAAATTGATTCTGAATGAGAAGGCATTCCAAAATCAAATCGGTATGTTTATGCCCACATTAGCTGATATTGATCTATTAAGTGAAAATATTGTTTTTTATAGGGCTCAATATTATATAGACAAAGTAAACTTAGAAGATGAACTATGTTGTGAAGCTTTAAAGTTTTTTAATAGTGAACAGTTAATTGTATGTTTCAAACTTGCCATACATTTTTGGGAAGAAAAGGAAGAATATGAGAAATGTGCACATCTAAAGAAACTCCAAGATTTTTGTGAAAATTCTCAACTTAGCTTGCCATCGTAAAATCTCCAGCGTATCTTTGGGATACGGGTTTGGGAATAAGGATGAGAGAGGGAGGAAAGAAGGATAGGATGAGGGAGGAAGAAGGGGGATGATCCCGGGGTATATGTTAAAATCAAATTTATTATTATGAAAGCACCAGAATACGTTATACAGAAAATTGAGAAGTTAGAGGGTAAACTTAAGACCCTTACCCTTCTCACTACACGCCAAGCATCAAAACAGGATTTCCAAAATACAATTAAGGAATCGGAAGAAGTTCTTCAAGATGTTAAAGATGCTATCCAACGTGAAATCAACAATCGATGAAATTAACAGCAGAACAAATTCAAGAAAATTGGGAAGAATTCTTAGATAATATCAAAGAACACATTCAATCACCCAGAAAAGAAAGACTTCTAGCGTTTTATGAGAAATTCGGGGAACGCATCTCACTGATGCCCGCCTCTCATAAAAAAGAATACCACAATGCCTTCATTGGAGGTTACGTGGATCACGTTAATAGAGTTGTTAGATGCGCGCTTAGTTTACAAGATTTGTGGACTGCTATGGGATCAGATTCCTCATCATATACAACCGAAGAACTTGTTTTTGCTGCTTTAAATCACGATTTGGGTAAAATGGGAGATCAAAATCACGCATCTTATTTACCCCAGACTGATATGTGGAGAAGAGAAAAATTAGGAGAAGAATGGATGTTCAATAAAGATCTTGCATTCGCATCTGTTCCGGATAGAAGTCTATTCTTACTCCAATCTAACGGCATCCAGTATACCTTTAATGAAATGGTTGCCATCCAGACTCACGATGGTTTATATGATGAGGCAAACAAAAAATACCTTATGGGTTTCTTAGCCGAATCTAGACCGCGTACCTCATTACCTTATATCATACACCAGGCAGATATGATGGCTGCGCGTATAGAATTTGAAAACGATTGGTTAAAGGATTTTAAAAATCCCGTGACCCCAGGTAAAGGTGGTAGTACATTAAAGTCAGTTGATCAAAAACCTAAGCCAGCTGCCGCAAAATCGAAAGCATTGAGTTCGGTTAAAAGCGCAGGTTTAAAAAGTATGTTAGACAATTTATGATAGTAGTTGTTTCAATTTTATCGGTTTTGGTCGTGGTCCTTGGATACACGACCTTTAACCTTTTACGTAAAAACGAAAAGGCTGAAGACGTTATTGTCGGATATGAAAAACATATTAAAGAGGTAGATGGGGTTGTTCAGTTTATAGATAAGAGAATAAGTGAAATAGATGAGAAAGGTGCCTTTAAATCAGATGATGAAGTTGGATTCTTCTTTGAAAGAGTTAAACTCCTCAATGACCTTTTAAAGGAATACCGGGTGGAAAAATAGTATGTCATTAAAACCAAAAAAAACTAAGGGAGTACAATACTTTACGCAAGATACTGAAGATGCTATTGTAGCATATAACAGGGCAAGTACTTTTGAGCTTAAGGAGAAGATTTATCACGAAAGGATTCACTATGCCTTTTTTAAGCTCACAGAAAATATAATCCATACCTTCAAATTTTATCATACAGAAGTAGATAATATTGAAGATCTGCAACACGAAATTATTGCTTTCTTACTTACTAAGATGCATTTGTTTAATCCTGAGAAGGGAGCAAAAGCATATTCTTATTTTGGTACTATTGTAAAGAGATACCTTATTATCTCTAATACCAAAAATTACAAACGTAAAGTAGATAAAGCTCCAGTTGAAGAATTATATGCTGATGAAACTTTTTCATATACCATTGAAGAAGAAAACCCAGATATAGAAAGATTATCCGCCTTTATAGATGAATTCTGTGAGCATTGTACAGAAAATCTATACATCTATTTTCCTAAAAAAGCAGATGCCAAGATTGCTGATGCAATTTTAGAATTATTTAAGCAACGAGAAAATTTAGATGTATTTAATAAAAAAGCATTGTACATCTACATTAGAGAAATGGTTATTGATGCTAAAACTCCCCAAATAACCAAAATCGCTAATCGTCTTTATTCTGTTTTTCAAAAGGCATATATAAACTATATCGATACAGGCATTATAAAGTTCGAGTAGTTTAATATTTATACCCAAAAATTATGAGCCAGTTTGATAAAGTTGTTTTTGGGAATAAGACTTTTTCTAATATCTTAGAAGAAATCTATACTAATCAAAAGAAAAAAGAAAAACAGGTCAGCACTTTAATCAATGAATTAAAACCAATGATTGAAGATGTTGGTGATGCTACTTTACTTGTTCCTTTGATTAAAGAATACCTTGAAATCGGTGTTAAAAACGATGACTTGTTAATTAAAATGGCCGCTCTAGCCCAAAGAGCATTACAAGTTGAAAACTCTGAAGAAGGATTAGGCATTTCAGATGAAGAAAAAGCTCAACTTTTGTCTGAAATAGAAAAATTTAAAGATAAGAATGGCAATTAAAAGAGGTGTTGCGGCGATTAATACCGTACAAAATCCTAACAAGTATAATACAAGTTTACTCAGCCTGCAGGGACAGGTTGGAAAACTCCTTACCACAGGTAGGGTTAAAAGTATTATTCTTGATGATACTCATCCTCTTTTTGAAGATTTTGGCCAATGGAATGCTTTAGGAACTATAGAATATATCAGCTCTACAAGTACAACTTTAAATTCTAAAACATTATACGCTAAACCCTTAGATCCTAACAATAAATTTTATCCCTTAATAAACGAAATCGTTTATATATTTGAGTTACCTAACTCTAATTTGGGAGAAAATTACGAAGGAGTTTCATCATACTATATTAATACTGTAGGTTTGTGGAATTCACAACACCACAATGCTTATCCTGAAAATCCTAACGCTCCTCAACCTGTTCAAAATAAAGACTATCTTGAGACCGAATTAGGTAGTGTTAGGAGAGCAACAGATCAAAGTACTGAAATTTATTTAGGTAGAACTTTTGTAGAAAGAGGAGATATACACCCACTTTTACCTTTTGAAGGTGATAAAATTTTAGAAGGAAGATGGGGAAATACTCTTCGCTTTGGATCTACAGTTAAAAATACAAATAATAGTTGGTCTTCTGTCGGAACTAATGGGGATCCTATTACAATTTTGCGCAATGGGCAAGGGGCTAGATCTGATGAGGGTTGGGTGCCTGTTACAGAAGAAATCAACAACGATGATACTTCAATATATTTAACTTCTACCCAGAAAATCCCTATTGGAGTTTCAAGTATAAACGATTATTTCAGTTATACTACAGATAAACCCACTATACCTAACCAATATACAGGTAAACAATTAATCCTCAATTCAGGACGTTTAGTATTTAACACGACCGAAGACCATTTACTCTTGTCTTCTAAAAAATCTATAAATCTAAATGCTGTTGAATCTATAAATTTTGATACAACCGGAGCTACTATCTTACAATCTGGTGAAGTTTATTTGGGATCCAAAAGTGCTACTGAACCTGTTTTATTAGGTAATGCTACTGTTGAACTTTTATTTCAACTATTAGAAAATTTAGCTACTTTAACTGCTAATCTTGCAGCACAGGTAGGAGTACCTCCAGGTGCCCCCTTAGAACCAACTAGAACAGCAGCTACTTTAGTTAACAACAATATAAATAATTTATTGTTAAATCTTGAAAGTTTGAAATCAAATTCTGTAAAAACTGTATAATGGCTTTAGCACCTGATAGTATACTTTTATCAAATAATAATGTAATTACATTTGAAATTTTAGGACCTAAATATAGAGCTATCCTAAAAAACGCTGCAGGAGAAACTCTTTATACTGGAGATTATACATTTTCTGCAAGTAAAGAAATCTTGGCTCAAGCAGCCATTAATGCTAAATACCCTGATGAAGTTGTTTCAATTGCAGAATCTAATATTGTTCCTCCACCAACCCCTTCAAAACCTACACCCCAACAAATAGAACAAAATAGGCAGGACGCCGCAGCTGCAAGACAAACAGCCCAAAATAACACCAAACTCCAGCAAATCCCTTCTTCAACTATTGAACAAGGAACTCCTGATAGTTTGAAACCTAAAGGAAGAGCAAAATTAGGTCAAATTATTTTAAATGCAGTTAAACCCGCTGTACAATTAATCATACCTAAAATTGAAGAATTGGCTATTGAATATGGTCTTGAACAATTTGAACAATTAAAAGATCAAGCAACTAGTCCTGAACAAATTGAAGCTTTAAAACAAAGATTTTGCCCACTCCCTGAACGATTAGATAGGTTAATTGAACTTAGAAATAATATTGTAACCCAACTAAACTCAATAGGAGATAGACTCTCCTCAATTCAGGTAAGTATTGAAGTGGGCACAGGTGTAAAAGATGCCTTTCAACAAATTGTAAATTCTATAAATATTGTTAGACCTACAATCCAAAGTGCAGCGGCTGTTGCTCCTTTAGCGAATATTTTAGGACCCTTAACAGTATCTTTAGACAGGTTGCAAGGTATTGTAGATAAGATTGAACCAAAATTACAAAATACAACTTTTAGTTTAGATGCTGTATTTCCCCCAATAGCAGTTGTAGTAGAAATTATAGACAAAATTGTTGTTTTATTAGGAAAATTTGATATTCTAATTAAACTTTGTCGACCTAGTGCTAGTCTTACAGCTATTAATGATAATGTAAACATCTTTAAAAGTAGCGGAGTAGTAAATTCTGCAGGTAGTTATAAAGGATTTACATTTGAAATTGTTACTGAAGCTTTTAGTCCCACTGTCAATAGAATCAAAGCTATCGCCGTAAACCAATCAGGCGTGCCTCTTTTAGAAACTGGTTTATCTTTTACAACGGACTCTCAAACTTTAATTGATGAGTTAAAATTAATTATTGACAGAGATAACTTAAAAGCTTATTAACCTGATATTTATAACATATGAAAACGCAAGACTTCAAAAAAATCATTAAAGAAGCAGTTAAAGAAGCCATCCAAGAGGAACTAAAAGACATCCTTTTGGAGGCAGTTCGTTCACCCAAAGCACCAATCCAGGAAGCTTACAAAATGCATCCTGTAACTATTGATACTCCTACAACTCAACCTGCAATGTCAGCTGAGCAAAAAAGAGCAATGTACGACAATGTTCTCAATGGTATGAGATCAAATGGTGGTAACATTAATATGACAACTGCTGATTTAAATACTTTCCAGGTTCAACCAGGTATTAGCACTGTGGGTGAAGGAAGTGCTCTTCCAGGCGGTAATGTTGGTTTAGACCAAATAATGAGTTTAATGAAAGGTAAATAATGGCTTTTGGTGCTCAAAAAATATACCCCATTGATACTAAACCGTCTGTAGCGGTTGGTATTGCTTTTCCTTTTGATGTACCGGGTGTATTTAGACAAACTTATTACACCAAAGACGCTGTAAGATATAATTTGTTAAATTATTTTTTAACAGATCCCCCTGAAAGATACTTAAACCCAAATTTCGGAGCAGGTTTACGTTCTTTTATCTTTGAACAGATATCTAATCAGAATTTAGATGGTTTAAAAGAAACTATTGGAACTCAGTTAAGAGAATTCTTTCCTAATGTTATAGTGAAAGAACTTAATATATTCTCTATACCAGATCAAAACCAAATCACAGTAACATTAAAATATTCAGTACTTGATACTAATATTTCAGATCAAATTGAATTAGTATTCGCATAATGGCAGTAAGACGTAACATACAATATATTAATAGGGATTTTACCGAATTAAGAGCGAGTTTAATTAACTACGCTCGCACTTATTTCCCTACTACTTACAATGATTTTACTCCAACATCACCAGGTATGATGTTTATGGAGATGGCTGCCTATGTAGGAGACATTTTATCATTTTATCTTGATAATCAAATTCAAGAAACATATTTACAATATGCTCGCCAAACAAATAATTTGTTTGACTTAGCTTATATGTTTGGTTACAAACCTAATGTTACTTCTGCAGCTAGTGTAGATTTAAGTTTTTATCAACAGGTTCCTGCCGTCTCTGGTAGTGATGGTTATCAACCTGATTTTAATTACTCCCTCTACATACCAGCCAATTCAACATTCTTATCATCAGCTTCAGGAAGTGTAAGCTTCTTAATTGAAGATCCTGTTGATTTTAGTGTTTCTTCCTCAGGTGACCCTACAGAGGTTACTGTTTTTGCACAATCTGGAAATGCAATTCAATATTTCCTTCTTAAAAAGGTTAGAAAAGCTATTTCAGCTACAATAAACACAACAACATTTTCGTTTGGAAATCCCGAACAATTTTCTACAGTTCAAATTAGTGCAAATAATATTATTGGAATTTTAGATGCTTTTGATACTGATGGAAATCAATGGTATGAAGTAGATTATTTGGCTCAAGACGCAATATTTGATTCCATAAAGAATACAAATACAAACGACCCAAACCTATCTCAGTATTCAGGAGATACTCCTTTCCTACTTCAATTAAAACAAGTTCAGCGTAGATTCGCCACTCGTTTTTTAAATGATACAACTCTTCAGATCCAGTTCGGCTCTGGTACAAATTCTGATACAGATGAAGAAATTTTACCTAACCCTGATAACGTAGGTTTAGGTTTACCTTTTGAAGTTGATAAGCTTACAACAGCATTTTCTCCTTCAAACTTTATCTTTACTAAAAATTACGGCATCGCACCTAATAATACTACAATCACAATGAGGTATTTAACTGGAGGTGGTGTTTCTGCTAATGTTCCTCAAAATACGATCAATACGCTTACTACAGGAAACGTACAATTTTTGAATTCAAATCTTGATCCTGTTACAGCACAATCTATTTTTACTTCATTAGCTATCAACAACCAAGTAGCAGCAGATGGTGGTGGAGACGGAGATTCAGATGAAGAAATTCGCCAAAATGCTTCGGCAAACTACGCAACACAATTGCGAAATGTAACCCAAAATGACTATTTAGTTAGAGCTTTATCTCTACCAGCAAGGTATGGTGTTATTTCTAAAGCTTATATAGAACCGACAAAAGCTCAAAGCGCGCAGTCCGGTGCAGCTGCATCGATCCTTGATTTATACGTTTTATCTTTTGATGAAAACAGCAAATTAAGAAAGGCCTCACCCGCTTTAAAACAAAATCTGTCTACTTACCTATCTCAATATAGAATGGTAAACGATAGTTTAAATATCAAAGATGCTTTTATTATAAACATTGGTGTCAATTTTGATATCATTGTTTTACCTAACTACAATAGTAATGAAGTTCTTACTAAGTGTATTTTAGCTTTAAGAGAATTTTTTGCTATTAAGAATTGGCAAATCAACGAACCTATTGTTTTAAGAGATTTATATATTCTCTTGGATCTTGTAGAGGGAGTACAAACTGTAAAAAATATCACTATAAGCAATAAGGTAGGTACAAATTTAGGATATTCTGAATATGCTTATGATGTAACAGGTGCTACTTTATCTAATGTTGTATATCCCTCTTTAGACCCAATGATTTTTGAAGTAAAATATCCAGATACCGATATTCAAGGTAGAGTAGTATCATTATAAAATGGCAGTATATAAAATTTTCCCCGAAAAAGACGCTTCGATCTATTCCCTATTCCCCACAATGAATACGGGATTAGATGAAATTCTTGACATTACAAATTTAAACTTTGCTATCAGTAGTAGTGCTCAAGTAGCAAGATTTTTAATCAAATTTGAGGAAAGTCAAATTAATAGCACTTTAAGCAATCTTGTTGGGAATAGCGAATGGACTGCCGCCTTAAAATTATATATTGCAACAGCTCAAAGTATAAACTTAGATTACTATCTTGAAGTATTCCCAGTTTACGGATCTTGGGGAATGGGTACTGGAAAATATTTAGATAGCCCTATTTCTACTAATGGTGTAAGTTGGAAATACCAAAATTATGCTAATGGAAATAGCTGGCCTACTGCAAGCTGGATTACAATTCCTTATGTTTCAATGTCCTACCAAAACAACAACAAAGGTGGTGGGGCTTGGTATACTGGATCTTCTACAGGACTTTCATTCCCTATTACACAAAGTTTTAATTACAGAAGTGATAAAGACTTAAATGTAGATGTAAAAGATATTGTCACAGCTTGGAGCTCTTCTGAAATTGCTAACGAGGGATTTCTTATAAAGTGGGAGGATAGTATTGAATGGAATTCTGCTAAAGCGGTACAACCTGTTTTACAATATTATAGTGTTGATACAAACACAATTTATCCTCCTGTTTTAGAATTTAAATGGGATGATAGCATTTGGAATACAGGATCAACAACTACTACAGTTGTCACAACTGACAATCTTTATGTTTCTATTCCTGAAAACCAAGGATTCTTCTATAGTGAAAGTGTTCAACGCTTTAGAGTAAACTGCAGACCAAAATACCCAGAAATTGTATTCCAAACTGCATCACTCTACACAACAAACTACTACTTACCTTCTGGTTCAGCTTGGTATGCTGTTAAAGATTTAGACACAAATGAATACGTAATTGAATTTGACGAAAAATACACTCAAATGAGTGCTGACGACATTTCAAATTACTTCTTCTTATATATGAATGGTCTTCAACCTGAAAGATATTACACAATCCTTATCAAATATGCGATTAGTGGTTCAGTTTTTGTTCAAGATAGCAATTACAACTTTAAAGTTATTAACGGATAATGGCTCAAGAGGTAAATTTACAAAAACAAGTATATGATAAAAATCAATACCAAAAGGTTATTGATAACTCATTTACCCAGTTAGGTGTAACTAACCCTACATCTACTACAGTTGCTCCCTTACCATCTGTTGATCAATTTTTTCAGTATTATTCCCAATTGTTCTTTGATATTCCTAAATTCGGTGCAACCAATTCTCACGAATATTTAATTAAAACAAGTCAAGACTATATAGGAACTACTAATGTAGTAAATGAAGAAATTCAAGCATTAATTGCAGAGTTAACAGCTCTTAGACAAGATAACTTGGATTTACAACAAAGTTTATTAGATTTGGTAAGCGCGAATCAGAACAATGGCTAATAGTATTACATTAACTTCAATTGACCCTCAAACATTTGAGCTTCAGAACTATTCTCCTTCGGATAATAATCTGATTACCAATTTTACTATTGATTCCTCATTTAATCCTGAAACAGATTATATTTCATATTTTATCTATAATTTAAATGGATTTATAGAAGGATTTAGAGAAAATTATCGAGGG
>Ga0208161_1001830_pt1 | contig 11127 bp, 29 predicted proteins | sample CB_VirMetaG_3_FD_184538 | JGI IMG/M metagenome (GOLD analysis project Ga0208161, IMG submission 184538) | Freshwater to marine saline gradient viral communities from Chesapeake Bay - CB_1508_1S Viral MetaG (SPAdes) (version 4) | ecosystem: Environmental > Aquatic > Marine > Coastal | place: USA... | reverse complement strand
GGGCTAACTCCTTCGTTCTTTCGCTTCGCATGCGCAACACGCTGATCTCCATCGCGGCCTGGGCCCTGGCCGTTTGCGTTGTCCTCTGGCAACGCGCCATCTGGCCCGGGCTCAAAGCCTTCTTCCCTGGACTCGAAGACCTGGTCGCCGAAGTCCGCTCTGACGTTCACCCCTCCACGCCTGCACCGGAACCCGCGCGGGTCGAGACCCTGGTCATCGCACCCAAGCCTGCGGCACCCAAGCCGGCTCCGAAGTGCGTGACACTCACCGCTCCGAAACGCACGGCCAAGCCCGCCGGGTTCGCCGCCTGATTCCTTCCCTTCTGTAAATACTCTTACGCCGCCATGGTTCTCACTCAATACACGCCCCAGCGCCAGGTCCGCTTGTCTGTCCGCGGCACTCCCGATCGGCTGGAGCCCATCGGCCTTGTCCTCGAGCAACTCTTCCCGGGCTCGGTGATCGTTACGTCCGACGAGGATGACAACGACGACGAGTTAAGCGAGGATCAGATCGAGGTTCTCGAGGCTATGCACGACAGGGCTCTCGAGGAACGCTACGCCTGGCCTGCACCTGCGCACTGAAATTCAAGCCCGGCACACCGCTGGGGCACATCAAGACTTCGCCCACGAGCACATGACATCCAGAACCTTCCGCGTTTACTCCGACCCAGGGCACGCCTGGGTCAAAGTCTCCAAAGCCTTCCTTGAACGCATCATCGGCAAGGACTGGCGCAAAGTCTTCACTCCGTTCTCCTACGAGCGCGGCGACCATGCCTACCTCGAAGAAGACGAAGACGCTTCGAGGTTCGTCAACTGGTGCCGCGCCAACTCCATTGAGCCCATCTTCAAGGACGCAAGCACCGGCGCTGCGACTAAGCGTTCCCGTATCCGCGCCTACGCCCCACTCTCTTGATTCCGACATGCAACTCTTCCGCACTCTTTCCCCTGCCGACGAGGCTCAGTTCCGCGACTGGGCCCGTCAGAACTACAAGCCCTTCACTGACATCTCCGGCCTCTGGCATCCCGTTGTCCAAGACGAATGCCGCGTGATCAACGAACAGACTGATCTCGTCCTCGAATGACACACCCCACGGGCGCATTAAGTCAAATCAGGAATACTACGACCGCTCAGGCGAGCCTATCGGTATTAAGGCCGTGCTAAGTGCTCACCTAACCTGACACCCCTATCGAAAATCCGAGTAAACGCCACCTATCACGAATCCAACTACCCATGATCCCTACCAACCTCCACCCCCTCGCAGTCGTCGGTCCAGCAGAACACGCCTCTGGGTTCCCGAGTGCGACATCCCTGGCCGGCTACTGCAAAACCACCTACAAAATCCTCGTTGCCACCCTCGGCCTACCCCACAACCACGACATCGACGGAAAGGTCAATGTCGAGTGGGCCTTCAAGTGCGCCAATGGCACCACCTTCCACGTCTATGACTGGGAAGAGCCCAACATTCCATCCGAGGAATACTGGTGGCACATCGGTGGCAACTCTGCCTTCTCCCTTAAAGCCTTCTCCCGCCACACCGGCCTCCCTGTTACTCGTGACCGCTCATGACTTTCAACATTTCCGACTACCTCCCGCTTGACGAACAGCAATGCAGCAACTGTCGATACATGAATAAGCGCCACTGGCCTCAGATCGGACACATCTCGCGGGAGTGTCGCAGGCACGCCCCTCGACCGTCATGTGACAAGGATGTGCCCGCACACTTTACTGGCTCATTGTCTATCTGGTGGCCGGCCGTCAACAAAGACGACTGGTGCGGCGAGTGGAGCCCACGCGACTAAGCACCAACGAAGCCCACTAGACCCAATCACTTCAATGCCTAAGCTTTCACCCGCCGCGCAGGCCGTCTGGGAAGCATTCAACGAAGACGAAGCTGGCGTCTTTGTTGACTACGGCGAGAAGCTCGCCGCCGCCCTAGAAGCTGTTGCGGATCAGGTGGTGCCAGATGCTCCAGATCCTGCAGCAATAATGGGGCCAGTTTTTGTAGCTGAAGTCAAGAAGCAGCTAAAGATCCGCTCCGCACTCCTCGCCATCGCCGCCGAGCTTAAAGCCCAGTAGTCACCTTCACTTCTAGCCTTCCAATGACACAACATCCTATCTCCCCACCGCCTGAACTGGTAGAAAAGTGGAACAATCTTCCTCTATCAACGCAGGAGATTATTGCTATTGCTTGGCGGAATGGCGCAGACACTGAGCTAGAGGCGTGCTGCGAGTGGTTTGCGCGCGATTGGACTGACGTAGAAACAGCAGACAAACTCCGCGCCGCCCGCCGCCCGAAGCAGCCGAGCTTGAAGGATGATGCGATGGAAGCCCTGCTCCGACTCGCCGGCTGCTCTAACACTTTTGCGTCTGAGGACACCGCCGACGTAGCCATCATCCGACGCGCCCTTAAATCCATCCCCGACCATGACTGAAGAACACGAACTAATCAAAGGTCTGGTAGCTGAGCTGCAACCCTACAGCGTTGCACATCCGAGCCATCAACTGCCGGCTCTTGAGGCCGGTCACGCTTGGCTCTTGCGTCAGCCACCGTGCTCAGAGTGCGGCGCAATGACGCCTGAAGAGGCTCAGACCCTTTGCATCTGCAGTGGCGACAAAGATCACTGCCACGGCTCAGACCTATGGCCTGACTGACTGCCAACCCTCGTAGTGGAACCCCCTAATCACACCATGACTGACACAAACCCACAAAATCTTCTGATCGAGCATGATGAGCTGCTGGCAAAGTTAAGTGACGTTCTTTGGAACAACGGCTTAAATAGTGCTGCCCGTGATGTAGACGCAGCGGTGGAGCGCTTGCACAACTTCCTCGCTCAGCCCGAGCCGGAGGAGCCGACGGATGAGGAGCTGTTGGCGCTAATGCCCCAATCCATGCGGGACGAGTTCAGCTATGCAGCCAAAGTCTCCAGCGATGCGACTGGCGGGCAAGTTAGACCGGGCATCTTTCGCGTCTGTCTAAACCACTCAGCACTGGAATACGCCCGCGCCGTCCACGCCCGCACCGTCCTCGCCCGCCGGGGTCGCCCGACCCCGCAGCCTATCTCTGTCTCGGAGCGCCTACCTGGGCCGGAGGATTGCGATGAGGAGGGGAAATGCTGGTGGGGGGCGCCCATCGTCGGACTGGTTTCTCACGACACGCGCCGAGGTTGATGAGTTTTGCGACGCCTGGCCTCCCATTGTGTTCCTTCCCCACTGGGCATTGCCGGTTCCTACCAAAGCCTCGTAGTCACCACGACTAATCAGGGATCTTCACGCCATCGGAGCGCCAAATGTCTCCGGTGGTTGCACAGAACCCAGCGCGGTATAGAGCGGCTCAGATCCTTCCGGCGCCATCGGATCACTGATCAGATACTTCGGCCATAGCGAACCGATCTGACTGCGGACCCTGAGCGCATCCAGCGAGCCATTCCCCAGGCCCGCCTTGATGTCCATCGGCTTGAAGCCCAGCTTCCCGCCGGCCATCATCGTCGGGAAGTCGTTATCCAACTCAGGCCAGCTCCTGATCGCGCTCGAGCTCCGCCTGCTGCCCTTGCTGCAGATAATCCATCAGGGCCATAAGCCCCTGGCCTGCAGCAGTCAGCCCGGCCACCGTGCCGCCGCCGATTGCACCGTAGGTCGCTACCTGGCCAGCGCGGCTCATCGCATCCGTCCCCGACAACATTTCGTTCAGACGAACCTGCAGATTAGGAGCGGTTTGCGCAGCCGCCTGGCCATACAGAGCATCCCGCTCGGCCTGCGCCCCACGGGCTCTGCTCTTCAGCACGGACATGTAATCATCCGGCTGGCCTTTCATACGATCGGCAATCGCCGCAGCCACGCTATTCAAGTCGGGATTGGCGGCACTCATCCGCTGGGATAGATCATCCCGTACCGCCTGAACCTGTTGCATCCGAGCAGCCTTTGCTCGCTTTGCCATGGACTGGCGGACGGCTTCGTCCATGCCCTGAATCTTTGCGCCGATCCCGCCGTACATGGCTACGAGTGCTTGCTGCGTTCAACTCATTCTAATTGGGTTCATCTTGGCCTCTTACAGCAGTGCATGTAGGTGGCCTCACTTCGTTCTTTCGTTTCCTCATGGAAATCAACCTCGGCCCCATCTCCGCTCGTCTCTACTCCGGTAACAACTGGACCCACGCCGAACTGGCCTTCGTCTCCAACCGCAACGGCGGCATGGCTCGCCGTGAAACCGCAGTCAGCGCCGGCTTCAAGTCCGATCACCTGATCGACATGGTCGGCAAGGACAATCCAGCCGATAGCTTCGAGTGCCCTGAGACAGGGACCCTCTACTTCGGTCGGATCGTACAGACGCCCACAGGTGTCTACGCGATCTCAGCCAAGGACGTCTACACCAAGGCCCTCTACACCAAGGCTGTCAAGCAGGGGCTCGCTGCCGCTGAATCCGCCACCACGGAGAAAGCTGCCGAGCCCATGACCGTCACCACAGAGGCCTGATCCCTGCGCCCCGGTATGCACTCTGCGCACCGGGGCCTCTTTTCTTGCCAACCTGGGGCACAATGTGCCCGCCCTGCCGTACGCCATGCTCGATGACCTCGATCTGCGTCTTCGCCCTCTGGTGTCTCTCCGTGATGCAACGGCTGACCTCCTGGCAGAAGCTCGCGCTGCCCTCCGCAGCGGGTGCCCTTCCCAGGACAAGGCGGCCGTTGCTCGCCTGGAGCGACAACTGGCGTCCTTTGACCTCCACATCCAGCGGTCACGCCGCTCGCTATCTCGTGCGACGCGTTACCCGTGACCATCTCTTCTACCTCTATGTCCACGACATCCGCACAACGCTCACCTGGCGCTGTGACTTCTTCTCGCAACACGAACGCAACACGTACCTCAATGAGCTCCGCTCCGGCTTCACCGCAACCTGCCCGCCAGCCCTCGTCGACCCAGCCTCCCGCTGAAGACCCCAGAGGCAAGGGCGCATCATCGCTCTACGCCCTGGGCATCCAGGCGCAGGACATTGCTGGCGAGATCGCCCTGGCTGCCGAGCTCCTCGATGGCGACCCCGAGAACGAAGCGACCGCCATCTCCCTGATCGAGACCTACCTCGAAGCGCAGGGGCACACCCACGCGCTGATCGAGTCCAAGGCGGACAACATCTGCCGCTACGTCGACCATCTGGCAGCCACGGCCAAGTTCAGAAAGGAGCAAGGTCGCCGGCTGATCGAGCTCGCCGAGGAAGACGAGCGCAGAGCTCAGCAGCTCACCGACTACATGCTCAAGGTTCTGACGACCCTCTTCCCGGACCAGCCCAAGTTCTCGCTGCCGACGCACGAACTGCGCTCACGTCGCTCGGAGGCTGTCGAGATCGACGACGAGGACCTGATCCCGGACGACATGTTCCGCATCAGGACCTCACGCTCGCCCGACAAGACCGCGATCAAGGCCGCCATCAAAGCCGGCCAGGAGATCGTCGGCGCCCGACTCGTCTCCAAGACCAACTGGTCCATCAAGTGATCACACCCTCAACGCAACCTATCAACCCCATGGCCACCTCAACCGCGAACGCACTCCCCGACTTCGAGACCTTCTTCGCCTACCGCGGCAGGACGGCAGATGCCATGCGCCGGCACGGCGGCGGCTTCGTCTCCGGACTGGCCAGCGCTCTCTCTCGTGCCGATGGCAGCAATGCTCGCCGCATCTACGAAACCTGGCCGGAAATCATCCGTGACTTCGGCCCCGGTTCCCACTTCTTCGAGGTCACGCCCCGTTGACCACGACCCCTTCCTTTCGCTCCATCAACAACACGCTATGGCCGTCAGAACCGCAACATCCGACCCCAAGCCTTCGATCAAGCCAGAGCACGCTGGCTTCCTCTACTTCTACTACAACAAGAGGACCCAGGCCGGCAGCGAGTGCGCTGCTCTCATCCCCAAGTCACTCCAGGGCATCGTCAAGAACGGCTTCATCTTCGACGACGCAGCCCTCGCCTACGACACGACGCTCAAGGCGTCTGTTCTCCAACTTGACTTTGACGAGCCGGCAGTGGAAAATCCTTCGCTCCCTCCTGACGAGCAAGGGTGGGCCGATCATGACCATCTCACTGCCCAGCACTCCGCCGAGCCCGAAGCCCTACGTGATGTAGCCGCTCGCAGCGCAGTCATCCCCAACAGGGGCTCGCGTCCTGCAACCTCTCGCAAGCACAACGCAGCAGCACGGGCGGCCGAGCACAACATTGACGTCGACCTGCTCATGCTGCTCGATCAGGCATGCGCCGGCTTCAACTACGCCTGCAGGCGCATCGGCACAGCAGAGAAGCCAAGAGCCATGGAGGCTCAGAAGATTCTCGTGACCTGCATGATTCCGTGGCTCAAGCAGCGCGGCGTCCTGCTCTCCGATGAAGACGAGAAAGGGATGAACTTCTCATGATCACTTCGTCCCGCAAGATCTTCAGCAGGGATCCCTGTCTTCGCTATGCCATCTCCCTGGGCTTCGTGATCACACCAGGCCGCAAGCACTGGCATGCCTGTTACCCAAACGGCAAGCACACCATCATCCCCTTCGGCCGTAAACGCTCGCCCAGGGCAGAGCGCAACATCCTCGCATCCATTCGTCGCGCAGCAGCATGACTACTCAATCACGCTCACTTCGCTTCGCTGGTCAGTTAGCGACTCACCCGTATGAATGGCCAGGCGGCTACCCGCTCTACGCCATCATGGACGACGGTGAACCTCTCTGCAAATGCTGTGCTGCAAATGAACGCGCACAGATCGGCACCACCACAGGCTCAGACGGCTGGTGTATTCGCGACCTCGACGTCAACTACGAGCGCAGAGATCTGTTCTGCGCCCACTGCAGCACTCAGATCGAGGCGGCCTACACATGAACCACCCCTACCTATACCCAGACCAGGCTCCCTGGACTGACGACTACCACGAGCTTCAAGAAATCCGCCGGCATCGCCACTTCTCAAGCATGCAGAACCTCGGCCAATTCCCCACACGCAGCCAGTTCCACCTGGCCATCACAGAAGAAGAGCAATGCGCGCTCGTCAACGCGCTCAGCTTCTTCCACGACTACTTCGGCCCCGGCCAAACATCCATCAGCGACTGGCGTGACGTGGCCAACGACCAGCGCCTGGAGCTCTTCCAGCAACTCTCCAAGAAGATCGCCACGCTCTGATGGACGCCCTCACCAAAGCACGCGAGGTCTGGCTGCTCCTGCTACAGGCCGAGCAGCTCATCATCAACGACCCCAACTACCACCCATCGATCATCAACAACATCGGCAACTGCATGACGCAGGTCGAATACCTCAAACAGGAGCTCGGCGATGAGTAATCCTGCCGTGAGCTTCCTTCTCCGCACCCCGGCTACTGCCGGCGACAACCAATGAGTGTTCAACCGCTTACGTGTCAGCACATCGATTTCAACTGCTGGCTTGACGACTGCCCCGTCCGCTGGGTACGGGCAGGAGAAGACGCCTACATGTTCTTCTTCGACGATCTCGATGACGACGACCACTCGCCCCGGCTACTGCCGGCGACAACCAATGAAAACATCATTCAACCTAGACAGGTCTGAGCGTTCCCTAGTTGTCATGGCCTTGGAATACTACATCCTGAACAAACAGGCAGACCCCATCGCCGGTGGCGTCCCCTATCAAGAGCAAATGCGAGACCTACGCACACGGCTCCTCGCCAAATGACTGACCTCACCCTTCCCACCATCCACCTCAACGGCACCAGCCGCGTCACCCTCATCGAGGGCTATCTGGCTGCTTCTCGCGCCCTCTCCGACGCCATCCGCACCTTCGACGCCATCGAGTTCAACTGCCGCGACTACTACGTCCAACCCGCTGACGCCTGGGCCCGCGCCACGACGCAACGCGACATCGCCGCGGCCCACCTCCGCTCCGTCCAGCAGTACCTCAAAGACCACCTCACCCACCTCGGTGAATGACTGACCCCACCCTTAAGCCAGTCACCCGCGAGGAGTTCTTCGCCTGTGTGTGCCCCCTCAACGTTCACCCAAGGATCGTTTCCTCCTGGCCTTATCGCAGCGAATGGAGACTGCAGGACAATAGCCGAAAGCTCATCGGTATCAGTCAGGAACAGTTGGTACGCCCCGAATACCCGTGCACAACCATCTACTACCTAGTCCAATGACTGACCCCACCTTCAATCTCGCCCAACTCGAGCGGCGCCCCAACTGGTACGAGCACATCAGCGCTGTCGAGAACGCTATGGCCGCGCAAGATCAGCTCTATCGCACACGCTGGCGTGCCGGCTGGTCTTGCGACGAAGGTGGCTGGTACGCCCCTGACGGCACCCATGAGTCCGACTGGGAACTCGAGGCCCATCCCTTCCCGGAGGACCCCGACTACCAGGAATGGGCTGAAGCCTTCTGGCACTACGAACTCCTCGACAACGAAGATCCGATCACACTTCCATGAACAACGAAGAAGCCAACCGCCGGGCGCAGGTCCCAATGTACGACCTGCTCGACATCGCTTGCGCAGCCCAGGCCGCGGTCGAACACGAAACGCTTGCCGCCAAAGAGCATGCCTTCAAGCACGTCCTCAACCGCGTCTTCGGCTACATGACCCCGGAAGCCAAGGCCGAATTCCAGGCCTGGGTTGATCGCAAGGGCTGGCGCGCCAAGGAAACCATCATCCTCAACTGACATGAACCAAGACATCAAACAGCGCTGGGTGGACGCCCTGCGCTCCGGCGAGTACGAGCAAGGGGTGGGATGCCTACATAACTCAAGCGACAACAGCTTCTGCTGCCTTGGGGTGCTCACTGATCTCTACATCAAAGAGCACGGCCAGCAATGGCATCGACCCAACATCAGGACTCGGCTGACCTTCCAAGGGGAGGACGCTATCCTGCCTCACGGCGTTATGCAGTGGGCCGGGCTCAATAGTGCCTGTCCCCGTGTCGGCGGCTCTGACATCGCATCGCACAACGACTACGGAATTTCATTCAACAGACTCGCCGCATTCATTGAAGACGAACTCTGATGAACCTCGCTGAGATCTCCGCCGCTGTCGACGCCGGTGACATCGTTCACTGGCAGTCGCCCGAGTACACCGTCCGCAAAGGGCCTGCGCACCCTGACACCCCGGGCAGCAACATCAACCCTGCCCTCAAGTACACCATCGATCACGTCAATGGCCAGTCCATTGGCCTGACCTGGCGCGACGGGACCACGCTGAATGGCAAAGAGGCGGACTTCTACCGCCCCTGCCCGCACAGCTAGCCGCGCAGCAGGGCCTTCAAGAACCAGCTCGTCTTGAAGGCATCGCCCGTCAGGTCCGCCATCTCGTTCTGCACATCCGGGGCCTCGACATCAGCAGCGACACGCTCGATCTCCTTGGCGAGATAGCCCATCGACTCGATGTTCACGTAGTACGCCATCAGCATCGAGCGCGTGTCGTAGCTGGTCACGTTTTGAAACGACGGCGCCTGCTCCTTCAGGCCGCAGGCGCACATCGGCATGAAGTGATCCAGGCTTCGGACCAGTTCCGCCACGGTGTCGAACTGCTCGAGATGCTTCTCGTACCGCTTCTTCAGGAAGCGATGCAGCTCCAGGAAGTTCGGCCCCTCCGCGTTCAAGTGGATGAGATGAGCCTGCGTCTCCAGCTCCTTGAGCATGGCGGCCAGCATCACCAGATAGCGCACCAACCGGGACACACCATCGCCGCATCCCTCGCTCTGAGATTGCGGCATGTCATCCGTGTCAGGGATCACTGGCATCAGCCCGCTTTGCATCGCCTGACACATCAATCAATCTGCGTACCAGTCTAAATCTGTGCGTGGTGGTCCGCCCCTGCTCGGTTTCCGGGTGGGGGCGTTTTTTTTATGCACTCCTTCAGCAGTGCATCTGAGTTGCCTGTTTTCGCATGCATTCCCTCGCTCCATCTAACGACACGTCCGCCTTGGCGCTGGACGACGACTTCGATCTCTTTGCTCAGTGCCCGCCCAAGCCCAAGTTCAGTCGCTTCGGCATCAACCAGCTCGGTCAGCTCTACGAGTACGGCGACACGCCCGCTCAGCCCAGGCAGATCCTCGATACCTGGCTGCCCTTCAACGGCATCTACGACATCGCCCTGCCCCAGCGCGCCGGCGACAAGCGCAAGGTCTACCTCGACCTCTGCTGCGGCACCCCGCACCCCTACTACTTCACGGTTCTGTCCCTGCCGTGCTTCAACTCACCCGATCGCCCCTCCTGGCCGGTCCGTTCGTTACTGGGTTCGCTCTCCGAGGCACACAAAGTGCTTGACCTGCGTACCATGACTGGCAAAATCAGTGCACGACGCGGGACCAAGCCCAACGCCCAGGGCTACGTCGCCAACTTCATCGACCTCTTCATCGCAGACGACCCACTGCCACTCCAGGCACCCGCGATCGATCCCGACCGCCACAGCCTTGAGACCACGGTTGAGCGCCTGCGTCGCGCCCTGCAACTCGAGCACCACGACCAGTGACCGACTCCCCTGAGATCCCCGACAGCGTCTCACCCGAGATGCTCGATGGCCTGCTGCGCAACCGCAACCCGCTACCCACAAGCGACACGATCCCATCGTTGGATCTCGGGGGCGAAACCGGCGCTCCCTGCGATCTTCAGTTCGCCATGTCGCAACTGATCTCGCGCTCCACCCGCGGCACCAACATCGTCCAAATGTTGGTCGGCTCCCTGTATCTCGCCGCTGAGGTGGAGGACCACTTCAGTCAACAGCTCCAGCGCCTCATGCAGGAAGACCCGCCGTACGCCGACGCGTCGGCCGCGGAACAGCAACTGATCGGCAGCTTCCTCAGCAATCGCCTGCTCTCCCTGCGCATGGGGATCCAGCAGCTCGAGTCTCTGCTCGCCGAAGTGGGCTACCCCTACTACCAGGAGCGCGCCCGCCAGTTGCTCACTACAACCTTCAAAGACAAAGCCGTGAAACTGCGGGACTTTCGCTCCCACATGACGATCTCTGATGAGCTCCTTGGATCTCTTCAGGTTGATCGCGCTGCCGTCACGGACTATCTCGACAACATCACCAAATCAACCCAATGACCACCCTCACCGCCTCCGATCGCAAGCTCTTCCGCGGCACCGCTGCTGAAGTCCACAGCTTCATGTCCAACGACGAGATCCTTGCATCGATCGGCTG
>Ga0208161_1001829_pt1 | contig 11127 bp, 5 predicted proteins | sample CB_VirMetaG_3_FD_184538 | JGI IMG/M metagenome (GOLD analysis project Ga0208161, IMG submission 184538) | Freshwater to marine saline gradient viral communities from Chesapeake Bay - CB_1508_1S Viral MetaG (SPAdes) (version 4) | ecosystem: Environmental > Aquatic > Marine > Coastal | place: USA... | reverse complement strand
AGGAGTATCCCATGTATGAATGTATATATCACAATCATACTGATTTAAAAAATGGTCTTTTAATTTATAATATCCCTTTTCAAATTTTTGGGATATCCCACTAAGACAAATTGCTACTTTCATCATCTATAATGACCTCCTCCTAACCAAAGAACAAATGATTTACGTGTACCTGATGTTACTGGGAGTACACGATGCATTATATACGATGGGAACATAACAACGTTACCTTTACCACGTGGAGCAGTCATAGGGTATTGACCTCCTGTCCAAAGTTGTAAATCACCACCTTCATATTCATCAGGTCCGGAAAGTTGTACTGTAATTGAAAGTTTACGAAATTTCATTAAACCACTTCCACCTACATCCATATGCCAATCATAATGACCTTGGTCAGTACCATAATATTCAGTATACTGGATATTTTCGGGCATATTATACAGGTCAAAGTTAAAAACATCGGTATTAGCGATTGTAGCTAGATCGCCTAATTTATCGTAAATCCATTTTGTATCTTCTGAAAATGGGATCCATTTAATCATAGAATTACGTGCTTCTAAACCTTCACCTTCATCTTGACCTCCGGTTTCAGTAATACCGGGTTGAAATGGAATTTCTTGAACTTGTTGTTCAATTGTAATAAGTTCTTCAGGAGTAAATCCCTCTTCAAACCAATAATAGTTAGTTTGGTTAATTTGTTTATCCAAATCTAACGGAAACGAATAAAGTGTGTTCATGTTTGTTTATTTATTATGTTGTGTAAATGTAACCAAAATATATCTAGTACCTGATTCAACAGGACGGCCACCATGTAAATGAGTAATGCCTCCTGGGTGAGACATAACGTTACCAATTTTTCGGGGTTGTAATGTAAGTTTGTATTTAGGTAAGTAAGTTCCTCCACCTTTAAAATCATCATTTAATCTTACATTTAATGTAATTAAAGAAGAGTCATGATGCAAGTCTAAACTACCCTGATTCATAGTATCGTACTTAGCTATAAAATTTTCACTATTTAAAGTTTTCCAATTATCTCCAGCTAAATCCCAGAACCAAATCCAAATAGGATAAACAAATTCTTCTAATACTTTTTGATAGATTTCTTGCATTTTTAAACTTTCCATTGTCTGGTCCGTTGTAGGGTAGTACTCATGTCTATCTGTTACCCAGGTACTACTTTCAGCTAATTCGATAATTTCATTACAAAACTTTTCGGTAAATAATGGAAATTCTATAATATTAGGTCCAATTTCGTCTACCATTAAACGGTATTGTCCTTTACGAATATGAGGATTAATATATTTATCACACCATTCTTCCCAATTGTCTGCCATTAAAATTTCAGCATAATCTTCTTTATTATATTCTGATAATCCTTGACTATCTACTTGAGTAATATAATTAATTATAGGAGCTGCACATTTTAAGCGTGTTTTACCTTCATATTCTGCTAAAATATCTTGACGGAAAGTTTTACCAAAAGAGATAGATAAAAATTCGTCTAATGGAAAGATTTCATTTTTATATTGATCTATATATTCTTCAACTAAGATTTGAACTCCTCTTTTAGACAAGATATAGGCATGTGAATTATAACTATAATCAGCATCTACCCACCCTCTAATTCCTTCAATTTCAGGTTCTTCATCTGGGATTAAAGCGTTACGACCTAAATAAATTAAATCATATCCTGTTTCTAAAAGTTGATTAACTTGGTCCCAAGGTACTAATACTTCTTCATGAAAATCTTCTTCTAAAATCATTACAATATTTAAATCACGAGCATAGGCATCTACCCAAGTATCAACATGAGATAAGGCGCAACCTACTTCTCCATCTTTTACATCCCTATTATACCAATCATTATCACCATGATTATTCCATCTAGGATGTTTATTTACTCCAAATTTAGCTAAGTCTTCTTGGGTAAATTTTCTAAAATCAAATCCTTGTTTAGGCCAATATCCATGAGCTTTAGGTAATGTTATATCATTACACTTATCATAAAGTGGTTGGTTGTCTTCAGGTTTAAGAGTTAAGCAATAAAAATAATCTAAATCCATGTTTAAATTCAATAAAATTTTTAACCATACATTATATACTATATATGACCAATTAGTATAATTTAAGTATTGTTTTACGAGTTTCCAATTTATTTTTTCAGTTTCATTTCTAGTATTAAAACCTTGTAATGTTTCTTTTAATCCTCCCCATTCCCAAGTAATAGGTTGAACTTTATGTCCCAACATTTCTAAGGCTGTTATGCAGAAGGTTTCTTCATATAATGAAGGATAATACCAATAGGTACTTTCTGCCATTAGTTTATAGAGCTGTTGTTGGGGTAATGTACCAAGAAATTCTACTCTATCCAAGCTATCTACCCATTCTTTAAAATAAAGATTATAATATTCTAAACCATACTCAGGAGTAGATATTTTTAAGACAGCCTCTGGGTAGTCTTGTAATATAGTAGGCCAGTCTTCTAATACTTGTTTTAATCCTCTTTCACAATGTGAAGTGTAAATATATTGGTAAGGATTTTTCTTGGGTGTGATAGTTTTTGGATCAGTAAATAATCTTCCTTTAATAGACTTAATTTTAGGCCAAACATTAACAAATTTAGTTATATCTATTCCGTTTCCAATTACTATAACTTTATTATAAGCTTCAGGAAATTGTTCTAAAAATTTTTCTTTATGGAAATGAGTTAAACAAACTATATAAGATAATTTGGGATGGTTTAATAATTCTCTATGGTTAGGAATTTCTTCCCCATTCCACCAAGTATAATAATCAGTATTATGAACCCAAAATATAGAATTTTTAAATTTTATATCTTGAAATTCTAATAGATAATGTATGTAAGAAGCTGCTATTATTGTATCTACTTCTGATACTTCTTCTTTAAATTGTTGAGTAGTTCTATACCTTACATCATCATAGTTTCCTGGGATTACTCCCCCTACTACATAAACTTCATTAGTTTTAATAGAAGCTAAAGACTTAGCAAGGTACAAAACACATTGTTCTGTACCTCCTAAGCCTGTTTTATTTAGAGTATCGGGGTTAAATGGATAAGATTGATATCCAGCGTATACAACTATTTTCATTAAAAACTTTTATTATAAATATGTGAAAATTTTATGCTATATTAAAGTTTGATAGAATTCCATTAGAAAATTCAAAGTTATAATTTGTTCCTCGTGATCCTTCAATACCAAAATTACTTGTTACTCCTGTACTAGTATAGTTAGCTCCAGCTGGACCAATTGGGCCCCTATTACCTATAGGACCAATAGATCCTTGGGCGCCTATTGGACCTTGTGGGCCTCTGTTACCTATAAGACCTTGTGGAGCACCTGGGCCAATAGGACCTCGTGCACCTTGAACATTAGCTGGGCCAATAGGACCTCGTGCACCTTGTGGAGCTGCTGGGCCAATTGGACCTCGTGTACCTTGTGGAGCTGCTGGGCCAATAGGACCTCGTGCACCTTGTGGAGCATCTGCTCCATCTTCTCCTCTGTTACCTTGAATGCCTTGGGCACCTTGTGGGCCTGTAGGACCTATTAAACCAATAGGACCGATTGCACCTTGTGGAGCTGCTGGGCCAATAGGACCTCTAGCACCTTGTGGAGCTGCAGGACCAATAGCACCTATTGAACCTCTAGGACCAATAGCACCTTGTTTACCTTTAATGCCTTGTGGACCTATTGTACCTATAGCACCTTGGCCTGCTGCTGGACCAATAGGACCTCTTGTTCCTTGTGGAGCTGATGGGCCAATAGGACCAATTTTACCATCAGGTCCTCTGTTACCTACAGCACCTTGTGGGCCAATAGGACCAATAGCACCAATAGCACCTTGAGGAGCTGCAGGACCAATTGGACCTCTAGCACCTTGTGGAGCTGCAGGACCAATAGGACCTCTAGCACCTTGTGGAGCTGCAGGACCAATAGCACCTCTGTTACCTATGTTACCTTTGATACCTTGGGTACCAATAGTACCTATTAAACCAATAGGACCAATTGCACCTTGAACATTAGCTCCACCAATAGGGCCGATTGCACCTTGTGGGGCAGACGGACCGATTGGGCCAATTTTACCATCAGGTCCTCTATTACCATCAGCACCTCGGGGACCAATAGGACCAATAGCACCAATTGCACCTTGAACGTTAGCATCACCTCTAGGACCAATTGCACCTTGAACATTAGTTCCACCAACAGGACCGATTGCACCTTGAGGAGCTCCAGGACCAATAGGACCTCTGTTACCTATATTACCTTGTTCACCTTGGATACCAATAGTACCTATTAAACCAATAGGACCGATTGCACCTTGTGGTACTCCTGGGCCAATAGGACCTCTTGTTCCTTGTGGAGCTGATGGGCCAATAGGACCAATTTTACCATCAGGTCCTCTATTACCATCAGCACCTCGGGGACCAATTGGACCAATTGCACCAATTGCACCTTGAACGTTAGCATCACCTCTAGGACCAATTGCACCTTGAACATTAGTTCCACCAACAGGGCCAATAGGACCTTGAGGAGCTCCAGGACCAATAGGACCTCTGTTACCTATATTACCTTGTTCACCTTGGATACCAATAGTACCTATTAAACCAATAGGGCCGATTGCACCTTGTGGTACTCCGGGGCCAATAGGGCCGATTGCACCTTGATCAACCCCAGGACCAATAGGACCGATTTTACCATCAGGTCCTCTGTTACCTACAGTACCTTGTGGACCAATAGGACCAATAGCACCAATTGCACCTTGAACGTTAGCATCACCTCTAGGACCAATTGGACCTTGAACATTAGCTCCACCAACAGGGCCAATAGGACCTTGAGGAGCAGAAGGGCCTATAATTCCTTGAAGCCCCCTATTACCTATAATACCAGGTTTACCTTGTTGACCTCTATTACCTATAGTACCAATTGCACCTTGTGGAGCAGAAGGACCAATTGGACCAATTAAACCTTGTGGAGCTGCTGGGCCAATAGGACCGATTTTACCATCGTTACCTCTATTACCTTGAGCTCCTTGTGGACCAATTGGGCCAATAATACCCTGATCACCTTGGGGTGCTCCTGGACCAATAGGACCTCGTGTACCTTGTGGGGCACTAGGACCTTGTGGGCCAATTATACCTTGTGGGGCTAAAGGACCTATACCACCTATAATACCTTGAACTCCTTGTTCACCTAGAATACCTTGAGTACCTATTAAACCAATAGGACCGATTGCACCTTGAACGTTATCTCCACCAATAGGGCCAATAGGACCTTGAGGAGCCCCAGGACCAATAGGACCAGTTTCACCAACTTTTCCTCTATTACCTATAGTACCAATTGCACCTTGTGGACCTTGTGGACCTACAGCACCTTGTAGTACGTCTTCACCTATATTACCTATTTTACCCTGGATACCTTGTAAGCCTCTGTTACCTTGAGTACCTAAAGGGCCATCAATTCCACGTGGACCTTGAGGTGCACCTGGACCTATAATTCCGATTTTACCTATATCACCTAGGGGGCCTAAAGGAGAAGAACCTATATTTCCTATAGGCCCATTTATACCTTGTACACCAATGTTACCTAAAATACCTTGACCACCTTTACCACCTTGTTTTCCTTGAGTAGAACCCCTTTTACCAGACTCTCCGTAAATTAAAATTTCTTGCCCTTGAGAATCAAATAATAAATCACCCTCGTTAGCAGTTTCTGGGCCTCCTGTTACTACAGGAAGTTTAAATGTAACGCCAGAATCGATTGAAATTCTTTTAGTTTCTGCATTTATTTCGTATAAAGCATTTTTACCACCAAGCCCATCAATCGATAATTTACCTCTTTCACCTTCAGGGGTGTTGAGGGAAAATTTTATATTATTACCATCACTCCCACTAGTAAAATCTAAACTTCCCGAAGCTGGGATTATTCTAATATTTTTAGCCATTTAATTTTATTTAGAAAGAAATACTAGTTAATACTCCACTATTGAAAGACATATCAAAGTTACCGTTATTAGCTTCAATTACAAATTGGGATGTTACGCCTGATGGGGAACTACCAGCTGGACCTTTAGGGCCGATTGGGCCAATAGCACCTTTAGGGCCGATTGGGCCAATAGCACCTTTAGGACCTTGACCACCAATAGGACCAATAGGTGAAGTACCCTTAGGACCGATAGGACCGATTGGAGAAGTACCTTTAGGACCGATAGGACCAATAGGTGAAGTACCCTTAGGACCGATAGGACCAATAGGTGAAGTACCCTTAGGACCGATAGGACCGATTGGTGATGTACCTGGAGAACCTATAGGGCCAATAGGACCTTGTGGGCCTATACTACCTTTAGCACCAATTGGACCAATGACACCTCTAGGACCGATTGGAGAAGTACCTTTAGGGCCAATAGGACCGATTGGAGAAGTACCTTTAGGACCTATAGGACCGATTGAACCCTTAGGACCGATAGCACCTGTAGGGCCTTGTGCTCCAATTGGGCCTTGAGGGCCGATTGGAGATGTACCTTTAGGACCGATAGGACCGATTGGAGAAGTACCTTTAGGGCCAAGAGGACCAATTACACCTTGAGGACCAGTAGGACCAATTGGACCTATTAAACCTCGTGGACCAATAGGACCGATTGGAGATGTTCCTTTTGGACCGATAGGACCAATAGGTGAAGTACCCTTAGGACCTATAGGACCAATTGGTGACGTACCCTTAGGACCGATAGGACCGATAGCACCGATAGGGCCTTGTATACCTTGTGGACCAATTGGACCAATATTACCTCTAGGACCGATAGGTGAACTTCCCTTAGGACCGATTGGGCCGATTGGGGATGTACCTTTAGGACCAATAGGGCCAATTACACCTTGAGGACCAGTAGCACCAATTGGACCTATTAAACCTTGTGGACCGATAGGACCAATGGGAGAAGTACCTTTAGGACCGATAGGACCAATTGGAGATGTTCCTTTAGGACCGATAGGACCAATTGGGGATGTTCCTTTAGGACCGATTGGGCCAATAGCACCAATAGGGCCTTGTATACCTTGTGGGCCAATTGGACCAATATTACCTCTAGGACCAATTGGAGATGTTCCTTTTGGACCGATAGGACCGATTGGAGAAGTACCTTTAGGACCAATAGGGCCAATTACACCTTGAGGACCAGTAGCACCAATTGGACCTATTAAACCTTGTGGACCGATAGGACCGATTGGAGATGTTCCTTTTGGACCGATAGGACCGATAGGTGAACTTCCCTTAGGACCGATAGGACCAATTGGGGATGTTCCTTTAGGACCGATTGGACCAATTACACCAATAGGACCTTGTGGACCTTGAGGACCGATAGGTCCGTTATTACCTCTAGGACCAATTGGAGATGTTCCTTTTGGGCCGATTGGGCCAATAGGAGATGTACCTTTAGGGCCAAGAGGACCAATTACACCTTGAGGACCAGTAGCACCAATTGGACCTATTAAACCTTGAGGGCCAATAGGACCAATAGGAGATGTTCCTTTTGGACCGATAGGACCGATAGGTGAACTTCCCTTAGGACCGATTGGGCCGATTGGGGATGTACCTTTAGGACCGATTGGACCAATTACACCAATAGGACCTTGTATACCTTGTGGGCCAATAGGACCGATAGCACCAATAGGACCAATTGGAGATGTTCCTTTTGGGCCGATTGGGCCAATAGGAGATGTACCTTTAGGGCCAAGAGGACCAATTACACCTTGAGGACCAGTAGGACCAATTGGGCCAATTAAACCTTGCGGACCAATAGGACCAATAGGAGATGTTCCTTTAGGACCCTGGGGACCAATTGGAGAAGAACCTTTAGGACCGATAGGACCAATTGGAGATGTTCCTTTAGGACCTTGTGGTCCAATAGGGCCGATAGGGCCTTGTGGTCCAATAGGGCCGGTAGGACCAATAGGACCGATTGGACCGATTGGTGAAGTACCTTTAGGGCCCTGAGGACCAATAGGTGAAGTACCTTTAGGACCGATAGGGCCTATTTCACCAATAGGACCTTGTGGGCCAATTGGGCCTATTACACCAATAGGACCTTGTGGGCCAATAGGTGAAGTACCTTTGGGGCCGATAGGACCGATTGGAGATGTGCCTTTAGGTCCTTGTGGACCTTGTGGTGATTCACCTTTAGGACCAATTGGGCCATTTGGGCCTTGTGGTCCAATAGGACCTTGTGGGCCAATAGGACCGATAGCACCAATAGGACCAATTGGAGATGTTCCTTTTGGACCTTGTGGGCCAATAGGAGATGTACCTTTAGGACCGATAGGACCAATTTCACCTATAGGACCGATTGGACCTAAAGGACCAATATTACCTTTTATACCTTGTGGGCCTATTGGAGAAGTTCCTTTAGGGCCTTGAGGACCGATAGGACCTTGTGGACCTATAGGACCAATAGGACCGATTGGACCTAATGCACCTTGAGGACCTAAAGGTGAAGTACCTTTAGGACCTTGTGGACCAATTGGACCAATTGGACCTTGTGGACCAATTGGACCTAATGGACCAATATTACCTCTAGGACCTTGTGGACCAATTGGACCGATTGGACCAATTGGACCTATAGGACCAATAGGACCTTGTGGACCCCCACCACTAATATTCCCAGAGCTGCCTCTAACTTTAAATGTTTGTGATAATGAATCAAACCAAATATCACCTTCGGAAGGTGAAGCGGGATCACCACCAACTACTGGAATAGAAAATAGTGCGTCGTTACCGATAGAGACAGCTTTATTATCTGCGTCTACTTGCATTAATGTAACAGAGCCTGATTTGGTCGTCAATACGTTAGAGTCGAATTCCATTACAACAACAGAACCGCTATTGTTTTGAAAATCTAAACTACCAGAGACTGGGATTATTCGAACGTTTTTCGCCATTTTCTATAATTTGTTATAAATATATTATTTTACTGCTTGGTATTCAACCAATACTGGTTCTTCTGCTTTTCTTTCTGCATGTACAATATAGAAAGCGTCTACTTCTCCACATTCACATCCAATAGTAATTTGTGAGAGATTTACACTATCTACGTAATGAGTACATGGTTTTCCTGCGGGAGTTAACTGAACTGTAATGCTGTCTTCGTATATTAACCCACTCCAATAGTCTGGGAGTTCAATAACGCCTTCCCCGGTTACTCTACCACGAGTGTAAACACCTCTTTCTGGACCTTCGAGAACTGAGTAACGTAATCTCCATCCTTCTTTCGTTGGGTGTTTTATATCGAAGTTTTTTTCATTAGCTGAAAGTACACCTTCTACTCTAAATTCAGTACCATCCCAAGTAACTTGATCAACACCTTCAATAGTGTTAGAATCTGTCCATATTGCTACTTGGTTATCAACAGGTGTACCTGTGTAATCTACTAAACTTGAACCCCAAACACGAGAATCAATTTCGTCTGTTCTAAGTTCGTTATTAGCAGTTAGAATTACTACTGAGTTATCCGTACCTACACCCATATTAGGTACTACGATATCATTATCTGCGTTTAATTCAATATCGCCATCTGCGTGAATTTCGAGATTTTCGGGCGTTGATGCATCTGCTTGGATAAAGGTATTTGTAGAATCACTATCAAATGCAATTTTGTTTCTACGGAAATCAAATACAAATCCTGTAGCAGCGCTACCAAAGAATATCTCGCTGAATCCAATTGGGCTAAAGTATGGAGTAGCAGCTCCATTAACACCACCATAGAATCTAAGACCATGTACATCTGAATTACTAGAATTTACACTTAATACAGTACCATCAAAAGTTAATTTGGCTTCACCATTAATTTCACCCTGTACTCCGGTAGCTGTTAATACTCTATTATTAGCATTGTTATCGATTTGAGCACCTGCACCTGCAGGAAGGATGTTAAATATGATAGGTCTAACACCTGGAGTAGGAGAAATAGCAGGGCCTGTTAAGTTAGTAACAGTAAATGTTGTGTAACCTGTAGAATCTGAAATTGAATCTACATCGTATGACCATACAGATTGTGAGTAGTTTAAGAAGATAACAGATCCCGGTCCTAAATTAGAATAATAGGATGAAAAGTTAGCATTAGCTGATCCTGTAATTCCACCTGGTCCAAAGTTATCAAAAGGGATATCATGGATTGAGATAGTGGTAGCGGAATCCCACTGAGCATTATTAATAGTAAAAGATCCGGTAGAGGGAGTACCGCTACCAGAAAGATATCCAAATCCGTTTTGATATAATTGAGCCATTAGTTATAATTGTTATATTTTTTTATCGTCCTGCACATATTGTATAAGTAGCATTTGCCGGGATAGTATAGTTAAAATCTCCAGCAACATAAGTAGCATAAACTAAAGTATTATTAACACTACTTCCAACATTACTGATACTGAAAGATGTAGCGTAAGTTGAATAATTTAAAGTAATAATACTTCCTATACTTAAACCTCCAAAAAAAGCAGCAGTTTTATTGCCATTTAAGTCTTCATCATTCATTTGAAACGCGTCAAAATATTGATCTAAACTTCCAAAAGGTGTAGTATAAGAAACTCCAGCTACTGTTCTTAAAAATACTGATTTACCTGCTGTAGCCCAAACATCATTGAGAGTACTAGCCATTTGGAGTTCTATACAGTTATCGGGTTGAGAAGCAGCAGCTGCTATACCTAAACACATTTCAGGAGTGCCCGTAGGAGTATATTCATTTCCTGAAATATAATTAACATTAAATGCAAAGTATTGGAAAACTCCTACACTATATACAGCACTTATTCCTGTAATTTCAAAAGTTGTAGCAAAATTTCCTACATATAAAGTTATAATAGAACCTACCGCTAAGTTTTTCAAAGTAGCAGTTTGATCGTTACCATTATTATCAATAGGATTAATGTAAAGAACAGATGTACTACTTCCTATAGCATCATTATCTGTAGTGAATTCACCTGATGCAGGATCGTTATTAGTTGTCCAATCCCAACATCCTATAGTATTAGAACCACCTCCAGGAGAAACAGTAGAAACTTCAAGTCTACCATCAGACTGTCTCCAAGTTATAAAGTAAGCAGGATTAGTTTCAGTAGGTAAA
>Ga0208161_1001828_pt1 | contig 11132 bp, 12 predicted proteins | sample CB_VirMetaG_3_FD_184538 | JGI IMG/M metagenome (GOLD analysis project Ga0208161, IMG submission 184538) | Freshwater to marine saline gradient viral communities from Chesapeake Bay - CB_1508_1S Viral MetaG (SPAdes) (version 4) | ecosystem: Environmental > Aquatic > Marine > Coastal | place: USA... | reverse complement strand
CGCCAGCGGAGTCGAGTTCGGGATGATGCGGCGCTGGACCGCCCAGTCAACAACCAGATCGTGCAATATATCAAATCTCACCACAACCTCCGATGCACGCGATTGAATTTGCCATCGCGCTTGTAGAACAGAATTTTAGGCGGGCGCGCATCATTCAGCGCGCGGCTGATAACGTCAAGGTCGAATTTGTCGAGGTGCAGCGCTTCGGGTTTCGTCTGCCAGAGAATACGAGCCAGCTCCTCCCGAGCTTTGCGCCCGGCGTAGCCGTCGTGCATGACGGGGTAATATTCCGTCACCGGCTCGTCCGATATCGCTCGTGCATAGTAGTGGACGCGAAGCATGGCAATTCCCGACGCCCTCGAGACGTGTCTGCACCAGTTCCAACGCGCAACGTCCATGCGCCGCTCGGACGTGCCGAGGATGTCGTCCGCGTGAAGCTTGAGCCCAGCGGCCTTGTCTCGCCTGGGAAACTCATAGCCACACTCAGGGCAGACCATGCAGGACAGATGGATTAGCTCGTCGCAATCAGGACACGCCTTTACAGGCGCTTCACCCGTTGGCTTGCCAGCCTTCGGCGCTTGCACGTCTGTAATCGGACCATGCATCGCCACGACGCCGGCGAAGTCGAGAATGAGGCAGTCGGTCTTGCCATCCGCAATGCGCAAGCCGCGACCCGCCATCTGAACGTAAAGCCCCGGCGATGCGGTCGGGCGCAGCATGGCGACAAGATCAATACCAGGCACGTCAACGCCGGTCGTCAAACAGTTCGCGTTTGTGAGCGCTCGCAGGCGTCCCGTTTTGAACTCCTCGAGCATCCTCTCGCGGTCTGCTTTCGCCGTCTCTCCGGTGACCGTATCGCAACTGATGCCGCACGCCCGTATCTGTTCGGATACAGCGTAAGCGTGATCGACGCCCGCGCAGAAGATGAGCCAGGTCTTACGCTCGCGCCCGCGAAGGATGATCTCCTCGACGACGCTCACGTTCTGCGCCGTGGTATTCACGCGCTCCGACAGCTCTGACTCGATAAAGTCGCCGCCGCGTTTGTGAATGCCAGCGGTGTCGTACGTCAGCTCCGTATGCTTGGATTTCAGCGGCGCGAGATAGCCCGCCTTTATCAGCTCGCGCACGTCCGTGGGCTCGATGAGGTCGTCAAAAAGCGCTGGCGCGTCTGTAATCAGACCATGCCCGAGACGATAAGGCGTGGCCGTGAAACCAATCACGCGCAAACCGGGGTTGATAGCCAGCAGATCATCGAGCAGGCGGCGATAGCTGCCGACATTGGCGTGCGACACGAGATGGCACTCGTCGATGATGGCGAGGTCAACATGCCCGATATCTTTCGAACGGGTGCGCACCGACTGAATGCCCGCAAAGGTGATCTGATCGAGCTGCCGCCGTCCGATGCTGGCGCTGTAAATGCCGAGCGGCGCATCCGGCCAGAGCGTGCGGAGTTTCTCGGCGTTCTGCTCGATCAGTTCCTTCTGATGCGTGAGCATCAAAACGCGCGTCTCCGGCCATTGCTGTAGCGCATCGCGGCAAAGCTCGGCAATCACTACGCTTTTGCCCGAGCCGGTCGGCATCACGACGCAGGGGTTGCCTGCCTCATGACGCTCGAACCAGGCGTAGAGCATGTCAATCGCGGCGCGTTGGTAAGGTCTGAGATTCACCCCGACACCTCCCCGCCGAACTCCTCGCGCACGCGTTCGACGAGCGGATCATTCGTCGAGCAAAGCAGCGGATTCGCGATGATCTCTGCACTGCTGTATCCGGTCTCGCCGTTGCGCACTTCGGTGCCGTCGATGAGATAGATCGCCTCCCATTCGCTGTCCGTCTCCTTCATCTTCCACGGCACAAGGTCGGGATGCAGGACATGCGAGCGGCAGCCAGTGCGCTGCGCTTCGACGGGGATGGCGTCATCCCAACGCGCGCAATGCCAGTCGCTTTCACGAGGCGTGGCGTGGGCGCAGGTGCGGCAGTTCGATTGTTTCGTGAGTTGGTAGTCGTGGCAGAACTCGTATGCCGGACAGAACTTGCACTGATACCAGCTCGGATCAGCGCTCAATGGCGGCGGCATCCGCTCCGTCTGAGCAATGCGGATCATGCGGTCGCGGTATTTCTCAGCCACGTCGGCGTCGAAGCGCACGCGTTCGCTGTAGAGGCTGTCATCGTCCTTATTCACGACCACGTAGAGCGCTCGGTCGATGCCCGTTGCGAGCATATAAAGCTGCATCTGCACGAAGTGGGTTGGCTGCGCCTTCTCGACGCCTTCACGTTCGAGCTTGGCGAAGTTCTTCGAGTTCATCGTCTTGAACTCGGCGATGTGCCGCTTGCGCTCGGCGCCCGGCACGCCGCTTTCGATGATGCCGTCAATGCTTCCGCCGGTATGCCAGCCGAAGCTGATGCGTCGCTGACGTATGCCCGTCTCGTGAATATCAATTCCGATCATGCGAAGGTCTCGCACGAACGTCGCCTCCTCGTCTTGCCCGCGGCGGAAGATGCGCAGGGTGCGACCTTGGAAGCGCTGCCGCACCGCCCAGCGGAAGGACAGCCACAACCAGCGGTCGCAAGGATGGCCCGCCATCGAGCAGCCGAGGTGACTGCGGGGCTCATCGTTATCGGCGCTAATCTTCTCGTGCGCCGCGTCAATCAGCGCGGCGAGCGTGTTCTGAGGCGGTGGGATCTTTGCCATCATTCTCTCCAGTAGAGAGCCCACGCGCACGGCGCGGGCTGTCGTTTACTTCCTAGCCCAAGGGGGAGCGGCTTTGCCCGAGGACTGCGCGCCAGCCGCCGTGGGAGCCTCCTTGGCAGGCGCTGCGCCCTCGGGTGCACGGAACCCGCGCACGTCGTTTTGCGCGGCGTAGCCGTTCTCTGCGGGGCGTATAGAGAGCTTGATCTGGAGCGGGCAGCCAATGAGCTGGTCCGTATCTTCGAGCCGTCCGATGCCGACAGATCGCATCAGCTCGCCGAGCTGCTGGCGTCCGATCTTCTCGGCTTGCGCGCTTTTATTGATGATATTAACGTTGCCAAACACGACCCGCCCAGCCTTGGTCGGGCCCGTGATGTTGTATCTACAACGTATATACTGCCCGGTGCCGTCCTTCGTCACGCGGATCTCAGCGTCGCCGATCTCGGCGGAATACCACCCTTCGGGCAGCGGCTCGTAATCACCCCGGCTTTCCGGCAGTTCGTCTGCGCTGAATCCGATGTCTAGTCTTGCCATCTCACTTCTCCTCAATACTGAAGCTCGGGCGTCCCGGCTTCGCGGTAATTGCGCGTGCAAACGCGTTGGTTACGGTCTCAGGGGCTGCGCTCCAAGCGCGCAGGATGATCTCGGGCTTCCAGCGAAAGAGCGTTGACAGGTACTCCGTCACGCCGTGTTCCGCCGCCAGCTCCTGCGCCATGTCAGAGTCAACCTTGCGGTCGATGCGTCCGACGATCTTGATGGCGTGGCGATCCAGATCCCGACGTTCCGTGCCATCAAGGTCCGACGCAATCTCAAGGCGGCGAATCAGCTCGTCCTCAATCTCGCGCCGATACTCAACGGCGGCGCGTTCTGTTTGCTTCGCCTCCAGCCAGTCTGCCGCGAGGTCGTCGGCGCTGTAGTTATCGAACATAGCCATCACGCGCCTCCCATGATCTTCTTAATAATTTCGGAAAAGTCAGGCGCTTCCCACTGGTCGAGTTTTCCAGACCGATCCTTCGCCAGCCACGAGCCGTCGCCGTCACAGAGCAACGCTCGGTAGGCGTTGCCATCCGCATCCCGCTCGACGCGCAGAGCCAAGACCTCGTCGAAAAAGTACGGCAGTTGCTGCCCGGTCTTATTGCCCGGCATCGACGGGGCGTAGAGCATCTTGCCCATCTCGTCCTGGCTCTTGTCGAGCTTGGCGCTCATGTAGACGTGCCGACCCGGCAGGTCACGGAAGGCGCGGATGAGATCCGACATCTGCTCCTGCATTGCGCCGTAGGCTTGGCGCGGGTCTTTCGTCGCCTTCTTCTCGGCGTTGAGCACGACCTCGGCGATCTCCGAAATGCTGTCGAGCGCGACCGATTCAAACTCCATCGCCTCGGCAGAACCGATAAGCCAGTCGTAGGCTTCGTGCAGGTCAGCGATGGTTTTGATTTCAAGGAAAGGCACGTCCGCGTCAGCAATCGAGAGCAGGCCGCCCTCGGCGCTCAAAACGATGGGCTTCGGCAAGGTCGGAATCAGCGACGTTTTGCCAGCGCCGGCGGCGCCGTAGACCAGCAGTTTGACTCCCGAGCGCCCGATGGCAGAGGAGCGTTTTAATTCAATAGCCATGTTTTTCTCCCTATGCGCCTTCGGTGAATCCGTTCGCGCATGGGTTGAACAATACAACCTTTCCGCTTACCATGTCAACACGTCGCGACAAATAAAAACGACACGGAGAGCGGATGAAAACGAAAGAGGCGATTAAATACTTCGGCAGCGTTAAGCGGCTGGCGGATGTCTTGGGGATCTGGCCCCAGGTGATCTATACGTGGGGCGACGAGCCGCCAATGGCTCGGCAGTACGAGCTTGAGGTCAAGTCTAAGGGAGACCTAAAGGCAGAAACGAATGACAACGAAGGCTGAAGCCGCGCTTGCATACGCCTCGTGGGGTTGGCATGTTCTGCCCGTGCTCCCCAACGCCAAGACGCCCGCCACGCGTCACGGCGTCAACGATGCGACAACCGACCCCGAGCAGATCAAACGTTGGTGGCAGGAGAACCCCAACTACAACGTCGGCATCGCAGCGGGCGCCGTCTCCGGCCTCATCGTCTGCGACATCGACCCGCGCAATGGCGGTAATGACGGCTGGCGTGACTGGATAGACGCAAACGGCGATCATGACAACGACGGTCCCTGCCAGCTCACCGCAGGCGGTGGACAGCACTGGCTCTTCGCCTACGTCGATGGTGTGCGCTCCTGCAAACTTGAGCAGGGCGTCGATCTCCTCAGCGATGGGCGCTATTTCTTGGCGTTCCCGTCCGAGATCAACGGCAATTCCTACGAGTGGGAAGCGTCATCCGACCCGTTCGACGGCGTTGCGCCTGCGATGCTCAAGACCCGATGGCTCAATGCCATGCAGGCGCAGCGCAAGAGCGTCGTTCCCGCAGCAAGCGGCAATCTTATCCAAGGCAACCGAAACAGCGGTCTTACCGCGTTGGGCGGTGCCATGCGCAGCTTCGGCATGGCCGAGGCAGAGATACTGGCAGCCCTTACCGTCATCAACGAGACGCGCTGCGAGATCCCGCTACCCACCAGCGAGGTGAGCCAGATTGCCCGCTCCGTAGCACGCTACGAGCCCGAGGCGGACGTGGCGGCGAGCGTGGCGATAGGGTCGGAGGCGGTCGAGGCGATACTGGCGAAAGAGCGGGCCAAGAGCGCTGACTACTATCTGACGCGGGCGACGAGCTACCTGCTCCAGCCCTCGCCGCTTCCGTGGGTTGTGAAAGGCTGGATTCCAGATAACTCCATCTCGATGGTGTTCGGCGAGTCTGGCGGCGGAAAAACCATGATGATGCTCGACGTTGCCTGTCATATCGCCACCGGCAAACCGTGGCGTGGTCTGCGCACCAAAGCTGGCGTCGTGGTTTACCTCGCAGGTGAAGGACACTACGGACTGCGCCAGCGCGTCGCCGCCTGGTGTCGGCATCATGGCGTGGATCGGATCGACGACCTTCTCATCACCAACAAAGCCATCGACATCGACGCCTACAACTCCTCATCTCAGATCATCCGAGCCGTGCGAGAACTCGTCCCGGAGGACGAGCAGATTGCCTACATCATCGTCGATACCCTCAACGCACACATGGAAGCCGACGAGAACTCCAGCAAAGACGCTCGGCGCTTTCTAAACCAGCTTGCCATCGTCTCCAGCGTATTTCGCGCAGGCGTTGCCATCGTCCACCACGTCGGCAACAGCGTCGATACCAAAGGGCGCGCTCGCGGCAGCTCCGCCTGGAAGGCCTCCGTGGACTCCTCAATTCTCGTGCAACGGCAAGATGACGGCACCATCGAGGTCTCCTGCACCAAGATGAAAGACGCAGAAATGCCGCAGCCAATCCACGGAAAGATGCAGCGCGTGGCGCTCGGCTGGGTGGATGAGGACGGTGAAGAGATCAGCGGGGCAGTGTTTGCGGAGGCGCAGCCAGGGGAGCAACAACCAAAAAAGAAAGAGTCGCAGGCGGCTGGAGATATTCGCAGACTTGGCAATGCGTGGCGTCGAGGTAATCGAGAGATAATCGAGGGAAAACCCTTTGTTTCAAAGGAAGATATTATCTCGTATTTAATAAACCACGAGGGGACCAAGGAATCTACCGCCAAGATGTACGCCAAAGAGAGCGCCAGCGGACGCATCATATATAACCTGCTTGCGGCGGAGATTATCACGTCTCATCCCGGCGGATGGCTCGTGATCGACCCCGGCACGGCGGCACAGATGGTACTATCAATTGATTAATAGATCGGTAACAGGTAGCAGGTAACAGGTAGCAGGTAGCAAGTGGTAACAGAAGCTAAATTGACGGTAAATGGGTTCGGGGCTAGGCGGTGGGAACTGGTAACAGGTAACTAACCCCCATATATAAAATGGGGTTGTTACTGTTACCTGTTACCGTAGCGGCGACAAAGTTACCGAGAAGGAGAGAAGAGAAGGTGAGGAAGTTCTCTGGAAATGTTCCCGAAGGGTTCGAGGAGGCGTTCGAGCTGCGCGAGATGTACGGATCGGAATGGAGCGTCTACACTAGAAACACCGATCCAAACGGGCGGTATTTGTCTGTAAAGGTATTCGCTAATAATCCCGTCGAGAATAAAGCGAACTATTGGTTGTGGTGGGACAAGCTCGGGCAAAGGCTGAGGTCGATGAATAAGGACGCGGCAATAATGAAATCAAATCGGCCAGAGCTTTATAAGTTCGTGCGCATTAATCTCGAAAACAATTTCTGAGGGCGGAGTATATAATGAGCAGCGACCCCAACTCCCGCCAGATCGGTGGGGATCACTACAAGAGCAAGCCCATGCAGCCGTGGGACTTCATCGCGGCAAACGGGCTCGGATTTTTTGAGGGGAACGTTGTAAAATACGTTTGCAGATGGCAGGACAAGGGCGGCGTGCAGGACTTACACAAGGCGCGCCATTATCTTGATAAATTGATTGAGGTGGTCGGTGACGCGGCACCCTGAAAAGATCGAGCAGCGGGCGGTCGAGAAGCTGATCCCGTATGCACGCAATAGTCGCACGCATAGCGACGCCCAGGTGGCGCAGATCGCCGCCAGCATCAAAGAGTGGGGATGGACGACGCCTATCCTGATCGACGAGACCGAGCAGGTCATCGCAGGGCATGGTCGCCTAATGGCGGCGCGTAAGCTCGGCATGGCAGAGGTGCCCGTCATCGTCGCGGCAGGATGGACCGACGCCCAGAAGCGCGCCTACGTCATCGCGGACAATAAGCTGGCGCTTAATGCGGGCTGGGATGAGTCGCTCCTGGCGCTTGAGTTCGGCGAGCTTGAAGGGCTCGGGTTTGACGTTGAGCTAACCGGGTTCAGCGCGGAGGAGATAGCGGCGCTGACGCCAGAGGAGGTGCCAGAGGCGCTTACCGACGAGGACGAGGTGCCGGAGCCGCCAGAGGAGCCGGTGACGAAGCTCGGAGACGTTTGGCTGCTTGGGCGGCATAGGTTGATGTGCGGCGACAGCGGCAGCATTGACGCAATCGACCGCTTATTGGCTGGTGAACAAATCGGCGCTATCGTCACTGATCCGCCTTATGGCATCGGCATCGATGGACAAAAGGAAAGCAAGAACAAGAACCCAAAGCACAACCGCAAGGCGCATGCGTTTATGGGGTGGGATGCAGAACGACCAGACGAAGGAATTTTTAATTACATCGTCGCTGCTGATGTGCCTGCGGTGATTTGGGGTGGCAATTACTTTGCGGACTTGCTGCCACCCACACGCGGATGGCTTTACTGGAGCAAGGGACAGGACGGCCTAACCATGAGCGATGGCGAACTTGCCTGGACGACGCAATCGACACCGCTGCGTGCCATCACCGTAAACCGCGCCGCACTGCAAGGAAGTGTTCACCCAACACAAAAGCCGTTGCAGATTGTTGAGTTTTCGCTGGACTACATCAAGGCTGGTCCTGTCGTCTTGGACCTGTTCGGAGGCAGCGGCGCCATCCTGATCGCATGCGAGAAAACCGGGCGCTCCGCCCGTCTGATGGAACTTGCCCCGAAGTATTGCGACGTGATCATCAAGCGCTGGCAGGACTACACTGGCAAGCAAGCAACACACGCAGAAACTGGACAACCTTTCGCGGAGGTTAGTAATGGCAACAAAGAAGCCTACACTTGAAACTTCGGAATTAAAAAAGACAAACGGGCACGGCGGGGCGCGTCCAGGCGCAGGTCAGCCGCCGTTTAAGCCGACTGACGCCGAGAGAAAGCAGGTCGAGGCGCTATCAGGTTACGGCTTGCCTTTTGAGCAGATCGCGGTGCTTGTGCGCGACGGCATCGACGCCGATACGCTGCGCAAGCACTTCGCCCAGGAGCTGATGTCCGGCAAGGCGAAGGCAAACGGGCAGGTCGGCAAGACGCTGTTTCAGAAGGCCATGGCCGGCGATACGGCGGCGGCGATCTGGTGGAGCAAGACGCAGATGCGGTGGAAGGAGGTTCAGCATCACGAGCATACGGGCGTTGATGGCGCTCCGATTGAGATCCGAAAGATCGAGCGCGTGGTTAAGCGTTGAGCACGCTCCAGATCCAAACCCCCGAATGGGGCTTACCGTTCCTGCAACCCTCCCGCTACAAGGGCGCGCATGGTGGGCGAGGCTCGGGAAAGTCGCATTTCTTCGCCGAGATGGTCGTCGAGGCGCATCTCATGGACCAGCGGCGGCGTACGGTATGCGTCCGCGAGGTTCAAAAGAGCCTGGCGCAGTCGGTCAAGCGCCTGCTTGAGCTGAAGATTGAGCAGATGGGCGCGGGCGCGTACTTCGAGGTTCAGGAGTCGGTCATCAAGTCGAAGCACGGCGACGGCTTGATTATCTTTCAGGGGATGCAGAACCACACGGCGGACAGCATCAAGTCTCTTGAAGGCTACGACTGCGCGTGGGTTGAGGAGGCGCAGAGCCTAAGCCAGCGCAGTCTCGACCTCCTGCGCCCGACAATGCGGAAGGGCGGCTCCGAGCTTTGGTTTACTTGGAACCCGAATCAGGCGAGCGATCCGGTCGATGCGCTGCTCCGCGGTGAGGTTCCGCCGCCTGACTCGATCATCCGAGAGGTGAACTACACGGACAACCCGTGGTTCCCGGATGAGCTGAAGGCCGAGATGGAATACGACCGCTCGCGTGACCCCGAGAAGTACAGCCACGTCTGGATGGGGTCGTATCTGACTAACAGCGAGGCTCGCGTGTTCCGCAACTGGCGCATCGAGGAGTTTGAGGCCCCGCCAGACGCCATACACCGGCTTGGGGCGGACTGGGGCTTCGCAGTCGACCCTACGGTGCTGGTGCGCTGTCACATCGCTGGGAGGACGTTGTACGTCGATTACGAGGCATATATGGTCGGCTGCGAGATCACGGCGACGCCTGATCTGTTCATGACGGTGCCTGACGCTGAGCGCTGGCCGATCATTGCGGACTCGGCGCGTCCCGAGACGATCAGCCACATGCGTCGACATGGCTTCCCGAAGATCCTACCCGCGGTGAAGGGTCCGAAGTCGGTGGAAGAAGGCGTCGAATGGCTGAAGAGCTTTGATATCGTCGTCCATCCACGCTGCCAACATCTGATCGACGAGCTGTCGATTTACAGCTACAAGACGGACCCGTTGACAGGGATGGTTTTACCTGCTCTCGCCGACCGCGACAATCACTGTATTGATGCGTTACGATATGCTCTAGAGGGCGTGCGCCGGGCAAGAGTCTCAGCCACGCCTGCCGTAGTGACGCCGATCCCGATAGCCAACAGATGGTGACCGCATGGTCCGAATGACAAAGAGCGAGCGTCTCGACAAGCTCCATCAGGAGGCGATGTCGCAGTTCGACGACATCCAGTCGGCGCTGCGAGACGAGCGGCTGCAATGCTTGCAGGACCGCCGCTTCTACAGCATCAGCGGGTCGCAGTGGGAAGGACCGCTTGGTTACCAGTTCGAGAACAAGCCGCGCTTTGAGGTCAACAAGGTCCATCTCGCGGTGATTCGCATCATCAACGAGTACCGCAACAGCCGCGTCACCGTTGACTTTATTGCCAAGGACGGCGCCGTTAACGACCGCCTTGCCGATACCTGCGACATGCTCTTCCGTGCTGACGAGCAGGATAGCGTCGCAGACGAGGCCTACGACAACGCCTTCGAGGAGGCGGTCGGCGGTGGCTTTGGTGCCTGGCGGCTGCGGACCTGCTACGAGGACGAGTACGACCCGGAGAACGAGCACCAGCGCATTATGATCGAGCCGATCTATGACGCTGATTCTTCGGTGTTCTTCGATCTCGACTCCAAGCGCCAGGACAAGGCGGACGCCAAGCATTGCTTCGTCGTCAGTTCGATGACACGCAAGGCGTACAAGGCGCAGTACGGCGACAGCCCGTCCGACTGGCCGAAAGAGATCCAGCAGACGGAGTTCGACTGGGATACGCCCGACGTGGTGTACGTCGCCGAATACTATGTCGTCGAAGAGGTGTCCGAGCTGCTGCGCATCTGGCGCGATATCGGCGGCAACGAGGAGCGGTACACGCAAGCTGACTTCGACGCTGACGAGGAGCTGGAGGCGACGCTGCTCGCCATCGGCTCGACCGAGGTGCGTCAACGCCGCGTGAAGAAGCGGCGCGTGCATAAGTACATCCTCTCCGGCGGGCGCGTGCTAGAAGACTGCGGTTACATCGCAGGGACGTGCATTCCGATTGTGCCGGTATTCGGCAAGCGCTGGTTCGTCGATAACGTCGAGCGGTGCATGGGCCATGTCAGACTGGCAAAGGACGCCCAGCGGCTCAAGAACATGCAGCTCTCGAAGCTCGGTGAGATTTCGGCGCTCTCAAGTGTCGAGAAGCCAATCATGGTGCCGGAGCAAGTCGCAGGCCACCAGATCCAGTGGGCAGAGGATAACATCAAGAATTATCCTTACCTGCTCATCAACCCGATCA
>Ga0208161_1001826_pt1 | contig 11141 bp, 17 predicted proteins | sample CB_VirMetaG_3_FD_184538 | JGI IMG/M metagenome (GOLD analysis project Ga0208161, IMG submission 184538) | Freshwater to marine saline gradient viral communities from Chesapeake Bay - CB_1508_1S Viral MetaG (SPAdes) (version 4) | ecosystem: Environmental > Aquatic > Marine > Coastal | place: USA... | reverse complement strand
AATACTTCAATATTATCTGCTATAGAACAAAATTTTCCTATTTTCAATTGAGCTCCCTCATCCCAACTTCGAGTTTTAATATATTCTTTAGCTCCGTAAGTATATTCTCCTACTATCATTTTCTTTTTAAAACAGTCATTCCGGGCCAACTAGGGAGAGTTTCCCACATTTCCCATTCAGGGTGTGAAGATAAGAACTCTGTAATGGAAGGCCAAATTCCAATAGTATCTCCTTCAAATCCACCATATCTAAAAGAAGTAGTATCATGAAGCATAATATACTTATTAGCTTTAGAATGGTATGCCTCTAATTCTCTTTTTACTTGATCGTAAGTATGGAGTGTATCTATAAAAATAAGATCAAAATTAGGTAGAGTACGAATAATCCGAGGGTCTAAATCATCTGATTGAATAAATTTATAATCGATATTTCTTTGTTCTGCTCCCCTTTTAAGTAATTCAGGGGCACTAGCATCCCATTTTTCAATAGGGTCAATATCAATGCCTACATATTTTTTAGGTAATTGATAATCTTTATTTTCTTCTCTTAAACCATAAAGAAAAGCCCAAGTACCAGTAACCCATCTTACTCCTAATTCTAGGACTGAATCACATTCACGGGTATATTTTTCAATAACTGGGAAAAATTCACTAATATCTGAGTTAACACTTCTTAGATAGTGGTATTTCTCATCGATAATTCTTCTATGCCAAGGTTCCATAAATTACTTTTTCCATTGGTCCCTCATTACCAACATAGCAATAATGCCATAATTAGCAATATCTAAAAAACTATCAATCATAGGTTCATCTGTAACGTAATTTCTCCCCTTACGTTTTAATAAATTCTTCAAACGATTAATCTTATCGTTAATACGAAGCCAAATGCCAGTAAGTGATAATTCAACATCTTCTTTTTCTTCAAGATTAGAACCCAAAGCAATGTTTGAAAGTCCATAATCCATCATTTTACGAGCAAATAGAACATATTGTTCTTTTTGAATATCCTTCCAGTTTTGAGCTAAAAGAGGATATGTTTTTTCAAAATCACGTATGGCTTTTTCTTCACCAGTTTGACTATTGTAAAGCGGTAGTGTTTCTTCTCCAAGCATATCGGAGATTTTTGAAGTAATACTTCCCATAACTAATTTTTATAATGTTAAATAACTGTTTTTGTTTTTAGATATTTGTCAATTGCTTTAAGTCTATCATCAGCATCAACTAGCATTTGAAGTGCTTCCTCAGCATTGTTATAAAAATCTGCTGTTGAATGATCCCCAATACCGGCTGCTCTATTTTCTAATAGATCTAAAGTTAACAATGCTTTAGCTTTATCAGCTTCAGCTGATTTGTAAAGCATATCTGCTAATTTACTCATAGTTTTGCTTTTTTAATTAATTTATCTGCTTCTTCTTCGTTTACTCCCATGTTCCAAAGAATATGACGTACACCTTCTTTTCTTAAAATATCAATATAGTGATCAGCTTCACCTAAACTACATGAAAGGTATTCTGCTATATATTCTGCTAATTCTTGATAATTTCTTTTGTTTTCGTTTTTAATGTACTTAAGCCAGAGTTTCTTTTTTGGGATCATTTCGCGGTAAATGGAATAAATTTGTTGTTTGTTTTGTGGATTAATCTTTTGAACATAATTCACAATCTCAATGTAACCCATGTTCATAGATAAATATCTATGTATCATGTAAGAATTCCATTTTTCCCACGACTCCTCGCTGATTTTTTCAGGAGGAGTTTTTGTAATTGTAATTTCGTTTAACCAATCAAATATTGTCTTGGGTGAACTCATCTTGTAGATCTTTTGGGAGCATTTCTTTTACTACTTCACCTGTCTGTACATCATAAAATACAGGAATAGGCATAATAGCATCTTCGGTAGTACCAGCTACAAATTTAGATACTTTACGAAGAATAACTCCTTCAGAAAATACTTTACCTCCAGTAGAAGATGTAATTGGTTGAGTGTTTTTCAAATCAACATTAATGTTAAGATTCTGTGGTTGTTGTGCCATTTTTTGTTTGTTTATAGTCTAAAATAAATCCAATCGCTACTAAAATATTCATACCTACACTAGCGATTATTTCGTGTAAGTCTTCATATACATTTGTCATTAAATGAACATGCCCTATCATCCAGAACGGTATGGCCAAATTTTGGCTTATCCAAATTAATAAGAACTTTAAGAAATGTTTCATTTTAATTCAATTAACTTAGCAATAAGGGCTAATGCGTTAATTTCTTTGTCAATTCTAAAGTTAGCCTGATAGCTATACTCATTGATGTAAATAGCAACCATTCCTTCTCTTCCATCTGCGTATACAGAAGCGTTATCATACAAATAACGATAAAGTTCCTCAAAATCTTGAACATTAGCATTTGCTATAATTTGTCTAATTTCTCTCCAATTGGGTTTTGACTTAGATAATTCTTTAAGTACTTGAGCCATATAATTAGATGATACAAGTATTGATTTATCTATTACTACCTCATCACCTTGAATTGATAATTGAATAGTATTAAGCATTTTACGAATATCAGGATAATACTGATTTATAATGCTTTTTAAATCATCAGCAGTGCAATCTACTTTTTCCTCTTTTAAAACATTTATAAGATGATAAGCAATATCCTGCTTTGATGGAGGTACTATTTTAAGTGTTTGACAACGTGATTGTAAAGGATCAATAATACGCTCTACATAATTACAAGTTAAGATAAATCTTGTTGTACGCGAAAACGTTTCAATGACATTGCGGAGCGAAGCCTGCGCTTGGATAGTAAGAAAATCAGCTTCATCCAAAATGACCACCTTAAGTGGTTTAAAGCTAGCCGATGACGCAAATCCCGATACTTTATCTCTAATCGTTTCAATACCACGTTCATCTGAGGCATTGATATAAATGAAATCACAATCAAGATTTTTAACAATGAGTTTAGCAAGAGTTGTTTTACCTGTTCCAGCGGGTCCATAAAATATTAGGTTTTGGATATCATTTTGGCTTAAGTATTGAGCAATGGTTTTTTTAATATTTTCATTCCCAACATATTCGTCTAATACTTTAGAACGATATTTTTCAACTAATAGAGTGTGGTCCTTCATCAAATAATATTTTTGCTATTTCGTGTAACGGGAAATTTACTTCTATCGATCCCCTTAATAATTGAATATACAACCTTCTACTGTGGAGAACACGATATATTTTACCAATTGTGTATTCTTGTTCTCCAACAATAATTTTTTCACCTTTTAAAGGATGGTCATCAAGAAAAATATCAGTATCCCTCATTCGTAATCTCCGTAAATGTTGAACTTTTTAGGAGGTTCAGGTTTAATTTCAATTTCCTCAGTTCTAATAACATACAATTTACTATCAAGAGGAGCTAACCTAAATTCTACTTTTTCACCTGTTTTACTAAACCAAGCTTCTAGTGCTTCAGTAAGTGAATTGTGCATTTTATTATCACCAACAAGAGTCCACCTGTCACCAGGTGGTACTCTGTTAGCAATAACTTCCAAAAACTCTTGTTTTTCCTTTTTCATGGATTAAAACATTCCACCCATCATAGGGTTGTTATTGTCTTCTTTATCTTCGGGATCATCTACAACAACACACTCTGTTAACAAGACAGTACCTGCTACTGAAGCAGCATTTTCAAGTGCAGTGCGAGTTACTTTAGCTGGGTCAATAATGCCTGCTTCTTTCATATTAACAACTGATTCTGTTTTTAAGTTATAACCTGCCCAAATATCATTACCAGATTCTACTAATTGATATTTACCAATCATTTGAGCATCGGTTGAAGAGTAACCAGCATTAATAAGAATTTGTTCAAATGGTTTACCACAAGCTTGTTTTACAATTAAAGCACCAATGTCGTTTCCTTCAATAGCGCCTTTAGCATAAAGCAAAGCAGCACCACCACCTGGTACAATACCTTCTTCTAGAGCAGCTTTAGTTGCTTGAAGTGCATCATCAACTCTGTCTTTTTTCTCACGCATTTCGGTTTCTGTGTTTCCACCAACGTGAATAATTGCTACTCCTCCTGTGAATTTCGCCAGTCTTTCTTGGAGTTTTTCGATTTCGAACGGGGTTGTTGCTTGTTCGATTTGTTGTTGTAGTTCTTCAATACGTGTTTGTATTGATTCCACTGTTCCTTTTCCATCTACAATTGTAGTTTGATCTTTAGTTATGTTTACGGTTCGTGCTTCACCAAACCATTCCCAACCAAATTTATCAAGTTTCATTCCTTTAGTTTTAGAGAATACTTGACCGCCGGTCATGGTGGCAATATCTTCTAGAATAAGTTTACGACGGTCTCCAAAATCAGGAGCTTTAACGGCGCATACTTTAAGTGTACCTCGGGCTTTGTTGACAATCAACGTTGCGAGTGCTTCATTATCAATGTCTTCAGCAATGATAAGAAGAGAGCGATTTGTATTTGATACGGCTTCAAGCACAGGTAGCAACTCTTTTACCTGAGTGAAACGTTCATCAGCAATCAAAATATAAGGGTTTTCTAAACCACAAGACATAGTGTTATTATTAGTAACAAAATAATGTGATTTATAACCTCGATCGAATTGCATACCTTCTACAGTTTCAAGGTATGTTTCACCTGATTTAGATTCTTCAATAGTAACAATACCTTCACGACCTATTTTATCCATAGCAGTAGCAATAAGCTTACCTACTTCAGGATCATTGTTGGCTGAGATAGTTGCAATTTGTTCTAGTTGTTCTTCAGATGAAATTTCTTCAGCGTTTTCACGAATAGTTTTAACTACTTGTTTAACAGCTCTATCAATACTACGTTTGATTTCAACTGCATTAGCACCGTTATTCAAATGTTGGAGGCCTGCCTTTACCATTTCACGAGCTAATAATGTTGAAGTAGTAGTACCATCACCAGCTCCATCGGCTGTTTTAATAGCAGCCTGCTTAACCATTTGGACACCAACTTCTTCTACATTATTGCTCAATGAAATAGACTTAGCAACCGTTACACCATCTTTGGTGCTTTGGGGATAACCTTGGTCATTTGAAATAACCACATTTCGTCCATTAGGACCAAGCGTTGCTACTACCGCATCCGCTAATTTATCAATACCGTTGACCAGTTGTTTTCTTGCTTCTGGTCCAAATTCAATAACTTTACTCATTTTCAAAAGGTTCTGTTTGTTCTAAAATTTCTTCAATACTTGTTGAACTACCAATTTTGGCTAGGATTTCATTTTCTTTACCTACAAAATATTCATTTCCTTCATGTTGGAAACGGGTAAAGCCCATAGTAGGAAGTACCACAATATCACCAGGTTTAAGCTGGGTAGGGATTAAATCACCTGTAAGTGAATAATGCCCAGTACCTACTGCTACTACTTCTACTACTTTGTTTGTATCGTTCTCCATATCTGGGACGATAATAGAGCCATAAGTTGTTTCTTGGGATTCAAGTTCTTTTACAACTACGGCATTGTACAATGCTTCTAAATTCATATTCCGATTCTATTAAATAATTCTTCTATTTCTTCTTGCAAACGTTGCCATTCATGAATGTACTCCATAATGGAATTGTACTCACTCTTTAAATCTAACTTAGATTTAGCAATTGCTCTAAGAGCATGAGATAATTTTCCATAATGACCAATAGGTTTTTCATAGGTCTTACCTTTACTACCTTTTTCTAAATTAGCAGGATCAGGAGTAACGGTTTGAACTACAGTATAACAATACTGGTCTTTTGAAAGATGGAATGGTTCGATTACAGGATCTTTAATAATAGTGTAACTCATAATTTTTGTTTATAACGTGAATATACAAATTCTTTTTGACAAAACCAACTTTAGGGAGTGATTTACTTATTTAATTTTAATTGCTTTTGGTTTAGCTTCTTCAGCAAATGGAATTCTAATTCCTAGCAATCCATTTTCCATCATTGCCTCTGTTTTAGAGAGGTCAAATTTAGGAGCAATTTTATAACCTAAATTAAATGAACGCTTAGCAATTCCTCTATGAATGTAATTACACTCATTAGTTTCGCAGCAAGCTTCATCTTTGGGTTTATTGTAGGAAATTCTAAGAACGTCTCCTTCGATATTAATTTCAATATCGGATTTAGAAAGACCAGTACAGGCAATATCAAAATGAAGCCCGTGCTTGTTCTCAAAAATATCTACTGGGTGGGAAAATTTGGCGTCAATAGCCGGTTGAAAATCTAATTCGGACTTAAAAAAGTCTTTAAATAATAGATCGAATGGGGTGAGCTTACGCTCTAAAAATAATGTACTCATATCATTTTAAATTTGTGCTGTCCGAAGATCAGCGGGTTAAACTTAACAAAACTAACTCCCTAAAGTATCGGTTTTGTTGATTATACATATATTAAAATTCTGTTTCTGCTTTACGAACCATAAAGTATTCGCTAGAAATTGTATCTGTTTGGAAATTTAAACACATTAATCCCATTTCACTTAATTTTAAAGTACCACCCTCAGCATCTTTATTTGCTTGGAGAATAGTTTTAAACATATCTGAATTAAATGGTAATTTAATATTTTGTGCTGTAATATTCCCTGATATCTGGTATGTAATTTTGTTATTGTGTCCTTGAGTATCACCAAATACAAATTCACAAACCACTTCACCATCAATGTTTTCAGTAGTTGTAATAAGCATATTGTCAATTTGAGCCAAAGCACTTTTAGCACGAATTAAATTATCAATATCTTCAGAAGTTAGATCTAATTCAACTACATATTGGGGAACATTTACACTACCTACTTTATTAATAAGTAAAGGATCTGACAAAGCATAAGTCAAATTGAAGTTCATATCTGAAATTTTCAATTTGGTATACATTTGGTTTGTTTTCTCTAATTCAAGTAACAAATCCCCATTACAAATTGAAATCAGATTTGATAATTTTTTAGTATCATAGATAGCTAATTGACTATCTTCAACATTAAAATCCTCACAAATAACACTACCAATAACATCTTTGGTAGGTGTCATAAAATTAATTTCTAGATTTTTATTGGCAATAGTCCATTTTACTGATTCATTTACTCCCAAATAATATTTAGAAATAATAGATTGAATAGTATTTTTACTTATCATAACTGTTATTTTGTATTAAGATACGATCCTTTCTTTAAGAGTCCAATCACAAGAAATAAATTCTTCAATTCTTGAATAATCAGGCCCAAACAAAATTGTTTTAGCAAACTCATAAGAAGTCATACCTTCTGGATTTTCTGGGTGGTGGTGATTAAAGTAAACCATTTCATCATTAAGTCCGTAAACTCCAAAATTCTCAAAAGTAGAAAAAGCACTTGGGGTGGTTTTTATATCAAAAGATGCATAACAATTTTCATCCATAATCTTTTGTGAAAGCTTTACCTCAGGATATTTTTTTAATAGATCCTGAGCATGGGGAGTTTCAATGCTATAATTAGATGAATTCCAATAAGAAATAAAATCATTACAAGCTTTCATATATTCTTCATGTTCCTCAATAGTACCATTTTCATCTAAACGGAAATAAACATCTTTATTATATGGATTAAATTTGTCTTCTTTAATTTTTAAAAGATTACCTTTATTCCATTCGTAAGCTTCTATAATCCAATTGTTAAACCATTGTCTAGCAACTTGATACCAATATCCAGGTTCAATAACTTGTTGATCAACAAATTTTTTAACTCCATTAATTTCAGTAGACCAAAAAACTAATACTGGATTATCTCCAAAAACTGCTATTCTGGGGCCTGCCTCAAAATGGTTGTACTCTACATTAACTGTGCTTGCCATATTATTTCTTTTTATAAATTTTATTTCCAGCTACTAAATAATCAATAGTACCTCTCATAAGGTGACTAAATGCTTGGTCAGGGGCATTAATAATAGGTTCTCCGTGACCATTAAATGAAGTATTTAACATAACAGGAATACCTGATAGTTTATGGTATTCATTTAGAATATTCCAAAATACAGGATTTCTGTGTTTATATACAATTTGGGGACGACCTGTATTATCTACTTTATGAATTACAGCTGGTATTTTATCTGCCCATTCATCTCTAACTGTGTAACACATAGTCATAAATTCAGCAGCATGTTGAGATTGCTTAACATCAAATACAATATCAGCGTATTCAGCTAACACAAATGGAGCAAAAGGCATAATCTCATGTCGTTCCAATCTTGTATTAAGTACCTCATGTGTTTCAGCATCTGTAGGTCTTACCATTACTGAACGAGCACCTAATGCTCTAGGTCCAAATTCAAATCGGCCATTAAATAAAGCAATAATGTTACCTTCATGAATTAATTTACCTACATTTTTATAATCTAAATCCCAAGATTCAACCTCTAAACTAGAAGCATAAGTATCAATTTCTTCTTGGGTATATTCAAGACCTAAAAACGCATTTTCTAATTGTTTAACCCCATCCCAATCACCAGAGGTAATAGAACCTTTAATAGCAGCCCCAAAACTTAAGCCATCATCACCCATAGCAGGACAAATAAATACTCTATCATAAAGTCCTGATTCGTTGATTACTTGGTTAAGTTTTACGTTAGCAAATAAACCACCTGCTAAAGCTAGACTTCGGTGTTTAGGATATTTTTTAGACACATCATTTAGATATTCCATAAAAATATCTTCAGTGTATTTTTGAAGGTTAAAAGCAAAATCTTGTCTATTTTTCTTACCTTCAAACCAACCTTCTTCCTGTAAACGAGAATAAACAAAATTAGCTCTTAAACCATTTTCAGCCCAATCAAATTTAAGATCACCTCTATATTTTACAATACTTTTAAAGGCGTTATACAAATATTCATTGTATTCTCCGTGACCGGCCATTCCCATGATTTTGCCTTCATCTTTAGTACCTCTCCAACCAAAAAACTCACAAGCATGGAACCATAAATTAGCCATAGAACCCTGTTCCCGTAAATTAATTCTATGTACTTGGTTAATTTTTCCATTTTCACCTAACCAAATACTACCATAGTCTTTTTCAAATGAACCTCCATCTGAGGTAAGAACTAAGGTTTTATCTGTAAAGCCAGAGACATAATAAGTACTACAAGCATGTGCTTCATGGTGACCTACCCACTCAATTTTATCTTTAAGGTTTACTAAACGTTGTTTAAACTTTACCATAGTACTCTGAGGGTCATTAATATCTAGATTATCTCGTTGTACCACATATAGTAAAGTAGGATCACAAATAGCAATTTTATCTGCGTCTTCAAGTTTAATACCACTTGCTTTTTCAACTGCTTCAAGTGAATGAACAGGGGGTTCAAACCAGCTGTAACCCGCTTTTTTTCTTGTAATTCTTTCGTCTTCTACAGCGTACTTGATTTCACCGTCAACAATTAGAGTTGTTGAGTAACCATGTCCGCCGAAAAATAAACCATATACTTTAGCCATAATTAAAAATTAAAAAACATTTCTTGGTAGGGATTTAAGTTTAAAACCCAACCTAAATCATTATAAAAACCTTCTAATTTGTTTAATAAAATAGATTCAAAAATTTTCTTTCTATCTGCATATTCATCAATGAATGTACGTATCTTATCAGGCATATCAAAGTCAAGGAAAGAAATAGCTTCAATTTGATATGGATTAGGTTTAAGATAAATCCATTTAACCTTATCACCCTGTACAATATAACTATGTTGATTGCTTAGTTTCCAAAAACTAATTAAATCATTATACACAATAGTTGCCCTAACTGAGGCGGGGGCACCTTTAGCTACAACAGAAAACATTTCACCTGCTTTAGCTTTTCGCTCAATATACTTATTAAGTGTTTTAACAGATGTTGGATTACCAAGCGCATTAAGCGGTATACTACCGTCTAATATTTGCTGTTTAAACGCTTTAACACGAGCATCTATATCACTTTGCTTCGCGCCTTTCAACACATCAACCAATGCTTGTTTAAAGAAATCACCTAATACTGGAGGGAAATTAGCTTTCTTAAATTCAAGACCTTTAACATCAAGTGATTCTTTTGTAATACCTTCTTGTTTTGTAATCCACTGGGCATAACGTCTTGTTGCTCTAAAATAAGCTGAACGAATAACACATTCAGTCTTCATTTCAAGTCTATGTTCTTGAACATTAAAGCAATTTTTAGCTAAATCATTGTAAGAATCAGTGATAATGTCTTGATACTTAAGAGCAATTTCCTCTAATTTATCATCTTTGCCTTCACTTGACATCTGATCAAAATCAGGATATAAATGACGTAATAAAGGTTCAGCATGAATATAGATAGAGTCTGTATCTGAATATGCTACATAATTTGTATCATCAGGATCACAAATCCACCAAGGAGTATCTTCTATATGCTTCATTATCTTTCTAAAGATTCACTGGTTCCTAAACTAAAACTAGTACCAACAACAGTCATCCTTTCACCTGGTTTGTGTTGTAAATCACCTTTTTTTAGTTTTAAATTAATTTCTCCTTTAATAACCTTATTCATGTGACGGTTTGCTGCTAAAGCACTTTCTTGAATAATACGTTGACCACTCAAAGTAATTGCTTCAGATAAAATAACATTACCATAACGGAAACTACCAAGAGCAGTTGCGCCATACAAGCTATTCAACAAAATCTTCATAGTATATTGTTTCATATGGAAACCAGCACCAGCTTCTTTATCACCTGATTTATAAGCACGTTTCATTTCATTTTTATACAAAACACGTTCATCAAACCATTTTTTCAAGATAGTAGATAATACTGATTCTCGATTTGTATCAAAGAATACTCCATTCGCTGAGATAGCCCATTTGTTTTTTTCAAGGTAAATAATCAATTCACCTACCTTCATTTTGGTGCGTTTACGCTTTGAGTTTTCAATAATAAGGTCTTCTTCAGGATCCCTTTGTTTCAAATCATTTAAACCTAAACGATTATTTCTATCATCAGCATCAATAATACGACCAATCATTGTTTCTTTACCAATGTTAACAGTCATAATAATTGAGGGATACAGTGAGGTCAAATCCTCATCAAACATATAATTGTAGATACCTGCTTTAGGACAAAACAAATAACCACCAGCATAATTCTTTTTAGAAAGAGGATTCCGATCTT
>Ga0208161_1001823_pt1 | contig 11148 bp, 19 predicted proteins | sample CB_VirMetaG_3_FD_184538 | JGI IMG/M metagenome (GOLD analysis project Ga0208161, IMG submission 184538) | Freshwater to marine saline gradient viral communities from Chesapeake Bay - CB_1508_1S Viral MetaG (SPAdes) (version 4) | ecosystem: Environmental > Aquatic > Marine > Coastal | place: USA... | reverse complement strand
CGCCGCCGTTGTCCCTGGAATGATCTACAAGGGACATGTCACGCTATTCAGCGGTGCCCCGAAGGCTGGCAAGTCCACCGTCATCCGCGACATCCTCCGTCGCATCCATGCGGCATTCGCGACGTACGATCCGGTCGCGTCGATGATGCCGGACCGCTTCATCAGGCCAGAGCGTACGCTCGTCGTCTCGGAGGAATCGGGGTGGGCATGGCAGGAGTTCGCCGAAGGGCTCGAGGGCGACTCTCGAGACAAGGACTGGTTCAAGATCATGCACCGCGGGCATGGCCGCGTGGCCCCCGGCGGGTCCGATGAACTGGTCCTGTGGGTGGATGCCGTCATCGAGATGTGCAAGGCTCTCGACATCGGCCTCGTCATCGTGGATCCCGTCACCCGCTTTGGGGCCATCACCTGCGAGAACGATAACAGTGAGGTGCTGCGTGCTTTGATGGCGTTCGAGCGTATCGCCAGCGAGACCGGGGCGGCCCTGGTCCTTCTCCACCACACCACGAAGGGAGGAAACGAACCCCGGGGCTGTTCTGCATGGCAGCAGCAGCCCGATGTGATCCTATCCTTGCGTGCCTTGGGCGAGAGAGAGGAGATCGAGCAGGCTGAGGGCGTGCAGAAGCACCGCGTCCGCATTCTGACAGGCAAGGGGCGGTTCCCAGAGATCGAGGATTCGATCGTCTGCCACTGCGACGAGGAAGGCAGATACCACCACCTGCCCGGCGTCTTCGACCGATTTGTCTCGAAGGCGGAGTACGACTCCGAGACGATCCTGACGGCCATGCGAGCCAACCGCATGATGGTCAAGGGATCGGACATCAAGGACGCAACCAAACTGGCCCAGGGGCCATTCGGGCGGGCGATGCGACTACTCGTCGCGAAGAACCGCGTCATCAAGTCTGGAAACACCATGGATACCGAGTATGTCCTCGCAGACAACGACTGATCTACCGCCTGTGTTCCGGCTTCCCCTGCCCCCGACCTCGAACCACCGGCTGATCCCTGCGAAGATCAACGGTCGCACCCGGCTGATCACAAGCAGCGAGATGCGGGCGTGGAAGAAGCAGGTGCAGGAGATCCTTTCCGGCCATCCAGAGATCCCGTGCGTGATGGGCTACCGCATCCACATGAGCATCTGGTGGCCCGATCGGCGGAAGCGAGACATCGACGGGCCTGTCAAAGTCTGCCTCGACGCTCTGGTCAAGGCTGGCATCCTTGTGGACGACTCTTTCGTCCGCTACATTTCCGTGCAGGACATGTCCACACAAAACTACGGCGACGACATCGAGCCTGGGATCGACATCAAGGTCGATACCGAAGAACGATTCTCTAGACCCTTTTAGGAGACAGCATGAACGAAGAACAGCCGAATCCGCACAAGCCGTTTCGCGATCACTGGGACAAGCAGCAGCACGACAACGAGTCAGGGCCGGTCATCAGTGACGCCCTGCGAGAACACCACGACCATTTGTCAGCGTTGACCTGGTTGGATGAGACCAAGAAGAAGGAGCCTAAAAAGTGAGACACAACGACCCTAAGGCTGAAGAAGATCCGGCCATGGATGCGGCGTTGGAAGAAGCGTATCAGGCTCTTTCCGACGAACTGAAAAGATGGCAAAGCCTGGCAGGTCTCAACAGCGAAACCATCTCCAACATTGACAGTCAAACATTCAGGAATTTCTTTAGATCATCTGAACGATGGCGGTCGCTGTTCTCTGAACTGAAGACCACGCTGCGTCTTCTCTCGAACCAATACACCTGGCTGGAAGATGCTGTCCAGCGTGAAATAGACCCGAAGAAAGGAAACAACAATGAAGCCTCGCCGGGATGACCCGTGAGGTACAGAGATGTCTACGGAGACAGAGACCCCCGCGGTGGGCAGGGGTCTGGCAGGTGGCGTAAGTTGAGAGACGCCGTTCTGCGAAGGGAGCCCGTCTGCCGTCAGTGCGGCAGACGGGCTTCCACTGATGTACACCACATTGAGTCGGTGCGGCATCGGCCAGACCTGGCCCTGTCGTGGTCAAACCTCCTACCGTGCTGCAAGGAATGCCACCGGCGGCTGGACCAGAAACTTGTCAAGCCGAAGCGGGAACCTCCGCCGAGGCCGCCGGAGGATTATGCGTGTTGAGGGTTGACACGCCCGGAATCGCGGTCTATCTTTAGAGCAGAGTGCAGTTGGTGGAACGCCTAGCGTTGACGCCCTCAATCCGCACGGTGCCTAGCACCGAAGCCACCACAAGCCTTCAGGCGGGGTTTACCCCAAGGGCCAGTTGACTAGGAAGGGTCAGCACACGGCGTCGATCCGAAAGGATCTTCCCCAGCCGCGAAGCCAGTAGCCGTGATTTCGGAAGGAATCGCTTGCCGAGGCGGCTTACAAGATACTGGCGGTCAGCCTGACGCTCAGGGCTGACAAGAAAAGCCCCAGCAAACGCTGGGGCTTTTCCTATGCCTTGGGTTCGACGGAAGCACCGAGACGGCCCTTGCTCTCTGCGATGGCCTCGCGCTTACGCTGGCCGGGCGTCGGCACCAGGAAGCCGCCCGCGGCCCCGAGCAGCCCCGTCAGGACAGCCGGTGCCCCCAGTCCGCTAGCAGCCGACTGAGCCGCTCCAATGACCTGCCGAATGATGCCCTCATTCTGATCAGCAATCTGGTCGAGTGCATCAGCCTCCGCCCTCGCTACCGCGGCTGCGGACCTCAGTGTCGAAGGCATCGCTGGACCATCCGGGACGTTGCTGAACCCCCGGACGCTGCATCCAGTGTTCCATACGAGACACCCGCAGATCAAGATCGCGTACCGCATCACCAATCCTCCTGAGTTCCTTTGCAGCGTAGAGGATGGCCCCCGCGACCAACACCCCGCCTGCTTCTCCAAGTAGTTCAATCACGATTGCTCTCCTCGTCTTCCTCTTCGGTCTCGTCTTCGATTCGAGTCATCTCCTCGACGACATCCGAAAGCATCCCCACGATTGCGTAGCGGTTCCCGAGACTCGCGTGGTAGACGCGGGTCTCGTTCTTCGCTGTCCTCGACCAAAGAACCACCACGGCGTCGGCCCCATCCTCAAGAAGCGTCCCGAGTAGTTCACGGGCGACATGTTCCGCAGATCGATACTCAGGGTCACTCATGGCTGAAACCTCTCGTAGTAGGGGTGCCCGTCGATCACCACACCGCACCCCAGGACGGGTCTGGAGAGTAGGTGTTTGCCGTAGGCCATGGCCGGGTGGTCTCCGTCGACTCCGCACCCTGTATCCATGCCCCACACGCTCAAACCGGGACCGACCGACCACGCCACGCCCGCTTGGCTGTGGACATGCCCGCAGACAGTGGGGGTCATGCTAGCGATCGCCGCCCGCAGAGCGGGCCGCTGCCCGCTCAGGCCGGTCCCGTGGTAGTACCTCACACCGTCGATATGGTGTTCATGCTTCCAGTCCCAGCCGTCGGTGCCCCATGTCTCAGCGTACGAACGAACGAACTGGGGTGGAACGCCCGCAGAGGACGCGAGACGCTCCACACGCTCGTCGTGGTTGCCGATGCAGACTCTGGCGGTCGGGAATGCCCTGACCCACTCTCTGACCCGTTTGCGGGCCTCCTCGTACTCTCCGAGGGCTGTGGGGGCATCGTGGCTCTTGGCGTGGAACGAGATCGCGTGCCAGTCGAAAACGTCGCCGATCAGCACAACCTCGTCGCATCGCCACCGGCGACGGACACCCCGCACGAACCCCAGATAGCCTGGGTGTTCGGCGGGGATGTGGATGTCGCCTACCGCAAGGACTCTTGCCACGTTGCCCTCACTTTCTCAGGCGAGAAACTTGGGTAATTCAAAATCGGATTTTGAATTACCCCGGTGAGAAAACGTCGCCGCATGTGGCCGATGGCCGACGATTCGTCACACCGGCTCTTCGGGCGTCGGGTCGTAGGCAATCGTCTTCAGGGCGTTGGCCGCGGCGATCAGTTCCTGAGCAGACGCCACCAGCCCGTCGATGAGTTGCTCATCGAGTGCGGTGCGTGGCGCTGCCTCTTTGAACTTGTAGCCAAGGCCAGCAAGCACAGAGGTCAGGGCGGAAAGGTTCTTGACGGCGTTTGCGAAGTCGGGAAGGGTGTTCATGTCATTGACCAATCAGGGTGTATGTATTTCCTGCGACCCACACAGAGTTCTGACCAGTGTCGCAGACAAACTGAAGACGGACAGAATCGAAGACAGAAACAGAAACCGTGTACAGAATCGCGTCAGTATCGTCTGAAAGATCAAGAGACGAAAAAGTTTGGAAGTAAGTCAGGGCCGTATCACGTTCTGCTGTGTTGTCGAACCACATTCGGAAGTTATCAGGATCATCTGATCCGCGAATGTCGATCGAGTTCGTAAGACCTCGGCCATCAAGTGCCGATTCACTGGTCAGATTTTGATGATCGACGTTGAACTCGTTGCTCGGACTTGAAACCGCGCTGGTGAAACGGATTAGCCCAGTTCCACCAGCCGCAGCCGCCGGGATGAACTGCACGGTCGGCGGCGTCATTGCGTGTACTCCACGACGATCTCCATGTCTTCAGGCGCGCTGATCGCAGACACGTTGATCCACAGGCGGTCGCCATCTTGCAGCCCAGTGTTGCTCAGTGGCGGCGTAGCAGCCGTGGTCGTCACCGCAACACTGCTGGCGATGTCGACCGTCGTGCCGGATCGGGTCCGCTTGAAGTCAACGGTTGCAGATGTGCCGCCACCGAGTTTCGCGTAGATGGCGGTGATGGTGCGATCGGCAGTGACGCTGCCGTCCATCGTGTACGCCTTCACACTCGGCGACTCGATCAGCATCAGGTACGAGTCCTGCACCGCTGGCAAGTCGTCGTTGAACTCGGACAGGCCGATCGACGACCGGGCCACGCCCTTGAACTTCGCACCGGCCCCGGCCGCATGGTCGTAGAAAACGAGATCGCCGTCGTTGCCAGCACCCTGGGCGACGTTGACATCGGCCAGGTCGTTCAGTTCCGCACTACCGCTGAACGTCGCAGCCCCGTCCGCCTTGATGACCCCGGACAAAGTGGAGGTGATCTCAAACGTGCCGGAAGCCGTGATCGGGTTCGTGCCGACGACCGTGAAGCCGCCGGGTACGGTCAGCCCGACCGAAGTGACGGTGCCGACCGCTCCGCTCCCTGTGGTGAACAGACCACGGGACTTCTTCCACAGGTCGATCGCGTACTGGATGAACTCCTGCACAGTCCAGCCATCGGTGGTATCAGGCGGAAAACTAACCGCCGCTGGCGACACGACGAAACCTCGCTCATGCGCCATGTCCATGAGTTCACGGATGCGAGTTCCCGTCAGGTTGAATTCGGCTCCTGCAAGCCGCTTCCACTCGAACAACAGGTGACACTCGGTGTTGTTCGGGTCTAGGTTCCAGTTGTCAACCCGAAGACGGCTGGCCGCTGGCGATGAGATCGTAACGCCGTCGATCTCGGCGAGGGTCGGGAAGAGCGCGATGTATCGCGCGTTGGTGTACGAGCGTGACCGGTCGAGTTGCTCGCCCGTCGACATGTCTCTCGGGATCGCCTCATACAGGACGCGATCCGTCGCGATGTCCTGAAAGGCATCAATAAAGACTCGGCCCTCAGAGCCAGCATCCCACCAGACTTCACGGGACGCATCGAGACCGAAGTAGTCGAACCCGGCTGTTTCGAGATAGCCCCACTGGGCGTCGAAATACGTTTGGATCTCGGCAAGGGTCGGTTTGTCAACCCAGGTAAAATCTTTGTCCGTGCCATTGATGGCGTTTATCGGGTCGCCGTTGGAATCATGCGCGATGTAATAACCGATATACGCGCCGACCTCTAGAAACTGATCGACGAAAGCGGCGTCGGCCTTCATGTAGGAGATGGCCGCGAGCCAACTCTCCGACTGAGATCCGAGTGTTCCGCTTATCGTGCCATCAGTCGTAAACGGCGTCGGGTACGCGTTCAGCGTGGTTCCGTCTGAGTTGTACGAAAACAGCGAGGCAGGGTCGTTCTCGATGATCCATCCAGCCGACGACGGGTATCGGTCTGCGTTCTCCTGGATGTAGCCGGACGGCGTGCCGATCAGATACCGCTCGATCTTCTCAGTGTTGCCAGACTGCGGCGTCATGAACCGGCTGATAACCCAAGCGAGGCGGCCGTTGTTCGTGGTATCGGTCAGGTCGGCACTGCCGGAGGTCGGCGTCAGGCGGAACTGAGAGAGGCTCACGCCCCAGTTCGGGGAGTCGTTGTTCGAGCCGTAGGACTCGAAGATCATCGGGCGGCGATCCACCCAGAGTGCTTCCGGCCTGGTTGTCGTCCAGCCGGTTGCCAGGCTCCGCGCAAGAACGTCGGCTTCTCGGATCGTCGCCGGATACGAAACGTCGGCGAACTGATCAAGGTCGTTTGTGGTCAGTGCATCCCCGCCGCCGCCGCCAGTCGGGGCGCAATAGGTCACCTGCGAATCGGTGATGGTGATACCGAGGCTCTGGGCGGTGTTGGTCTCAGTGACCAACACCTCCGCGATGGCCGGACGGTTCGTGCCGACTTGGATCACAGCATCCCACAGGCTATTCGTGTCGGCGACAACAGCCGCAACAGGCGTCAGGGTCGCCGAGCCGCCCGAGGTCGTGCCAGACGTGGTGATGCCGAGGCCGTCCACGATCAGCAAGACGGTCGTGCCATCTCCAGGGTCGCTGGTGAGGGTGACGGTCAGCGTCGTCACTGCCGAGTTGCTGAGTTCAATCCTGGTCGCGTTGCACGCCATCGGCGTTCTCCTTCTTGAATGGCACCAGCCTATTCAGGGCTTCCTTCCGTCGTCCACACCCACAGTCTCTTCTGGTTGCCTTGGAAATGGCCTCGGCCGCGGCCTTGATGCCAGTCGCCTCGGTCACCACCTCGACCAGATCCCCGAGTCCATCAAGTCTCTTCAGTGGCTTCATGGTGCCCATTTTCCAACGAGAGTCAAAGTGGTAGAAATAGTCGTGTCTGGGAACGCTGCATTTGCCCAACGACCGTCCGAATCACAGGCTGTACACAGAAGTTGATTCCCAGCAACGAGGTTGTAATTGAGCGGAACGGTCAAACGGTAGGTTGTTTGTACCTGGCAGTTCTCGTAAAGATTTGGTGTCGCCGCAGACAGGGTTCCAACATCTACGGAGATCTGGCTGCAGTCAGACGTATCAGTGATTCCGTCCGATGTCGTTCCGGTGCAGACCCGAATTCCGCAATCTGGGTCTGGGTAGGTCAATCCAGAATCGCTCGACTCCAAGCATGTTGCACCCCTTGAATGCGTGACCGTGAAGGTGAATGACCCGGCCGTCGTGAAGTTCGAGTTCCCATCACACGTCAGACTTCCGATTCCAGAGACGGTGATGGTGATGTCCACGGTCACATCATAGTTGAAATCGCCGCCAGTCCAATACCAGGAGGAGACTGAGACGTTGCTGATAGCGACTGACCAGTCCGTCTGCGATCCGCTGCCACCGGAATATCCGGTAACCGAGGCCAACTGAAGCGCATTGACCTGATACCAATCGAAGCACTGGTCAAAGCCGCAACATTCATCATCGGTGAAACAGTCGCCGCCGCAGCAGCCTTCGGCGTTGAGCGTGTAGTTGCTGCAATCGGTGTCCTCAAGATCTCCCTCGTACGGGGCGAACAGCCAGAAGCCGCAGTACGGGTCATCCAATGGGTCGGAACTGTCCCACTTGTAGACATCGAGTTCGGTGAATCCGCACGCAAGAAAATCAGCGGACGGCATGTAGACAATTCGGGAAAAGTCGGTATTGAAGCACGGCTTCAACAGGTACCAGCCAGTAACGCCACCGTTGCAACAGCACCTCCGACTCGTCATCCGCCGCAGTCCCACATATTCGGCCTATCGAAACAGGCATGTTCTACATTCACCCAGAACAGTACGATCTCTCCGTCGGCAATCGGCAGGATTGACTCTCCGGTGTCCAAGGTGTCGCCCTGCACGGTTGTCGTCGTGTTAGTGGCTTCTGCCAGGTTCAGGGCGTTGGTCCAGGTGCTTTGGTCTCCTGTCGCAAAGAACCCGGTCGATCCGCGGGCGGCGGACTGAATGCTGTAGGACCATCGGTTGTCGCCAATCACCGCGGAACCCGTGATGGTTCCGAGGTATGGTCCTTTCCAGACTCCAGTCAGCGGTCCAATCATCAGATGGTTCCAAGACCGTTCTTCCAGATCGTCAAAGCATTGAACGGAAGTGTCGTAGTCGCAGAGAGGTTTGGCTCAAAAGTACGCGGGTTCGGATCAATCCACGCAACACCCTTGGCTTCGGTGATCTTGAACTGGTCGGCACCAGTGCCGCCTTGGTGCCTGGCGGATGTTGGGGGAATCGTGCCATCGACAGAAAAAGGGATCTGTTCCAGGTTGTACCACTCGTCTATGCGAAGCACGATGTCCATGCGGTGGAACGTGCCGACGATCTTGGTGAAACTGACGCCCTCTACGACTGGCTCATAATCGCGGTATCCGGCGATATTCGGCATCAGCGAGTTTGCGTCTTTCCATCTCGCACCCGTCGCCGCCGCGCCGTTCCCGTAGGTCCAGAAAGACCAGATCGGAGATATGGTCAAAGCCGCATCCGACGCCTTGGCAAAGTACGGTGAACGCACCACGCAAGAAAGCATGAGTTGCGTACCGGCAAGCGTCAGCGTGATCGGCTGGGTATTGAAATCGACCGATCTTCCGCTGATATCAGATGACAGTGTGTAATCAAGGAGAACATCGTCGACGAGGCCAGACGTAGTGCTTGCCAGTGTCGGCCTGGTTGCATCGACACGGAATCCTCTGGTTTGTCGAGCCTGCGGTTGGAGCGATATCTCGGCGTGGTTCAGATATTGCTGCTCGACAATTGCCGACTCGATGTCAAAGTAGTAGATATTGGCCGAGTTGGTATCTCGCGTGCCGCGGATGCTGGTGACCTCATAGCCTTCTGCTATGCCGATTGCACCCGCCGCGGCAGTGTATCCAGCAAAGAGCGTTTTGTCAGACAATGCCGGGTGGGTGTATCCGGCCCAGCCAAAAGGTCTTCCGACCTCCATGACAAAACCAGCACCCTGCATCTTGTACTTGACGGCATCAGGGTCGAATGCCGTCAGCGAACCCTCGACGCACAGCATCTGAACCACAATCCGAATGGAAACCGTAGTCGGCTGGAACAGGCCGCCGCGGTTGAAACGGCGAGATCCAACCTGTTCCCAAGCGTTGAACTCGGCGGAGGTGAAACTCGTCATGAGTCGTACCCAGTCATGAACTGGCCGAACGGAAGTCTGCTGGCCCGTTCCGCCAAGTTACGCATTCTGATTTGGGCTGCGTTTTGACGATCAGAAACAAAGCCCGGATCACCAGCCACAGGTGGCGATTCCATGGAAAGACCAAGGAATCCAAATACGAAGTTGGATACGATTTGCAGTTGCAAGCCAACTTCTCGCCAAAGCAGTGCGTTCTCTCGCTCGATCTGAGCAGTTCTTGACATCACGCCAGATACATCAGGACGCTGTGCGAACTCCATAGCATCCAGCATCTTGCCGACATTTGCTTCGACAACTCTGCCACCTTGTGGACCCATGACGGCAAATCTGCTGGCAGCACTGAACGCCTTTACGCTTTGCGAAACGACGAAAGCCAGAGCAGCAGCAGGTACGCCAAAGACAAGCGGGATCAGAGCCTTTGCCTCGCGGGCGAGGAATGCTCTGGCCGCCTCGCCTCGTTCCTTGGCGGCGAGCAATCCTCGCCGTTCTGCAAGCCGTCCCGGTCTGCTTTGAGCGATAGAAAGCCGGGCTTCGGAAACTCTCAAGCCCTTCATGCCAGCGGCAAATCGCTCTGGAGAAGCAAAGTTCAAAGCACCGACACGTTCCCTCGCTTTGCGAAGGTTCTGCATCGCCATCGCTTCGTTGACGTAGAAGTCCTTGCGAACCGACTTGTGCGCCCGCTTCATGTCACGCACAAAGCCGCCGGTGCGGCCTCGCACGTTGACAAAGAGATTGCCTACCGTCGCCATTTGGCTATCTCCTGGAGGGCTTGGCCCATCGTCTGCTTCTCACCGGCCTCGTACTGCCAGTAAAGAAGCCAGTTCAGATACTCGCGAGCCGACATGCGGGAAAGGGCTTCACCTACCGTCATGCCGAGTTCCTTGGCGAGACGGTGATTTGCCAGATCCCGCTCCGTCAGTTTCCCTCTTCGTCCAGACCGTTCAGTTCGGTGCAGAAGTCATAGATTCGCTTCTGGATCGAGAACGGCCAGTGGCGGACCTGCTCCGCTGTCACCGCCCCTTGCGGATCCCAGGACAGGGCGATGATGGCCGCCATGTCGGAGTCCTCGGTGATCTCGTTCCACTGGGCACCGCTCAACTCTCGGAGCGTCACGGATTGCCCGTCGATCTCAACGGTCTTGGTCTTGAAGGTAAACATCAATGGGTCTCAGGTTACGGGGCTTGGTTAGGCGCGATCATAAAGTTCACGGTGATCGTCGCCGCCTCGTCCATCGAGGCGTCAGCAGTGTACCCGGTGATGTAGACGTAACTGTTGACAAAGTTGAAAGCAGTCGAACAATCTTCCTGCTTGCCTGTAACGAGAAGTGCGACTCGGACATCGCAACCGGAAAGTTCGTCTTCCAGTTGCGCAATGTCGCTGTCTTGCAAAACACCTGTGATGGAACCAGTTGGCACCGCTCGCAGGCCAGGAAGGGCGAATCGGTTAGCGTCTGCCGATGACGTAATGTCGATCATCGGGCGTTCGCCGCCATCGAGTGAGATACTGGTGATGGCGATAGTAAAGTTGTCGCTTGGCCCGCCAGAATCAGTCGGAATAAATGATGCCGTGAGGCCGTTTCCAATGACCTTTGCCATCAGAAGTTCTCCATGTTGATGGTGATGACGTACTCGCCGGGCCTCTGCCCGTCATACGAGGGTTCGTAGGACCGAACCAGAGACTTGACGCGAACAGGGCAAGAGTTGCCCGGAGCCGCCGTCACAATCCGCTGCGCGATGGTCTCCGCACCCAAGAGGGTGCGATCGACCACCGTAGCCTCCCACTGAATCAACGGCGGGCCGGGGCTGGATGGTGTCGAGCCGGTGTAGACATCCTGCTGGAAGTCGTAGATCACGAACGGGAAGTCCGTCCCGTGCGAACGAACGAACGG
>Ga0208161_1001822_pt1 | contig 11152 bp, 25 predicted proteins | sample CB_VirMetaG_3_FD_184538 | JGI IMG/M metagenome (GOLD analysis project Ga0208161, IMG submission 184538) | Freshwater to marine saline gradient viral communities from Chesapeake Bay - CB_1508_1S Viral MetaG (SPAdes) (version 4) | ecosystem: Environmental > Aquatic > Marine > Coastal | place: USA... | reverse complement strand
GGTGATTTTTTGGAAATAATATTTGAAAATGTGGGTGGATGACCTCACACACACTGACCCCTTTACACTCCGCCGTGGGGGGACCCGGGGCATAAATCACGGCGGTCGGCAAAAGGGACCCGTCGGCGGTCGGCAACACACACATTAACACATTGAATTACATATTGATTGATGAATGATTGATTGATTGACACATTAGTGAGACAATCGCTTCACACAGTCATCGCTTCACACAGTCATCGCTTCACACAGTCATCGCTTCGTGAGTGTGTGTGGGTAGCACACTACTCAGGGGGGGGGTATGGTGCCCCCCCCCAGGGTACTGGTACAGGTGTACCACTCTGGGGGGTAGGGATGGACACACAGAAACCCCCGTGGGGACAGGGGTTTCAGGGGAGTTCTTTACATTTTTGTGAATTAGTTGATGTTGTAGATTACATCGTTTTCGATGATTGCGAGGTTGTGCTCATCCCAAGCGAGGAAGTTGGGTGTACCATCGGCACAGTACAGGAGTGAAACCCACCAGGCGTGGAGATCTTCACGATCAATCTTCAACATCTCAAGGGTTTGGTAGATGCTCTCAACAGTCTTGGGGTTGGTCATTGGTCTCTTCTCTGAGGATGCCTTCAGTATGGCACGCCTGCCGGCCCCCTGTCAAGCCCTCTCGCCGCCTTGTCACATTTCTTCACAGAGCCCTGGGCGCTGGTACGCCTGTACCACAGCCCCCCCTCCACAGCCCCCCCTGTGAGGGGCAGGGAGGGGCCTTGGCCCCTAGTGTTTGTCTGACACCCGCCAGCGGCACCACTGGCCCTGAGGGGCAGCGGCGAGGCCCTCCAGCACCGCCTTGCGGTGGGCTGCCTCAGCGGCCACTTGGGCCTCATACGCCTTGAGGAAGGCGCTCATGTCAAGCTTGGTTTTTTCCATGTCCTCATACTGGCACGCCTGCCCCCAGAAGTCAAGGGTCTGTCACATTTCTTCACAAAGCCCTGGGCAGTGGTACGTTTGTACCACCGCCGAGTCAGCTACTCAGGCAACCCAGGAATAGGTGCCCTTGTAGTCAACATAGTGGACCACTTTGTCGTCACGGAGCTTTTGCATAGTTCCTTCGATAGAAGCGTGAACTGTGTTGTTATTGGGATACAGTTTTTGAAGCTCAGCGGAGCAGTCTTTTTTTATCTCAGAGAGATAGAAGAACTCACGCTTGGAATACTTTTGGACGAGAAGTTCGTTGAGAGCAGACTTCCAAGTGGTTTGGGTTTTCATAGTTTGAAGTGAGAGTGGGAGGTCCTTCCCCCCTTGACTCTTTTAGTATGGCACGTTCGGACCCCGAAGTCAAGGGGTTGAAACATTTCGTAACACAGCCCAGGGCAGTGGTACGTTTGTACCACCGAGGCAGGGGGCCAAAGCCCCCAGTCACTCAAGCAGCGACGAGGTCTTGCTCGCCTCGCTTGATAGCGGCAACGACGCCGTTGAGGTCAACGATACGGACCTCAGTCTCACTCACAAACTCCACGAGACCCGTGAGGGCAGCAAGACGAGCTGCCTCGAAAGCAACGTCGTCCTCGTGCCCGAGGAGTTCAAGGTCAACGAGACCGCCGCTGCCGGCGTCGTCGGCCTCAAAGAGGAGAGTGAGGAAAGCGTGAGAGACAGAGAGAGCAGTTGAAGTCACTTTGGTTTTTTCGGTGGGAGGTCCTCCTCCCTTGACTCTCTTATATTGGCACACCCGCCCGCCAAAGTCAAGGGGTTGTCACAAAACTTCACAGTGCCCGGGGCAGTGGTACGTTTGTACCACCTGCCCGTTGGCTACACCAACTCAGCCAACTTTTTCGAGAAGCAGTTCAACTGCGACCCAAAAACGTTCGGGGTCAGTGTCAGCAAGCACACCGAGCAAAGTTGCAGTGGCAGACTCAAGTCCGGTCTGAGGAACGTATGCGTCGTGCGCACGAATTTGGTCAACTGCCATATGAGCACCGGAGATACAACGGTGAGGAAACTGTTCGTTCAGAAGGGTAGCCAACAGTGTGTGGTCTGCGGTACCGTCAGGACGAACGTGCTCAAGGTAGAGGTCAACGAGAGTTTGATACTCTTCACGGGTCCAAGGGTTCCGTGTGCGACGTTGAGGTTTTGCCTCGGTTTGAGTGACTTTCTTGGGAGCAACTGCTTTGCAGTTTGCTTTGAACTCGTCAGGCAGTTCGTTGTACCGAGCAAGGGAAAGAACACGACCTTTTTTGTACTCGTGGACCTTGCCGTTGGGTTGACGAAGGGCGATAGACTTAGTTACTTTGAAAGTGAGTTCAGTTGTTTTCATTTTGTGTTTTTTGAGTTTGGGGGACCTTCCCCCCTTTGACTCTTTTAGTATGGCACGTTCGGACCCCAAAGTCAAGGGGTTGAAACACTTCGTAACAAAGCCCAGGGTGGTGGTACGTGTGTACCACCCACCCCGAAGGCACCCCGAAGGGTGCCGACCTCAGAGTCAGAAGTTCTCCAGCCGTTCTTGACGGCACTCCTCAGCAAGTTTGTCCACAGGGTTTTCAGAAACCCACTGGTCAAGTTCCTGACTCAGGTGAGGGAAAAGTTCCTTTGCCTTGAGAAGGCAACGGTGAGCAAACTCTGCGAGTTCGAGGTCTTGAAGACCGTTCCACGTTCCGTGGAAGAAAACGTCGGAGAGAACGTTTTCGAGGGTCTGAGCAGTTGTTTTCACTTTGTTTTCGTTTGAGTGGGGTCTTCCCCCTTGACTCTTTTAGTATGGCACGCTCGGGCCCTGAAGTCAAGGGGTTGTCACAGAACTTCACAGAGCCCTGGGCGGTGGTACAGGCGTACCACCTTGACCTACACTCAGGTGTGCTCATGTAGGCAAGCGTCAAACGACTCAAGTTCGTAGTCGGTGATCATATTTTGCCAGTCAAAAACACCGGTCAGTTCTTGACACCACTCCACGGTGCTGATACGCGAAGGACCGTGATAGTCGAGGTTAGGTACAATCACCATCTCCTCGTCAGGGTTAACAATCTCCAGAGTGTAGCGGCACTTGGAGTAGCGGTCGCCAGCACATTGACCACCGTTGATGTAGTCAGGCGACTGAGGAGTTGCCGAGGAAGGCAGAGCAACAGCAACAGCAGAGAGAAGAGCGAAAAGTTTTTTCATTGTTTGTTTGTTGTAGTTTGAAAGGAAAAAGAGCCTCGGCTCAGTAGTCGAAGCCCGAACCACCGAGAGTATCTTCGACGAATTCGTCGAGCCAAGCATCATCAATTCCGAACTCGAAGTTGGCTACACGATAGGAAGCACCGATGTTTACATTCAGATCACGAAGCAGTTGGTTATCCTCAGCGGTGAATTGATCTTCGGCGATGAAGTTTTGGTTTTTCATTTTGTTTCAGAAATGTGGGGTCTTCCCCCTTGACTCTTTTAGTATTGCACGTTCGGCCGCCTTTGTCAAGGGGTCTGGGCCAGTTGTCACATTGGTACACAGAGCCCTGGGCGGTGGTACACCCGTACCACTACACCAACTGCTCTACAAATGCGACGGTTGCGTTACCCATGTAGGACGCAGTTCCATGGCAGTAGATGTCAACGTCTTCGCCAGTTGCCTTGCACAAAACTATAGCCTCGGCCATGACCTCCTGATAGGTAGATGCTGCACAGAGCATAGAGTTAGCAGGCGTTTTGCACTGCAGAGTGTAGATGTGGTTAGCGTTGAGAAACATGTTTTTGAAAAGAGTTGTTTACAGTTTTGGTGAGCTCAGTAGCCGAGCCACACAGCAAACTCGCCTGCGTCTACACGCTCGCCTGCCATGTGGCCATACTCACTGTCGAACTCAGCCATGTGGCCATGATTGCCAGCGATGAGTACAGCTTGCCGCCAGCTGATAGTACCGCAGTCGTCGGCGGCGTCAGTGAGGAATTCGAGGAAGGTCATGTGTCTTTCTTGACTGTCCCTTTATGCTCTCATACCTTGAGCCAGAAGTCAAGGTTTTTCGGGGTTCTGTCACAATCCGTAACACACCCAGGGCGATGGTACAGGTGTACCACCTTCCGTTACTTCAAGCAACCAAACGGCAGGGGAGTTCGGCACTCCAAGCGCCGGTCTTGGGGTTCTCGAAGATACGAAACTCAGTGACCTCACCGTCAGCCACGGTGGCAAGTCCGGCAAACTCAGTGCCATCCTCAGACAGCAGGTAGTTGTTATCTTTGCAAGCAATGTTGCCGGCAAGGTCGGTGACAGAGACCACACCGTCAAGTACAACGGTTGTGAGCACATTGCACAGGAAATCAGTCATTTTGATGCTGATTTCGTCGGCAGTTTGAGTAGTTTGGAAAGTCATTTTGTTTGAGATTGTGGGAGGACCTCCTCCCTTGACTCTTTTAGTATTGCACGTCCGACCCCCAGAGTCAAGGGGTTGTCACAATCCGTAACATACCCTGGGCAGTGGTACAGGTGTACCACATTGACCTACACTCAGTCGAAGCGAGAACCTACATCAGTGCCAGGATTTTCGTACCAAGCGACTTGCTCAGCAACGGTATCTTCGGTCAGAGCAAACTGAACCATCCGACCATCTTTGAGGATGTCGAACCTGAACCAACCGTCTTTGGTGGTTGGCACAACCTCGTAGGTTTGACCAGTTTTTGAAATGAATTGAGTCATTTTGTTTGTGAGAGAAATGTTTGAAACTTTTTGAGGTTAGCGATCAGACCTCGCAGAGAACTTTGCCTGCTGCGCAACAGGCATCCATTCGCATGGAGAATAGATTACACTCTGTGAGTTCGCTCTCAATCCACTCACCTTCTTCGGTGAATAGGACGGTTTCCCAATAGTCGAACGCCATCGTGTTGTGCTCATCGAGGAGACGGAAGGCGGCGAGAAAGGACTGCTTTGTTTTTTCCATGCTTTTATATTGGCACACCGACCCCCCGTTTGTCAAGGGTTTTCGGGACCTTGTCACATTTCGTAACACGCCCAGGGTGGTGGTACAGACGTACCAACCACGAACCTTAGAAAGTGTGGGCCTTGAGTGACAGTCGGTCCATCACACAGAGAGACAGTTCGAACAACAAGTCCTCGTCACACTCACCGAGCTCAGTGTCAATCAGGCTGGGAAGGTTGCTCTGAAGGAACTCAACCCACGCCTCACTTGCGAACAGTTTTTCAGCAACAGTTGGGGCCAGTTGGTTGGCAAGAAGGTTGATGGCTTTTGCGTTGAGCACAGTGGTTCTCTTTCTTTGACTCTTTCATACTCGCACACTTCGGGGCAGAAGTCAAGGGGTTGTCACAATCCGTAACACGCCCAGGGCAGTGGTACAGGTGTACCACCTTTTCTTACATCACCACCAACGCATGGACCCTTTCGGTGCTTTGAAAGCGTCGTAGCGTCGGCTATATGCAGGAACCCCATGGGAATCACAACAAAGGAGAGAAAAGAGTGAGTTCTTCCGAGACCGACGCTTTTTGGGTGCTTTGAAGAGTGAAGCGAGAAGATTCTTTGAACGACGAGCCATTTTGTTTTTTGAGTTTGAGTTGAGTGGGAGGTCCTCCTCCCTTGACTCTTATATACTCCCATAGCTCGGGCCAAAAGTCAAGGGGTTGTCACAATCCGTAACACGCCCAGGGCAGTGGTACAGGTGTACCACCTTGATCTCTACAGACCGTTCATCATATCGTGTATCGCTTCACGATACGCATCGTAGGTTGGATACAGATCCTTCAGATGTTCAGGAACCGTAGGCCTCTTCACAGGCTGACGAAGTTCAGCGAGAGTGTAACCTTTCTGAACCAGATGCTTTTCGTAGATGTTCATAACTTTTCCTCAGTTGTGGAGAGTTTCAATGGCAAGAACCTTGCCTTCTTTCGAGTACACGTACTCGGCGTACTTCCAAGCCTCTTCGTAGCTATTGAAGACCTTGGCATCTTTCCACGTTGTAGGTACAACGAAGGTTTTGACTTGAGAGTAGTTTTTCATTTTGTTCGTGGGGTCCTTTCCCCTTTCCATGCTTTTATACTCGCACACCTGCCCCCAAAAGTCAAGGGGTTGTCACAAGTCGTAACAGTGCCCTGGGTGGTGGTACATCCGTACCAGTATCACTTCAACGCCTGAATGCGCAGAAACAATTCCTCGATCTGGTCGTGAGTGAGCAACACCTGCTCCTCACCACCTTCCTGCGTGAGGAACATAACGGGCCTGCCTGCGATTTGAGGCACCTCGTTGCACCAAACGTCAATGCAGTGGGTGAGAAAGTCAGCTTCGATGTTGGTCAGTTTCATGGTAGTTTGCGAGAGAAATGTTTGAAACCTTTTGTGGACCTCAGTCCAGCAGATACTTGCTGTCAGCGTCCATCATTCGGATCGCAATGTAGAACGAGCGACGCTCACCACGCCATGCGTGCATGTCCAAGCAACGCTCAGTCATACGCTCACGAGCACAACGTGCGATGTTGAACCAATCGAGAGCACCAAGGTAACCTTTCGGCTCGTAGTCATAGGTGCCGTACTCTTCAGTGTACTGAATGTTGTCGGTGGAAACGGTTTTCATGTGTCTTTCTTGACTGTCCCTTCATACTCTCACACCTTGAGCCGAAAGTCAAGGGTTTTCGGGGTTCTGTCACAATCCGTAACAGTGCCCTGGGCGGTGGTACACCTGTACCACTCACCCATTTGTTATCAGTTGTCTCTGAAGATGTAGGTGGAGCAGTAGCTCACCTCGCACGCAGTGTAGTCATAGTAGAGCACACGGTCCCAAGTCATTTCCCAGTCGGGATACACCAGATCGGGCACACTTTCACCCAAGATCTCAGTAACAAAGTACTCTGCGAATGCTTCGGTGTTGGTGAACTCACCTTGATAACGTTCGTCGCAGTCCTTGATGCTTTCCATGTCACTTTCGGCAATCAAAGCGTCAACAGCGTCGTAACCGATTGCTTCACCGCAACGGACGTATTCCTCGTAGTACTCTACAAAGTCGTCCTCTGCGTTGTACTCATCAATGAACTTCAACATGTCCTCAAGGCAGTAGTTATTCTCGAGCAACTCCTCGATCTTTTCTACAACCTCGGTCTTGAGGGTTTCTTTGTAGCTTGCGGTCAGGGTCACAGACATTGGTTTCCTTTTCTTGGTATGCTCTTAGTATCTCACAAAAACGGGCCCCTGTCAAGGGGTTTGGGCCAGTTGTCACATTGGTTAACAATGCCCTGGGCGGTGGTACACCTGTTCTAGTGCCCTGGGCGATGTAAAGAACTCAACACCCCCTGATTTACCCTCTCACCTCACTCAGCAAGTACCAACCCGCACGCTCTCGAGTAACATCAACGCCAGCTCGGTTTGTGCGTCACCATCGTCATCGAAGGGCAGGTGCTTTACAGCAAACTCCGTAGCAAGTTCCATCAGAACCTCAGTGAATCGCTCATCTGAGTATACTGCCTCGGCAAAGTTGCCTTTAAGACCAGAGCACAGAATTTGCAGGGAGAGAGTAGTTTTGTCGGTTGTCATTGTGGTTTTTGCGTTGTGGTTTAGTTGTCTGTGTTGCTGTCAATAAAGTCTTGTGCAAACTCTTTTAGGTCTTGCGTGTCAAAACCAAAGTAACAACGTTCGCCATCAATGAAGATGTCAAAGGTGTTGTCGTCGTTGAGAACTACAGTGAACTCAGGCATTGCGTGAAAAATGTTTGAAACTTTTTTGTGAAACTCAGAGCACGAAGTAGTAGTAATCGCCGGGAATACCTGCGTCGGCAAAGTTTGAGTTTTGACGGTCACATTCATCCTGTGCCTGTTGCTCACTGGTGCAGGTGTAAATTACCTCAACGGTGTCAGTGTCGGGTTGAAGTTGTGCAACGAAAAACACTTGGTCTCTCCTCTTTTGTTTGTCCCTTTATATTACTGCAAAACCGCTCCCCTGTCAAGGGGTTGTCACACTATGTCACAATTACTCAAACCGCTCGGTCACACGCTGTAACTCTGACTCGGTAAGAAGGTCGAGACGACAACCTCGTGCCTCCAGAAGTTCAAAGACCTCAAGCATATCCGACTCCTCATAGTCGTCGTCGGTGAGTACAGCGGTGAGGTCCTCAACGTCGTCAAGGTCGGGTATCAAACCGAGGGCGAAAGCAGCGCAGAGTGCTGTAACCTCGTTGGCCCAAAAGCCGTTGGCTTGTGTAAGCTCGCTGAGTTGCTCTTGTGTAAACATTTGCTCTTTTTCGACTGTCCCTTTATACTCTCATACCTTGTGCCAAAAGTCAAGGGGTGTACACACTTTGAAACATTACACCGCCGAGGCCAATTCGTAAAAGGCAGTGTCAACAAGGCGTGCAACCCAAGTGTTAACCACGGGGCGCAGTTTACGACCAGCAAAGAAGCAGGCACCTGCAAAATCCACGGTGGCAACAGTAAACCGCACGGTGTTGACTGTAATCGTCTCGCCATACTCAAGCCAGAACAATTGCAGTGCGGTCACAACATAAGTGACGACAGCAACCACAACCGCAGCGAGTGTGGCAGTAATGTTTATAACCTTTTCGCCTAATGCGATGTAATCAAACCGCTCGATACGCTCGAGAGTTTCGAACCCGAAGTCAACAACATTCAGTGCAGTGTTGTACATGGTGGTAACCTCCAAAAGTGTAGTTTGTGGAAAAAGTGTGGGCTCAGAAGCCTACAAACTCGGCAATGCCATCGATACAAAGATCGACCCAATGTTCGAGCTCGTCTTCATCCATATCGGCGCACACATAAGTGCTTGCTTTCTCAAGAAGTAGCACCGCAAAGTTTTCGTCCTCGGCCCAAGTTTGCCGGGCTTGCTCCATCAAATCGCCAACGAGTTCGACTTGATCTTCGGTGTATTCGTCGGGTCCAAGATATTCTTCGAGGGCGTAAGTTGCGGCGTTATTGTAGTTTGAAAGCGCCATTTGTGTTTCGTGTTTTTCGACTCTTTTATAATCCCATAAAACCCGTGGAAAGTCAAGGGGTTGTCACAATTCGTAACAAACCCCGTTGACTACACCGACCTCAGCGATTGGCGACGGAAGGATACACCGTGCGGGTCAATTCCTCGAGCTCGTTGCGAGCAATCACGCGGAATGCGTCCAGTTCGATACCCTTGAGAGCCGTGGTTCCGTTCTCAAACTCGTGGGTGTTTGTTTGACCGAAAGCAACAGCAACCGCGTCGTGATATGCGTTGCGATCGAACGCAACTTGGCGGCCAAGTGCAGCAAACTGCGCAAACAGTTCTTTGCCACGACGGGAGATGATTTTGCGCTTTGTGGTGTCCATTTGGTCGAGCTTGGGTTGATACAAATCAAGAGCCCGAAGTTCCTCTGACAGCCACACTTGCTCGACCGTCATTTCACCCTCTTCGATGTCAGCGAAGCGGGGAACAAGTTCGAGATAAGTTGACACCCAGAGATAATGATCTTTCTGCTCGAGGGGTTTCACACCGCCGCCGCCGTTGTTGCCGTTGGCACGCGATTTGCGTTGGATTTGTGTGAAACACGATTTGCCAACAGCGGAAAGTTTTTGAAAAACTTTTTCGGTGATTGTGTCATCGAGTTGGAAAATGCGGCGCTTGCCGTTGTCGTTGACGGCGTACTTTTTGGTGCAGATGTAATTTGCCATTTTTGCGTTGTTTTGACTCTCTTAGTATTGCATAAAGCTCGGGGGGAAAGCAAGGGGATAAAGGTTCGGATAACCGAACCCCCCCTGATTGTAATTAACCGTTGCGCACAGCAACAAGCAGGGCATCCAATCCTGCGGGTTGGCATTTCTCTTGCTTCTGGGGTGTCAGTGTAGCAAACTGCTTGGCCGTGAGTGTGGTCCCCACGGGGACGGGGGTGTGATCGCCGTTGGCCTTGACTGTGAAAAAGGCGCGGGTGACAATATATTTCAAAAGGGTTTCCTCGTATCAACCCTACCATTATCGAATAAAGTCGGGCAAAAGGCAAGTCGGAGAACCGAACCTCGAGGTGTGGGAAACCGAACTTGCTCTAAATGTAAAATAAGGGGCGGATTTGGCGCTCTTTATAATAATAAAGGGGGGGTGGGTGCTATAACGTATAACAGCAGTGGGTGCTATAACGTATAACAGTGGTGGTGCTATAACATATAACGGCAGTGGGGGCCTCGGGGGGCTCGGTCCGTGGGGGTGAATGCTGTAATGGGTGAGTTAAAAATACGGGATTTTTGGTTGAAAATAGGGTCCCTATTTGCCCCCTAAAAGGGTCTCATACGCTGTCTGCATTTCCTCTAATTCCTCCCTCACTCTCTCCAACGTGGAGAGAAGCATCGGGTGGTTGATTTTACTTTCCCTCTTCAAAGTTGCGTAGTCTGCATCAAGCAATTCCCAGAGTCTTTCCACTCTCTGAGTGAGAATCTCTCTCGGTGATTTTTCTCTGCTGCTCCTAAACGGTCTCACTTTCTTCTTCTGGTCCTCTTCCATTGTGCTCTCTGTGTGCCCTCTAATTGTAGCGCTCTCTCCTCTCTCGTAAAGGTAACCGACTCTTGCCAAGACTCCGCTCTTTTTTATTTCTCTCTACCCTCTTTCAAAAATGCAAAAAATGTTTATAAACATTTTTCTCTTTTTTGATACGCTCTCTCTACGAAAAAAAAATTCGTTTGCTCTGGCAAGAGTTAGTTACCCTCTCGGCGGAAAAATCACTCTCGCAACCACACCCTCTCTCTTCAAAGTACCCCACAACCACCCTCTCTTTTGCAGCTCTCCTTTCACCGCTAAATACGTCTTACTCTGTGGCACCCAAGGCATAACCTCCCTTGTCTCTTTCACGGGCACAGCCTCACGCTCACCGAGCAACTCCCACAGCTCGCCCTCAATAACTTCCACGTTCCAATTCTCTTCCACAGCAGGGAAATAAAACCGCTCGCTCGCACTCAGCTCAAAAACGTTAAAAATAGCAAACCACACCAAAGGTTTCACGTCGGGCACCAGCCGACACGCAATCTCCCTCAGTGTGAGTCTCTGTGACGGAAACGGGTTTGTTTCCAACCTGTCCGCAAGTGTCGTCAGAAGCTCATAACCAAGAATGGCAAAGCTCCAAATTTGTAACTGCTCGATGCGAGCATCAATTGATTTCTGGTCTCTGTATTTCTCACGCTTCAACAACCGAATCTCTCGCTTCAGTGCGGGTCGAGACTCGTCATAAATCCTCACTGTTGA
>Ga0208161_1001821_pt1 | contig 11155 bp, 23 predicted proteins | sample CB_VirMetaG_3_FD_184538 | JGI IMG/M metagenome (GOLD analysis project Ga0208161, IMG submission 184538) | Freshwater to marine saline gradient viral communities from Chesapeake Bay - CB_1508_1S Viral MetaG (SPAdes) (version 4) | ecosystem: Environmental > Aquatic > Marine > Coastal | place: USA... | reverse complement strand
ATTAAAAGATTTTCATCCTAATCATATCATATCTCTATTCATCACTAAGCGGTATCTGTAATGGGTACCGCTTTTTTTATTGATTAACTATCTAGCTACTATATAATATAGACATGCAAATAGATGAAGCACTAGAGGTGGTATTGGAAGCTGCAGACGCTGAAGCTCTCACTCAAAAGTTTGAAGAAGAATTCGAGAAAGTAGATGAGATCAGAGCTGCAATGAGTGTAGTTAGATTGTTCGCAGAGTCAGCTGATCTAGATAAACTACAAAAAGAGTTAATAACTTACCGTGTACAAAAAGGAAAGTTAAATGGCATATACTCATACTCAGCACCTAGATAATAATACTAAGAAGACGAAGAAGAATGATAACAGATGTTCTATATATTGTTGGAGGAGTACTTGCAATCATTCTGATACTCTTTAAACTATTAAACAACTAAAATGTATCAAGACTCAATTTATATAGGCATCATAGCCGCTTTTATCATACCATTCTTAATTGATTACTTGTTCAGAAAGAAGAAGAAATGAAGGGTACCCTTATCGCAATTGTTATCATTACTCTAGTTGGATGTGCTAAGTCCTTCCATGAAGTCAACAAATCATACTATAGTCCTATACCAAGCTACTGGCAAGTTAAGTCAGGAGAAGTAATTATTGAGAGAGAACTCGATAAGCGCTTAAAGGAATATAGAAAATGGATAGAAGAACAGAACGAACTGGGTACCTAACTGAAAAAGATAACAGATGGATATTAACTATTAACGAGTTAGAGAACACTTTTACTAATGAATTCTCAGCTCTTAACTTCGCAACAAGATACAATATTAAAGTAATACATGACAAATCAAGGAATCAATCTGTTTGATGACGCTATGATGCACAAATTAGTAGAACAAAAGAAAGATATCGACCCTACTTCTGTCTTTATCGGTAGAAATCATCCTGAATTAACATACGGTCAAACTGGTATTCTATTGTTTGATGGTGATAATGACCCTGTCTTTCTTCCTGATACTGATAACGATGATGATAAAAAAGAGATCAAAGTTAAAAGAAAAGATGTGGTTAGATGTGAAGAACTACTTGTCAATCCTCAACCATATAGTTAAGTTCATCATATACTTCTTTCGTAATATTAATACTATCCGTAAATGAGTAACATTCCTTATATAATCCTAAGCTGGCAAATAGTACTCGTTATCTATTATACAGCTCAAATAGCAATTTATGGCTGCAGGTAAACCAACTATAATCTGGTCTGGAAGTGTACATAGAAAGATGGGCTGGTACATCGTCTATAACTGGACTAGTGACAATGAAATCTACAAACACGGACCATTCGATACTTTCGAAGAAGTTAAAACATACGCTGAAAAGAAGAAAATAAACATATGATAGATGTATGGAATGAAATAGATGTAGATAAGCTTAAGGTAGGTATGAGTATAGGTGTAGTAAACAGTAAGGTTATAGAAAGAGGGGAGATTATTAGTATTGATGATAAGTTTGTAAGGTTAAGGCATAAGTCAAAATCTATCTCTCTTTATCCGAAGCTTTGGTTTAAATTTGTTGAACTAGCATAAAATGAATAATACATTTAACATATTTGATGGTCAGAAGATTATTACTGAATATGGCATATCTGCCAATGTCCATTTGGCCATCCCAAATGAAATTGAAGGCAGGCCTGTTACCAGCATTGACAACTGGGCGTTTTATGACTGCCGCAACCTTACTTCTATCAGTATCCCCGATAGCGTCACTAGCATTGGGGATCGCGCATTTATGCAATGCTTCAGTCTAAGCTCAATCAGCATACCTAACAGTATCACCAGTATTGGTAAGGATGCTTTCCGATTATGCTACAGCCTAACCTCAATCCAGTTACCTAAAAGGTTTCATTCTGAGAGTGAGCGTAAGCGAATAGGCCTTTCTTCTGAAATAAAGCTAGCAGAGAAATCAGTTGATTGATTTACGGCTAGACGCCATAATATTATAGAAAGTAAGAGAGAGATATGAAAATATCAATTAAAGATGAAAATAAAGTCATTCATAAAAGATCTATTACTATTAAATGTAATGATTTGTAAATATGCGAGAAATAGCTGAAGTATTTGCTGGTGCTTGTGTAGCATACGGCTTTACTCCTGAAACAGTAAAGAAGTATGTATATTCTGAAATGTTAGATGGGTCATTTAAAGGCGATGAAGTTTAAAGTTAAATAAATAAAGATATAGACCCGCCACGCCTCTCATTGAAGCGCACCAGGGCGGGTGCTTTGATTATTAGATAAGAAAGTTATGGGTTTCGGAGGCGCACACCCACCAGGAGTTAATAGTAAAGAAGAGTATGATAAGGTTAGAGGCTCTTCTATACACTTTCAAATGCTAGATGAAATCAGACAAAAAGATCTAGACTTTGACCTATTACATGAGATGGTTAAAGAGTTAGGCAATTGGAGAGCGTATGCACTATTTAAAAAGATCATATACGTACACAAATTAGATCTAAAGTGCATGGAATGGTTACCTGATGATCAAAGACATCTTTTCGGTTAATATGGATAAAGATAGATTCGAACCCTGGCGCTGGATAGGTGAAATCATACTAACTTTCATGGTTGTTATAGTAGCTCATCTACTATTACTTAAATACTTGTAGTGAAGCTGTTCTTTAATCTATTATCTCCATTAGTATTCTTAGGTCTCTCCCTGTTTGTAGCGTTAATACTACTCTTATTGATGCTTTTTAATTAAACTAATGGAGAAACTATATCTTTTTTGATAAAAAACTATAGTAATTTAACAAAAAGATAAGTGAATTAGTAACCTTTTAGTAAGTCCTACATATAGAAGAGGTTAGACGTAAACCGTTCAGAATAAAGAGGATAAGTAATATTTGACTTTACTTTACAGATAGGAATACAGAAAATAGATAGAAATAGTGTAAAATAGAGAGTATAGACCGAAAGTTCCCTAAAAGTATTTAGTCAAATTGTATGAACTTTCCTACTAAAAATCCACTAAAATCTGAAAAAAGTTTTATGTTGCTTTCCTCGTATGTGTTCTTATAATAGTGATAGTTGAGTTCGTCTGAGATATAGGGTGAGTTTGTCTCGTATATAAGGCGAGCAGCTCTAATAAAACAGTTGATCTTGACAAGACAGAAGCTATAATTAAAACGTATTATGACACAGAAGAGTACACAAACAGCAAATAGGTATATGGACAAGAACGATCACCGCGGATTCTGGTTTCGCGATAACGCCCGCGAGCGTCGTATGACTGTCGAGGTCACCCGTCGCGCAGATGGTTCTTATTACGTCCATGGAGCAAAGGCTCATTATACCGAAGGTGGTAATAGGCGGACTGTTACCGTTAACCCACGTGAGTTGAAGAAGGAGTTGCGCACTGCAGCACGTACACCCAACGCGTTCAAGACTCACTAAGACATAGCCATAACTAAAACAAGATCCCCTTCCGAAAGGTTGGGGATATTTTTGTGTCTTAAGTTGACTAATTTACTCATCATTATTAAGTTAATCATTTTACTCATCTTTACCCGGTATTGAGGGAGTAAAGTAAAGTAACTATCCGGAAAATTCAGTAGATCTATCCGGAAAAAGCAGCTAATATATTGTTATGAGATCGGGAATAGAAGAGCTTTGCGACATGAGGGTGAACATAAAGTCTTATTCAAAAGAGATGCAAAAGCTTATCCAACTAGAGTGGGTGGATTTGATATATCAGGGCATTGCTAAATGTAAGATAGAGAACTGGCAGTACATACCGTTTATCCAATATGAGGATGGTTCACAATATTTCGGTAAAGTAAAGTGAGCCGCATGGCGCAACCTCGAGCTTAACGCACCTGATATAAACTATATCGCGCTAAACCATTGTCGCTACAACGGATCTTTTTCGGAAAAAGTTGTTGCCGTATCTGCAGCTAGCCGCCATAATATGTGTATGTTAGATGAGATGAAGAAGCTGACTGAAGAAGAAGAAGCTAATATTCAGAAATTGTTAAAGTCATATGAAGACTATTATGGTGAATCTGCTAAAGTAGTCCATAAGGTAAAGTCATATGAAGACCATTATGGTAAGTCTGATGTAGTATATAAGACTGAAAGTGAAATGTATGAAGAATATTGTGATGAGGAAGGATTACTCTAATTAATACATTCATAAACATATTATTTGCGTTTGTATTTGGTATACTAGAAGGTCTATTAAGGAAATTAATAAAGAAATTGAAAGGATAATATGAAAGTTATTGCTAATGATAAACTAGAAGTTGGTATTAAGGTAGGAGTATTGCAGAATGGTAATATGATTGATAGTGGTAGGATTATCGAAATTGAAGATGGATTTGTTAGTATGGTAGATGGTGATGAAGGTTTCGGTTACGAGATGGATGCTGTTGAATTTGTTGAATTAGTATAAGATATGAAATTAGAATTGAATAAAGAAGTTCATTATTCAATACAAATTAATTAGAATTGAATAAAGAGTTGAATTAGTATAAGATATGAAATTAGAATTGAATAAAGAAGAAGCAGCTCTAGTAGAGCAATTAGTCGAAATGCATGTTGAGATGTTGGAAGATGATTCACATTCAGATGAGGATACTTTAGCTGATCTGAAAGAAGCGCGAGCACTTCATTACAAACTGCTCAAATTCTTCCGTTCTTAACACGAGTAAAGTAAAGTAGATATCCGGAAACAACAGTTGCCGAATTTGCGGATAGAGCCGATAATAGATATAGAAAGTAAGAGATATGGTTACGATCAACACACAAACGATAGAGATGACTATCGAGAATCATAAGCAAGCTGCTGAAGATGGTAATATGGATGCTATTGCAGAACTAGATGCTAATATGGATGAGATCAGAAAGCTACTGAATAAGATTCACTACATGAGTGATGTTAAGGCTAGTGCTGCTAGCGAATTGATTATTGAAGCGGTAGAGGATATTTACAGTTACATTAGAAAGGAATGGTAATATGAGTGTAGAATATATTGATAAGATCAAGACGGCTGTTGTGTTTGGTAAGACTAAAATGGAATATCACGTCCCTAAAGTTAGTTACGATATTGATGATGTGTTGTATGAGATGGAAGAGACTGGTATGATTCCTATTATGAAAGGCTCTTACAATATTGTGAATGAGATTAGAGGTTATTTTGGTGATGAGAAATTTATGGAGTTCTTAAAGTATAGCATGCGGATTTGGGGTGTTGAACTTAGTTCTCTGGAAGACGTTGATACTGAAGAAGTTAGCGCATAACCAGTTAATTTAAGCGATATAATTTATATTGGGGCGCTAAACCATTGTAGCTACAAGGGATCTTTTTCCGAAAAAACTGTTGCCGTATCTGCAGCTAGCCGCCATAATAATAGAGTAAGTGAGAGATATAGATATGATAATGAAGATTGAATATACCAAGAAGGAGCGTGCTAACTTGAACGCTAAGCATCAATGGGGTCAGAAGATGAGCTTTTTGAAAGCCATTCATCGTGAACTTCAACCTAAGAAAGATCTGATGGAAGAAGCCAGAAAATTTATTGGCATAGCGAATTGATATCCGATATACTATTAACAATAAGATTAACCTTAACTAGAAAGAATATATAGAAATGAAAGCACCTAAATTAACTTGTGTCATCAGTGGTCAGAGCCGTGTTACCAGTGAAAACTATCTTCGATCAAAAGCTGATCGATTGGGTAAGAGTGTAGATTGGTTGTTGAATAATTACGTTAGTAAGAACGTTTGCAGTAAGCTTCGTAAGGGTGTAGCTGTTAGCACTATTACTGATACTGTCTTTAGTGATGTTCAATTGGCTGATCTGGTTCGTAATAATAGTAAGTGCCGTGAAGAGTTCACCTTTGTTGATGGTGTGTATACTCCTGCTAAGGGCGCTGTGAAAGCTCCTAAAGCAGTCAAAGCACCTAAGGTGGTTGCTGTTAAGAAAGAGACTACTCTTGAAGAGGCTGTTACTAAAGCCGTTAAGAATGTACATAACGAGTACGATGCTGAATTAGCCGCTAATGACGTTCCTACCGCTAAGTACGAATGGGATAGTGATAAGAACACTACCGTACTTAAAACCAGTAGTGAAGTACTGGATGAGATGGTTACTAATAAGAATCCATTCTAATATATAGAGAGTATGAGAGCGCTACACTAGAGCGATCTAGATAGTAGCGCTCTCGATATCTAGAGGACTTAAGTACGAGAATCTGCTATATATAGAGAAAGGGAAAACGGGGTTCAAAATCCCATGGGAAAAATTTTTTTGCAAAATTTTGATTGATTTTAGTATAAGGAAATTATAAAATAGAAAGATAGAAAAAAGATATGATTAGAGAAAATATTATGAATTATGATTATAGGCTTCGTTCTGATTATGTTGAGCGTGAAGCATGTAGGGTATTTGATTTAACGCTTAATGAGCAAAATAGAGGTAGAGATGCCAAGGGTCATGGAGATGCGGTAGACTCTGACGGGAATGAAGTTGAGGTTAAATCTATATGTCCAGGATCAACATCTAAATATTGGTGTATATCGCATATAAGAAAAAGCTATGACACCGGTGTCGAGCGTATTATATGTAGATTAGAGACAGATGATAATGTATATTGGTTTGATATTTTTAAGGATACAAACCCTGAAGCGTATGATTATATTGTTGCAGGTGTGAGAGATCATGCAACATTTTATGCTAATTTAGAGACTATAGGTAATATAGAAGAACAATCTTACTCAAGTAGGAGTATATATAGAAGAACAGAACTTTTACTTGAGTGTTTGGTGTGTGTAGAAAAAAAATAGATAAATAACATTATGAGCAAACGACAAACAGTAAGAGAAACAACTAAGAACGGTATTAAGACCCGAGTAACAGTCACAGTAACTAAGAAGCGAACCGGAAAGAAGAGGAAGTAATATGGATATACCAGAGATCGACTTATTTGAGATTATTAAGAGTGTCTCTGGTATCCTGTTATCTGTATGTTTCGCAGTAGCGTATTTTCCACAGATTATCAGGATGATCAGGAATAAGAGCTCGAAAGACGTATCTTTAGGTATGCTGATCCTCAACCTCATTGGTTATTCATCAGGATTAGTCTATATAACGAGTAATGACATTGCTCGATTCTGGGTAGTAGTAAACTATACTAGTGGTATTTGTATGACTATTCTGACCGTATTTTTCTGGAAGTACTATATTAGGAAGGAGATTGAGCGGTAATATATGGCGAGGTTGTATATTAGGTGTCGGGGCCGCCGGGTGAGAATCAGGTGCGTGCCGGTTAGGAGGAATAAGAATGAAAGAGAAAGTGAAGAAGGTACGTTATTTAGTACCATGGAATACAGGTATAAGGTTGCATAAGCCTAAGAAGGGTAAGGGATCTTATAATAGAAATAACTTCAAGTCGGGTAAGTCGCCCGACTTTTTTTGTGGAGTTTTTCAGTTTATGTGTTATAAATAATAGGGTATGAAGAAAACATTGTTAACTATCTGTGCATTGTTTGTTAGTATTAGCATTCAGGCACAGACTAATGAAGTAAAGAAAACTATTATTAAGCCTAGTTTCTCAGTTGAAGCAGGATACACTGATACTATTATTAGTAAGGGTGTTGACTACACCGGAGAAGCTGCAAGGTATATTGGACTATCATTGCATTCTCCAGCAGAGAATAACTTCATTCCAGTGGATTTGTATGGTAATGGAATGGTTATCGCTGAAAACACTGATTCCTTCTGGAGTGTAGGTGCAGGTAAGTCTCTATCTCTTGGTGGGTCTGATAAGTTTGCTCTACGTTTGGATGGTGTATATACCACTCGTAGGACTGATTTGAACGTGCCTCGCAATAATGAAATTGCTGGTACTGTTGGTCTAGTTACACCATGGGTAACACCATTCGTTGGTTATACTCATGATTGGAGACTAGAGCAGAGCGGTCTTACATTCGGTCTAACTAAGTCGTATTCCATTGAGCTTAAGGGAGACGAGTGGTTTAAGTTCACTCCTAAGGTAGCCTATCATGTCTTTGAAGACTATGAGGCTGCTGAGGTCGGCGCAAGGCTTGCATTGACTAAATGGCAGTTATCACCATTTGTTAGTGTGAACTATGTTGATAATAGCTTCGACACACAGAACTTCAATTTTGCTACAGCAGAAGTTGACGGTGATGTTATCTGGTCAGGTGGTTTATCAATTAACTTCTAAGTCTAAATAAACACAAATAAAACAGAAGAGCGGTGTAATAGCCGCTCTTTTTTATTGCATGAGTATGCATTTGTTCTATAATATATGTTATATGAAATGCTCATGTGGAAACGATATTGAAACTGCTCGGGTTGAATTTGGTCTCAAGTCCTGTAAAGCCTGTGCTTTTCGGCGACCTGATGTAAATAGATATAAAGGTACTATGAACTGGTCGCATAAGACTGCTCCTGTTATACAGATTATGTCATCTGAGTGTTGGTCTGAGCAGAAGAAGTATTATCAGCCTAATGGAGCTCGTAGTGCAGTTAAGAACTTTAGTAAACACATTTGTGCATAAGGATAAATATGAATATGAATATCAGTGAATTCGAACGTACTAAACCTACATTAACTCTTCAAGCTATTAATAGTGCTATTAATAAGTATCAGACTCTAGTAGAGAAGTATCAATTCGGTGGTCAGCAATTGATCATGGAAAGTGCTGACGCTGTAACTGTATCTTGTTATAGAGAGATTTTAGCTGATCTTAATAATATTAAGGCTCACTTCTTATCTGGACGTTAAGAATATCCTTGTACTATTTTAAATGGATTTCCTGGAGAGCCGTCTTCTAATGCACTTTCTAGGTCCTGTGCAATATTGTCCCACGTAATGTTCTTAACACCAGTGACATCTGTATAAGTAAAAGCTATTTTATAATTTCCAGATTCATCTTTGAAATATGAAGGTGGGGTACCATCAGAGAAATCATCGTAAAAATCTTTATTAAATACCGCTGAAGCAACTATTTGTTCACCTGATCCGTATGCTCCAGTTGCTGAACCATTGTTAGTACAGTAGAATACTTCAAATGTATCTCCCGTGTATGTCACATCTACACCAGTACCAGTTACTGTAATACTAGGTTGACCAGAAGTTAATGTATCAAAATCATATACAAAATTCAAGGTATATGTAGTAGTAGTTGGTAATACAGGGATTGTAGGCTGTACTGGGTCTGTAGGAGGGGTCTCTGTCTCTGGTGGTCTTTGTGTATATATGGTAGGTGGAGTATAGCAATATATTCCACGCTCAGGCTCAGGAGTAGGTGTAGGAGATGGGTCCTGTACTGCAGATTTACAAATCTTAGTTGTATAACAACATGTACATCTTTCGATTGTAGATGTTATTGGTTTTCTTGTCTTAATTTCTTCAGGTACCTGAGGTATAGGTCTTACATAATCTTTTGTACCTATGCAAATAACAACTTCTCCCTCTACGACTGTTATGACTTCTGGTACTTCGATAAATCTAACATACCTCTGACCATCGATAAATTGTATGATACATGAGTTAGCAGGTGCGGTATAAGTATCCCCTTTCTTCAATTTAATTATAGGTGGTGTTGCATCTGGAGATAATGGTGATGTGAATACGATCTCTCTCAACTTATCATAGAAAGGAACGATCTTAGGAACTTCTTTCTCGAACTCATCTCTAATCTCTTCTAAGAACGCTAGATCTTCTATACCTAAGTTCTTGATTTCAATATCAAATAAGTTAGTATTCTTCTCAGGTAAATTAAATTTGAATACTCTATCAATAGTATCTGTATAAACTCTCTGACCAATAGGTAAAGCCCAAACTGTATCTCTATTAAGACCATGATAGTTTATATGAGTTTTAATCTCATAGTAATCAATAGGTCTATCGTACATCTTAAATCCTTTTATCCTAACGTCTTTAAGGAAGTATTTACCCTTTTGTAGTAATCTATTAGCTAATGTTAGATTATAAGGTGTGCTTAAAGCTCCTAAGAATATTCCAGAGCCTAGAGGGTTATCTAGAGCAAACTTACCAGGAGCAAAGTTAACTCTTTGATATTTGTATCCATTAACATAAAGCTCCATGTATCCGAGCTTCATGCTAACATTAATAGCAAAGTGATTATATCCGTTAACTAACTGAGAGATATCATAATCGATAACTGTATTTTGTTTCTTATATGCTCCGGTCGGAGTGAAGATTGGTTTAGTCTTAAGTCTTACTTTGAATCTATTCTTAGCTGCACCAGTCTTCTTTAAGAAATAATAACCAGTAACTGATTTAGTTAGCTTTAAGTTATTAAGTAACTTTGAACCTAAGCTCTTAGTTGTAATTAAATTAAAGTCAAAGTCTAGCTTATGTAATAGAGTTCTATCAGATAAGTTTTCTATAATCAGAATATAACGCTTATATACCTTACCCTCAAAATCATAAATTAAATCAATATACTTTTTAGATGTAGCATTTAAGAATGTTAGTTCTTTGTATGTGATTAACTCTCTAGTATTTTTTAACTTAGCAATTTTGTTTGTATCATATAATGTTATAACTTTATCTTCGTCATCTACTATAACATTAGTAACAATAGAATTAACAGTACCGCCAGATATTTCTACAGTGTTAGTTGTAGATCTATTTTTGTAAATATAGTTCCAAGAGATAGATTGTTCATCTGGTTGTTTTTGTTTAATAACGAATTTATTTTCGTTACTATCTAAACCTAGTTCATTACCAGTTTCAATCTCACTATCTGCTTCTAGGTATGAAACTCCCCCAGCGTTACTTACATGTAATTTAGTCTTTTTACCATATGTAGCTGCGCTAGTTGGTCTTTGGAATGTTGTTGCATTTGTGTAAATGTCATATGAGAAGTAATTTACTTTAGAAGCTGAATATGGATTGAACGCTATATAAAGTTTATTCTCAGTTATATCAATATCATCAACAACTAAACCAGATACTCCAGATAAGTCTGTTAGCTTACTTACTAAGTTAGGATTACTATTATAGATATAAACTACATTATTTTCTCCTAAGATATAAAACTCACTAAAGATATCTTTTCGAGCTACCCCCTTAATATTAACTGGAACGCCTTCT
>Ga0208161_1001819_pt1 | contig 11159 bp, 15 predicted proteins | sample CB_VirMetaG_3_FD_184538 | JGI IMG/M metagenome (GOLD analysis project Ga0208161, IMG submission 184538) | Freshwater to marine saline gradient viral communities from Chesapeake Bay - CB_1508_1S Viral MetaG (SPAdes) (version 4) | ecosystem: Environmental > Aquatic > Marine > Coastal | place: USA... | reverse complement strand
GTTTTACGGCCGCCGTCCATCCACTTAATTTTCTTCATGCCTTTGTCAGCCATTTTCTTGCTCCAAAAAAGGGGAGGGGCTGCCCCCTCCCAAGGTTGAGGTTCCTTACGAGGTCGTGACCGCGTAGACCTTACCCGAGGCATTCGGGTTGTCGGCCACCAGCGTGCATTCAGCCAGAATCATGCTGCGGTCACTGTCGCCCGTTTTTGCCAGTTCAACATTCTGAATCGGGCGTAGGTAGGCAACAGACCAATACTCCATATCCAGAGCATAGACCTGGTTCGACGGCATGAAGCGGTTGGCAACAATCTGATGCTGACCGAAGTCGGAAACATAGATGTCAGCCGAGCCGATGATGGTCGCAGGACCAGTCTGCTGGTTGTCGCGGTACTGGGTCGCGATACCCGCAAAGGCAGAGGCAATCTGCTTGTTGAAGGAACCAACCATAATCAGGTTGGGGCTGCCACCGTCATCCCAGCACTGCTTGATGACGCTCTTCAGCATGGATTCGCTGAAGGTCGCAGCCGTACCAGAGGTCGGGGCCGTCACAGGCGCACCGGAGGTGACAACGGCAGTGGTCGCGGCGGTGCCATTGGCAACGGTGTTACCGAACAGCCACGAAGCCACACCAGCCATGACGCGGGCAGAAGCCGCAGCGCCAGCGGTCGCAGCCTGGGTGCCCAGGAAGCTGGCTTCCATGTCACGCTTCAGCTCACGGCCACGCTTTGCAATCTGGTAGCTAAGTTCGTCGCGGCGGCCAGCCGTGTCGGAGCTGCGCAGGGTTCCGGAAACACGCGGAACCTTGGTAAGAATCTGCGTGTAGTTGCCAAAGCGGGAGGTCGCAACCGCCGTATTGGTGTTGGCGTCATCGCCTTCAATCTGGGCGTTGGTCGCCACAGCCGCGTCAAGGCTATCCGTCTGCCACTCGTGGAAAGTGGAAGTCGCCTTCTTGCGGCTGACATTCGACATGAACGGGGTGTCCATGGGCGAAATGTCGTAGATGATGTCTTCAAGGTCTTCACGAAGACCAACGGCAGCGTAACGCTGATAAGTGCCTGTCGGAACAGCCATTGATAATTACTCCTAGCCAATAATTTTGGAAATAAGCGCCGCTGCATCTTTGTAATTGCCAGACTTTTTTAGGCTGGCGCGCAGCTTGCGCGTATCGGGTGCCTGGTCGCTGGCTGAACTGCGAGCGCCCGGTGAGAGCGTCTTGGTCCCCAGCTTGAACACCTTGTTTTTTATCGCGGTCTGCTTCGCCTTGGCGCTCCGCATCGCGTCCCGCGCCAGCAGAACTTCACGATGGTTCGCCATGGACGCCACATACTGTGGGTCGTAGCCGCGACTGAGGAGAAACTGTGCAATCTCGCGCTTTTCATTCGCTGCAACTTGCGGGTCTCTCCACTCTGGAATGGCGCTGTAGAGTAGGTTGGCTTCGCGGCCCAGAAGCTCCCGCTCCTGATTCGCCTGCACCTGCGCTTGCTCCCGCTGCGCTTGGTCCCATCTCATTGCCGCCTGCGCTTTCAGGTTCGCAAGTTGGTTCTGCTTCTCCTGAAACTGCAGCCGTTGGGCTGCAAATTCTGCTGGGTTGGTCTGCCGCAAATAATCCCAGTTCACACTCCCCATTTCTGCGAGGAAGTTGTTCTCGACGTACTGCAGTAGGGCTGCAGCCTGCTGCTCCTTCTGCTGGAGCTGGGCTGCTGCCTGACCCCACTGCTGCTCCATCTGCGCACGGGCCTGCTCAATGGCCTGCGCTTCCTTCTGAATCTTCAGCTGCCCCTTGTAAGTATCCTTAAGCTGCTCAATCGTCACCCGCTCAGACCCCTCCGGGGTGTCGAGGTTGACCGTCAGGTTGTACAGCTCGGATGGGTCAGTGCCAAGGTACTCCGCAAGCTGATTCCATTCTTCAATGGTAACCTCGGAAGATTCGCCATCAGGGGCTTCTGCGGGCTCTTCTGAAGCCTCGGCATAAGCCTCTGGCGGGGCTTCGTCGTAGGAAGCCTCCGGCGCTTCGCTCACCTCAGCCTCTTCCCTCGGGGGCGGCTCAGGCGTCAGGAAGTTGGCGATTCTCTGCTCGGGGGTTGGTGCTTGCTCGCTCATTTGTTCAGTTCCTCAACTTGTTTGATTGCCAGCTTTCCCGTCATCAGGATGGACTGGACATGATTTTTCACTTTCTGGCAGACCTGGTAGGCCACCCAGATTTTTTCTCTGCTCTGCTCGTCCTGAGAGCCGGAACCTTTCCAAGCACTCATGAGCTTTTCCTCATACGAGGTCCATGCTTCCTCCCACACAGGGGAGCGCAGGATTCTTTCAGCCTCATGCCCTCGGGCAATCTCTTGTTCTCGACTAGGCACGCCGCTTCTCCGTGATGGAGACAATCAGGCCGTTCTTGTCGCGGTTCACGACGCGCTCAACCTCGCGGCCTTGCAGGTCGTTCAGTTGTCTCTGGAGGTCCACAAGGGCCTCAACCATGGAGGCCATGGCTACTTCAGCGGGAGCGGGCGGAGGCGGTTCAGCCGGCACATCAATGACCACTGCGGCCTCTGGCTCTGGCTCAACCGTAATGACCTCCTCGACAATTGTCTCCGGCTCCTCATCTCCGAACGCAAACATCTTCCGCAGGGAATCATCCTCCACCAGCATGCCGCCAGGCAGGATGTCGTTGGCTTCCTGCATTGTCATTTTTGCTAGCTCAATCGAGGCGTCCTGGTCAGCTTTGTACTTGTCTAGGTCGCGGTCCTTCTGCTTGGACATCTCGGCCAACTGAATCTGCAGAAGCTTCAGGTTGTTCTCGGTCGCCCGACGCTTCATTTCGACTTCCATCGACAGAATCTTGTTGTCAGAGTCTGACTTGTCTCGCATGCCCTTCAACTGCACTTCGAGCTGGCTAATCTGGTTCTTCAGCTCGGACTCTCGGGCCTTCAGGGCAATCTGCGCCTGCGCCATCTGCTGCTCGGCCTGCGCCTTCTGGGCATCTACCTGCGCCCTCGCCATCTTGCTCTGAGCGTCAAGCATCATGGCCTGCGCCTGCATTGCAGCGACTTCAAGCTGCGGGTCTGGCTGCGGAGGCTGCGGCGGCGGGGCTGTCCTCGGGTCCATGAAGAACAATTCTGGCTCAAGGCCCATTGCGTCCATCAGTTCCTTGTGAGCCATCCACATGTTCTGCGGGTTGATGAGGGAGCCCATAGCGCCTGCTTGCGCAAGCCCCTGCTGGAGCTGAATCACCTGCTGCAGGCCCATAACCCTGCGCTCGCGGGAGACGTTGCCCATGCCTACTTTCACGGTCATGTCAGCGCGGTCACGCCACCTGCCGGGGTCTACCTGAACCCACCTGTTCCGCAGCTTCACCACCATCGCCTGGTTCTGATGCATACTCAGGAGCTGATGGATGTCTTGGAATAACGGCACGAAACCCACTTCAGCCATGATGCGGGCAATCAGCTCAATTTTCATGCGGGCTGCGTCATACGCCAGCGCAGCAACACCAGTGTTCACGTTCGCAAGGGAGTTCTTGTCTAGGCCCGCAACCTCATCGCCCACACCCGTGCGCTGCTTTATCTGCCCGTCGATGTATTCCATCAGCGGGAAGGTTTCTTGAGGCAGCGAAGAGTGCGGGAGCGGGGTCAGGTATGCGCCGACTGGCTGCTCGCCCCTTACCCGGATAACCCCGCCTGGCCGCGAGGTCAGCAGGTCATCCATGTTCACAAATTCGTCATTTACCACCGTGCGGGAGTTGTTCGCGAGGTAGGTGTTGTCCAGCACCTGACGCAGCAGAGTTGACTTGATGTGCTGCAAATCCATCGTGAGGTCAGCGATGGAGAGCCCATAAAACTTGTGCGTGAGAATGATGGGCGAGGCGGTGCAGAAGGGGATGCGGTCCACTTCCTCGATGTCCAGCAGGGTTGCGGAGCCGCCGCCGTCCGGGTCTCCGGCGTATGTGACTTTCAGCAGCTCATCCATGTCGTCGCCGTTGCGGTCGGCGGAGAAATAGACTTCCGTTATCCAGTATTCGTCTCGGACATAGACAGGGGCCATGCCCTCATCGTCCAAGCGGTCTCGGGCAATCTCTTCCGGTGTCTCTACGTCGTCAGAAGTAGGCAGGGAGTTGACCAGGCTCCGGTCGTATCCGGCCGCAAGCAGCTCGCTCTTTGTCTTGCGAACTCTGTGGTAGCAGGAGCGGGCATCTTTGGCATACGGGCTGGATGCGTCGCGGGTGATGCCGAAGTCTTCAGGGGCTACGGGCTCAATCCGAATCTGACCGCGTTTGCGCTTGGTCTTGAAGGCAACGGAGATGACCCCGTTTTCGTCCTGACTGATGTCGATGGGCTCGCGCTCAACGGTGGGGTCTGCCAAAAGCTGCTCAAGGCCGAAAGGGTCAATGCCCTCGTATTCCTCGCGCTCCTCTTCTTCCTTGTCTTCCCACCAGACCTTTAGAATGCCTGTCTTGGACAGAAGTGCATCTTTCAGAAAGGTATATACATTATAAAAACCTTTGTTCTGCTTCCAGAAAACATAATTGACCACATCAGTTTCCTGTGCGGCCTGCTCCTCATCCTCTGGCCCTACGGGGTCGAAAGACACCATATTGTCGGCGTCGGAGAAAATACGGATGAGGCTCGGCAGAATCCATTCAACCGTTTCCATCACCTCGCGGGTGATGACCTGGCTGCGCCCGTCCACCTCATCGCCGTACTTCTCGCCAAGATAATAATCAAGGGCGGCCGCCCGCTCATTGGAGATTTCGGAGCCCCACCGCCCGATGGTGGAGGTGACTTCAGACTGAGCCCGAGACAGGATTTCTGAGTCAGTCAGCTTTGCCATTTTTTCTCGGCCCCTTGCGTTTTTCGATTGCGTCAATGCGGATTATGAGCGCCTGAATCTGGGCTTGCAATTCCGCTAGGCGCTTGGCCAGATACTGAACGTTCACAAAATTCCTTTGTTGCTGTATTTGAGCGGCTCCCACCGCTGGGCTTTGACAGGTTTGTGCATTGCGCAGACCCGAAAAGCGTCAGCGCCATGCGAGGCCCAGTCATGCACTGGCCTCAACCTGAATGTCCGGCGGACCTCATCATATTCAGCCCGGTAATGCCTGAGCGTATCCAGCCCATGCGAGCAGTTCCCTCGGTCAAACCACGCATTAGGCAGCATCTTGCGTACCGCCTCGATGCCATCCTCAATCTTGTGCTGAGCCTGCACCACTGGCCTCGTGCCCAACAGTTCTGCAAGGGTGTCCACTCGGGCCTTCCCGGTGTCTAAGGACCGCTGCCGGGCATCATGCGGGAGAATGTGCTCCCCATAGGTCCAGCGGTTCTCTCGGGCCTTCTCAATCAGCACCTGCGCATAATGGGCAAGCGCCTCGCCCGAGGCTTCGTAGTAGTCGAGGAATCTGTATTCAGGCCCTATGTGCTGGAAGAACCAGATTGCCGTGGAATCCCCGATGCCTAAGTCCCATGCGGTGCTGACCGGATAGCCTGGGTCAGCATTGATGGTTTTAATGCGGCCCTTGGTCTCAGCTTCCTCAAGGAGCCTGCCGTAGTAGCTGCCCTGAATTGCAGCAGTCCATGAGCACTCGAACTCTTGGGCATACCGCTCCTCGCTCATTTGCTTGCGGGCGTCTGCCAGCTCTTCAGAATCCACATAGCCCGTCTCACTGGCTCGATGGACTCGGACAAACCAGTCCGGGTCATCCTTGTGGGCCTCGAAGAGCTTATAAAAGGAGTTGTGGCCCATGGGAGTGCCGATGAAGGTGGCCCGGCCCTTTCTGTCACTGAGGGTAGGCCGAATGATTTCCTCCCACACTCGGCCGGACATTTGGGCGTATTCGTCCAAGGCCACGGCGTCGAGGTAGATTCCTCGGAGGCTGTCAGGGCTGTCAGCGCCATAGAGGCTCAGCCTCCCGCCATTGGGGAAGTCAGCCCGCAGCTCGGCTTGGTTGTAGGTCATGCCAGGAATAGCGCGAGTGAACTCCTGAACGTAATCCCAGCTCACAGCCTTGGCTTGCCGGTACAAGGGCGCAAGGTAGGCTGCTCGGGGATTCGGTCTGGGGCAGGTCAGCACATCTCGGATGAGGTCGTTCAAGACCATCACCGTCTTGCCGAACCGCCTGTGGCAGACCGTCATAGCCCATCGCTGGGTGCGCTCGTGGTATTCGTCCTGAAGCGGGCGCGGGCTGTAGGGAATCTCAATCAGCACTGGGCTTCTCGCGTGCCCATGTAATCATGAGCTCAACCGGCCCATTTTCGCCTGCCATCACCTGTGTTGCCTTGCCCTCCAGCCTGTCCCCAATCTCCTTGAGAGCAGTGATGTCGCCGCCCTCTGCTGCCGTGATGATGGCCTCTGCAAGTTTGTCCAACCGCTTACCCTGAAGCACCGCCCTGCGGATGGCATCAGACCATATGCGGTTCTTGACTGCGTTCTTGTTTCCAATTGGCGCGCCCATTGTCTCAATCCTCAACTCATTTTTATTTAACATAATCTGGCATCATTTTACTATCCAGAAATGTCTTGCACTTTTGTCGTTAAGTGCTACTCTGCACCTACATTTTTGTGTGGAGGCGGGTCATGAAGAAACTGCTTGTCGAGCTGCTTGCTGCCGTAGTCGTCATTGGCGCTTGGCTGGTGATGTTCAGCATTGCCATCGAAAAATCTACGATGTAGTCACCACTTCACCTTATCCGCCAGTCCCGGCATTAGGGACTCAGAAGCCCAGGATTGTAGTACGCAATCATCGGGGCGCCAGCGGTTCTCGCAACTTGGCGCATTGCGCGGTTGTACTGCCGCCGCGTCATTTCAGGCGGAATATAACCGTAAGGCTGCATTGGACCCTCGTACGGAAGCTGGAAAGTTCCGCCCATTGAGCCTCGACGCAGAAGCTCCTGGCCGAAAGGAGAGGAAGTCTGCGGTCTTGCCAGAATTGTCTGGCCCTTATTGCGAATGCCCACCATGGGATTGCCCTGAGCATTTTCCCAACTCGTAAGGCGCGCAGAGCCTGGGGTGTAGATGCCGTAACCGGGGAAATCCTGCTGGTTACGCATTTGCCAGAACGGGAAACGGTTCGGGCGGATGTTGTAAAATCCTTCAGGCATGCCCTTGGCGCGGCGCCCAAGCCATGCAGGCGGTTGCGGGGTCGTCATGGTCGTCACCATCGGGTCCGTGGCCATGGCTGGGTTCATTGCGTCCATTTTTTTGCTTCTCCTAGGCTGTCAGCAACAAAAGTAGTTCTTCATCATCCTGCCGCAGTTTTGCGAGCCATTGCTCGTGTGCAATTGCGACTGTGTCCACTCTGGCCTGGACTGCCACGGCTTTTTTCTCAGCCCGTTTGGCAGAAACCTCGTCTCCCAGCGCCTTGAGGATTGCGGCCTGCTCTCGATTCTGAGCCGCAAGCTCTTCAAGTAACCGACGCTCCTCGGCCACGCTGCGGACAGTGTAAACCTTCCCGTTGACAGATACACGTTTCGGATATTTTGCCTTCTTCCCATGGCCGATACCGCCCGGCTTGGCAACAGGGACTGGCGGGGCGGGGGGAATCGCAGAGATGCCCTCGTACAAGAAGGCAACGGCTTGCCGGTCTGCAGAGCCGTCAGGGATATAACCCGCCCCACGGAAGGGAAGGGCAATGTGGATAGCACTAAACCGTTTTGATGGCGTATCCATTACGGGCCGCCAACTTCACCTCGGGTGAAGGTCGTGCCGTCGTCGTTGACCGTAGCCTTCTGGTGCGCGGTTGACTCGTCATCTGCAAACAGGGTGTATTCGGTCGAGGTCTGCGTGACCTTGTTGCGGAAGGCCTTGTAGAGATACCCAATCTTTTGGGCCAGGCTGATTGTGGCTCCAGGCGCCCCACTGCCAGGCTCTGCATAGGTATCTGTATTCAGAGCATCCACAACCTCAGTATTTACGGCTGCGGCGGTCAAAGTGCTTCTGCTGCTGACCGTGGCGTCGAGGTTAGTCCCCAGAATATATCCAGCAGAACCAGCACTGTATGCACCAGGCACCGCAGTGCTCCACGGGTCTCCAGCAGCGCCCGCGTCAGACAATGCTTTGCCTGCGCTTCCGGCTGTCGCATGGCCCGACAAATCTTCATCCCAAACCGCATCAGCAATGTCTGCGGAAGTCGGGGGCGTAACCGTCAGGGTGTAGCCAGTCTTGTCGTTGTTTGTTCCAACCGTCACCTCACCACCTGCGGTGATGGAAAGCGCAGCGAAGTTGGTTGGGAAGGACTGGGTCAGGGCGTATCCGGTCTTATCATTATTCGTTCCGACCGTAACCGCTCCGCCCGCTGTAATGGACAAGGAGGAGAAATTAGTTGGGAAGGACTGCGTGAGGCTATAACCAGTCTTGTCGCTGACGGTTCCGGCGGTGACAGCGCCACCAGCCGTGATTGCGAGCGAGCTGAAGTTAGTCGGGAATGCTTGGGTCAGGCTGTAACCAGTTTTGTCGTTGTTGGTCGTGACCGTCACGCCAGTCGTAACGCTGTTGACAGAACCAGTGACGCTGCCTTGGACGCTTGCTACGCCCTCGCCAAAGCTTCCTGCGGAGGTGTAAGTCGCCCGAGCAGAGTTCCAGACGCCTGCGGCTATTTCTGTGACCGCATCCGCCGCCAACTCGGACGCGCCGATAGCGTCAGGAGCAATAGCAGCGGCAGTGATAGCACCAGAACCAAAAACGCCAGAAGTGATTGCGCCAGAAGCCCAAGCAGTGCCGCCAGCGTTGACCACATTAACGCCAATCTGAGCCGAGCTGGTCGAGACAGTTGTGCCAGAGATTTCAGCAGTGTTGACATCGAGTTTGTCCGTTGCCGCAATGAATGAATCGTAGACGTTTGCCGCCAGCACGCAGCACTCAAGCCTGACGGTCAAGGCTCCTGACACATGCACGAAGATGACGAGAGGCCCGAGAGTGTCGGTATCCGTGGCATCAAGGACTGCGTAGTAGATGCCGTTGCTGATGTGAGTCGCGCCACCGCTGTTCTTGTTCGCCAAGGTCGTAGCGCCAGTTTTCCAAACCTTGATGTCAGTGTTCGCGATGGTCAGCCCGGTTTCCTCGGTGTTGCCATCCGTCGAGTCAACAAAGTAGCCGAGCGGCACTTCTTGGGAGGCAGTTGATTGTTTTAAGAATATCATGCGGCCATCCCCTGCATCTGGCGTTGGCGGTAAAGGACAGGAACAGTGCTGGCGGCCAGCGCAACCTTTCTAGGATACAAAGGCTGCGCTGGCATATAAACGCGCGGATGGTCAGCCTGTACTGCCCCGTTGACGGTCATTTCATATCTTCCGCGCAAGTCAATCTCTGGGTCTGTGCGCCCTATTAAAGGCCAGTAGGCTATGAGAGATTCAGGCCTTATGCTGAGAGGTGATACGCCTTTAGCAAGAGACGCAATTTCCGCAGCAGTTAAAGCGGCACCCCATATTCCAACTTCAGCTATTCTCCCTCCAAATTGAAACTGTCTGGAAGAATTATAATAAGCAGTTCCTATGTTTGTAGTATTAAATGCAGAAACAGTAGAGCTAACATTTACAGTGCTTGTCGCTGAACCGCCCCCGTTTAGGTAAACAGACCTTGAGTTGGTACTAGCTAGAACAGCAGCGCCATGGTTCCATGTATTGGCTGAATAAGACGTTGTGCTAGCAATGTTACCGCCAGTTCCAGACGTATTAGTACAAAAAGTTAGTGCCTTAGCGCTATTAGTGAACGCCAATCCGCAGCGGTTAGCGGTGGAACTAGTAGTAATCGCTACAGCAACGTCTAAATCCGTGGTGTTGTTTTTATAAACCCACGCGGATATAGTAATTGGAAGAGCGGTTCTTACCGCCCCTGCATATTCAAGGTAATTTGATGTGCCATTAAAACTGCGGGACATCTTAGGTTTCCTGCAACTCCACAGCTACAATTTCCGCGTCTCCTGCCATGGTGTCGCTTCCGTTACTGCCAAGGCGCTCAATCTTCAGTCTGAAAGAAGCTCCCGCCACAATTGAATCAATCTCTGCGCCGTTGGTGTGCGCTTGGCTTGATACAGTCACGATGCCGCTTGTGCCGGAGGTTGCCGCTGCACTCCAGGTGACTGCTGATGCAAACCCGTCAGAATCAATGTCCAATGAGCCGTCGCTGATGTATTCAAACGACGACTGCCATACCACATTGCCGCTCGTCGCAGTTGATGCAGCCCAGTGCAGATAAATTGTGATTCCGTTTCCAGAATAATTGCTTGGCAAAACACCAGTCCAAACGGCTGCTCTGGTGGCAGCGGCCGCATCAAAATCCAACACTGGGTGAGAGTTCCTAGTGTCTAGGGTTGCATAATTCGTGGACGGAGGTTCATAACCTAGCGGCGTGAAAACAACCAAAGTCTCTCCGGCTGCCATTACATGCCCTCCGCGTAGCGTTCTTCAACAATCATCAAAAACAGTTTTGTTTTTTGGTGCGAGGAAAGAGCAGACCGAGCTGGCTCAGGGATTCCTGCATCAAGCGTTGGCGCGCTGTTTGTAATCCAGTCATCCAAGGCATCAACTGCGTTTTTCAGGTCTGCCTTAGTGCAATCCCCGACAAAGCCAGGCACTGACTCCATGTAGCCAGCCCAGATTTTCTCTCTCGTCGCTTCTGAAAGTGTAGGCATATCTCACCCTAAAAAGAGGCCCCAAACGGCCCAAGGTTGGCTTAAGGATACCTTATTTTTTCTTGCTTTTCTTGGACTTTCCGGCAGCGTTCAGGGCCATGGCAACTGCCTGCTTCTGCGGATATCCCTTGCCCATTTCCATCTTGATGTTCTTGGAAATTGTCTTTTGGCTTGAGCCTTGCTTCATCGGCATTAAAATGCTCCTATTGCATTCAGCGCCTCGCTGGGGGACATGACAACCCAGACCGAGGCCTTTTGTTTAACCATCCATTTTCTTTGGTCGTCCGTCAGCATCCTGGCACTTGGCGGTTTGCTGCCGTCCTTAACCTCCAGAAGGTGCCATTTATTGCGGAAGCTTACCAGTAAATCAGGCACCCCACCGCCCACTTGGTGGAGGCTTGTCACCTCCGCCCCAGCCTGCCGCAAAGCGTCCATGATTTCCTGCTGATTCTTGTCAGTCTTCGCGACGCGCCTCAATTGAGACCCCGTTTTGCAAAAGTGCGTGCTGTGTTTTCAGGATTGCTGTCATGAACCTAGCTGCCCGCTC
>Ga0208161_1001817_pt1 | contig 11162 bp, 10 predicted proteins | sample CB_VirMetaG_3_FD_184538 | JGI IMG/M metagenome (GOLD analysis project Ga0208161, IMG submission 184538) | Freshwater to marine saline gradient viral communities from Chesapeake Bay - CB_1508_1S Viral MetaG (SPAdes) (version 4) | ecosystem: Environmental > Aquatic > Marine > Coastal | place: USA... | reverse complement strand
TCAAACCATTCAACAATAGCATTTATTGCCCATACACCACCTGAAGCCAACATACCGTCAAAAAATAAACCAAAAGCTGGGTGTAATCCAATAAAGAATGTAAAAGGTGAGAAAAATAAACTCATAAAAAATCCAACCCATGTTGATGTACACATCACACAACTAATTAATCCTGAAAGGAATTTAAATAGTGGTGATATAATTGGTATACCAACCTCTGCAGTTTTATGTATTGAGTTACGTAAGTTGTCAAATATTGAGCCGTAAACTAATATGTTTGTCATTCCATATGCGGCTATCATCCAAATTAAAAACATTTCTATCATCTATATAAATTATCGTTTAGGTTTGAGGACCTCATATATTGTGCTTTAATCGGTCCTTTTATTTCTTGTAATTCTACAATATTTTTTTCCAATTGTAAAATAGTTTCATCTTTTTTTCTTATATCTTCCCTCAGTGTTTGTATAGTATTTTGTAACATCTGTTGTTTTTCTTTGTTTTCAGTCTCTTTGATTATCTCAACTTCTTTTATCACTTCAACCTCTTTTATGATTTCAACAGGTTTTTCAATTACTATTTCTTTCTCTATAATTTCAGGTGGTTTATTTTCCAATTCCTGTATTTTAAGTAATAATTTATTAATTTCAGTATCATCAGTTATGTAAACTTCTTTTTCTATTATAACTTCTACAGGTACTTCGACTTCGTTTATTACTTCCTTTTCTACAATTTTTTCAACTTCTTTAATAATCTCAAAAGGAACTTCTTTAACCACCTCTTTAATAACCTCTACAGGGACTTCTATTTCCTTTATAATCTCCTTCTCTACTTCCACTATCTTTTCTACAGGAACTTCCTTTATAACCTCTTTAATAACTTCTTTTTCTATAACAGTTTGACCGTCAATCGTCAATAATCCGTACTTCTCTATTTGGTACCCCTTATTAAAACAATCCTTAATAAACTTATCATAATCTATCTCGTTAAGTTTACAGAATTCTTTTATTTCTTTTTCTTCTTGTGAAGTAAAGTTATACATTGACGAGTCGCTCATTACCTTTTTCTAAATCTTCTATAGATTTTATTTTAAAGTTTAAGAATGGTCTTGGATTGATTAAATCAATCGTTTCATACTTATCATCGTTTACATGATAAATTCCGTATCCGTGATTTTTAACACTCTCACCGAAGTTCTGTTGGATTGTGGAACCAATCATATAAGCTTTCTTTTTACCAGGTATTGTAAAGGTTTGTCTTTTATGTATGTCACCACACAAAACTAAGTCACATCCTTTAAACCTGTCCGTATCAAATCCATCTTCAAACTTGTATCCTATGTCTGTAGTAAGTCCCTGTATGGGTCCATGGAATAATCCAATTTTAACGTTATCTGATTTATCAATTTCAGGTCTTACATTATGATTAACCAATGAATATACCACCCAATCAATATTCTCATCTACATACACCCCACTATCTTTATAGTAAATAATATCAGGGTTTTTCAATGAGTCTATAATTGGTGATAGTGCATCAACTCTACTTAAGTTACTTTCAAGAAAGTCATGGTTACCAATAATCAATACTGTCTTACAAATTTTGGAACATTCAGTTAGAATCCAAACAACAAAGTTTATTAACTCAGGTGTCATCTGATTTTTTGAATGTACTAAATCACCAGTAAAAACAATTCGGTCAGGTTTATGTTCTTTCCATTGGTTTAAAGCGTCTTCCATAATACCACGATACAAGTCATGGTCTTTAAATAATCTGACATGTAAGTCAGAAAAATGTACTATCTTATTAATCATTCTATACAACTTAAATAACGTTCTCCCCTATCACAAAGGAATGTAACAACAATACCATTAGGTTTATTTTTTTCTACCCATCTTTCGGAAGCTAAAATATTTGCACCTGCAGAAATACCTACAAATATACCTGTCTCTTTAGCTAGTCTACGTGCCCTTTCTTTAGCTTCTTCAGTACTAACAGTAACAACTTCTTTTATCTTTTTCAAGTCAACTAAGAATTTAGACCCATCACCTATTCCTTGTATACCATGTAAACCAGGTTCTCCACCACTCATTACCGGTGATTCTTCAGGTTCAACCGCAATCATTTTACAAAGAGGATAACGTTCATCTAATGTTTCTCTACAACCCATAATAGTACCTCCAGTACCTGTCCCACTTATTAAAGCTTCGACATAGAAATGTTCCGTATTGTTTGATATCGAATCACAAAAACTAATTATTTCCTTAGCGGTAGTTTCTTGATGTGATTTTATATTTAATGGATTATTAAATTGGTTACAGTTGAACCATCCGTTTTTTTCAGATAGTTCATCTCTCAATCTTATCGCCCCTTCAAAATCTCCTTCACCTACCTCAATAAGTTCAGCGCCATATAATCTTAGTATCTGTTTTCTTTCTTCAGACATATTAGAAGGCATTACTATCTTACATTTATAACCTCTCTCAGCCGCTAACCATGCAAATGATATACCCATATTACCTGAAGTAGCCTCAATAATAGTATCACCTGATTTTAATAACCCTCTTTTTTCAGCATCATTTATAATATAACTTGCAGGTCTATCTTTTATAGAGCCTGTAGGGTTAAATAACTCCGCCTTTGCGTAAATTTTATCACTTATTTTTATCATCGGCGTATTACCGATATATTTTGATAGTCTCATATTTTAAATTCTTTATTAATATGTCCACATTCAGCACACCTATAAGTTTCCATAGGCACCATTTGGTCGTCGGGTGTCCCAACTAATAGTTTACTAATTTTTTTTATGATTGTCACTTTATCAAAAAAAATATTTTCACACTGTTCACATTCGATATTTGGCGCATCTGCAACATTAATTTTTACTTGTTGTCCTCCACCATTACCTAAATTACCTAAATCCATTGTCATAATTCTTCCAACATTAATTTAATTTCAGCCTCCAAATCTTTACATTTGAATACCTTATAGTTTTTATTTTTTTCATTAATCCAAATAAGATAGCAATTACCAATCTTTAAGTTTGTATTCTTTTCAATAATATGTTTATATAAAGATAGTTGTAATGAATATGTGTTAATCTCGCAAACATCTAAATGTGAGATTGGTTCCTCGAATCTCTGTCCATAATCATTTTTGGTTTTAATAGCCTTATTCGTTTTATAATCCCAAACTTCCAACATACCTGACTTCTTGTTATAGAATAAACAGTCAACCATACCTCCAATACCATAATCTTCATCTCCCACTACTAATTCCATTTTAACAGGAATTAAGTTAATCCTTGAGTCTTCATAAAAGTTTTTGAATATAGTCTGGCATTTATCAAAAGATTCTTTAATAATATCGTGACCAAATTGCTTTACCGCCACAGAAGGGTCATAAGGGAATTCTTTATTGTTCCACCAGTTTTCAGCGTAATCATGAATAGCAGAACCTTTGACTGTTGAAGTGTCTCTCTTTAGGTCCCAATCCGCAATAACATCTTCAACTTTTAGTCCTCTTTTATCCGCATATTGTTCAGCGATTTTTTCTGTCTCAAACTTAGGTTTAAACCTACCAATAAACTTGGTTGCACTCATTAGTTCACGGTCACCAATAAAATATTTGTGAGGACCATCGTAATACTTTACGTGATTAAATTTACTTAATTCTAATATTGTTTCCATTATTTCTCTAATTCTACATATGAACCTTCAGGTATCTCCCCTCTCAAATCTCCTAAGTCTTTACCCTCAGGTAGTTTAACTAACTTTATTCTACCATATAACTTACCTCCTGATAACTTATAGTAAAGTCTCTTTGCATCTTCCCAAGCATCATCATCAAGACATATGATGATGTTCTTTTTAGCCTTGTCATAGAGTACCTCCCATAGGTTATCGTTTATGTATTTACCTAATAAAGGTATAGAATTTGGAACAAAGAATCCATCAAATACACCTTCAACTATCCAAATATCTTCGTTCCAATCTATTCTACTCTCATTAAAAATAAGAAACTCCTTGGCAGCTTCAGGGTTCTTATACTTCATTCTCGTATTAGGATTCCAACTTCTACTTACAAAGTAGTTCAGTTCACCTTCCTTATCAAACGATGGAACGATTATACGACCCGCATAGTCACCTTCGTAAGCAAATCCGATGTCATACTTATCTATAATCTCTTGAGTGATACCTCGACCCTTTAAATAGTTTATAGCCCTCCTTTTCTCAGGGAAGATATCACTAACATCTTCAAATTTATGGTATTCTTTAGGTAGTCGTAGTTTCTTATATTGTTTCTCTCCTCTAACAAACTCATCGGGTCTAATAAGTTCATAATATTGTTTATCTTTCTTTCCCCCATATCTTTCTATCAACCAACCTAAATGACCTTTGGTGTTGTGTGTTTCAGCACATGCCCAACATTTGAATACATGGTCTCCGTAGTTTACCTCAAGGTTACCTTTCCCGTCACCCTTATCCAAACCTTTGATATCATAAGAACATACGGGGCAATCAAAAGATATTTGATGACGATACTCATTGTGTGAGTGTGCGTCACCAAACATACCCGTTAACATATCCACTATGAGTCCTTCGTCGGTGTGTTCCATAAACTATAATATAGTAAAGGAACCCCAACTAATCAATCACCAAATCTTTTCTTTCTTCATATAACCTAACACACAAGTATATGCATCTGCTTGGTCAAAACATTCTTTCTTAAGTGTATTGTTTCTTGTATATAACCAAGTGATTTGAGGTTCAGCATCTGAAACCTTATTCCAAATTAATTCTTTTTTATCTATTGTTTTGGGTAAACCTCCAAATAAAACTCTCTTACCTTTATCGTTTTCTTGTACCAAGTCAGGCCAAGCAAATTTTCTTGAATTATAAGTTGAAATATAATTGGGTACAATGCCAAGTATATTATATATTGACCTTGAAATCATTGAGTTGTATCTGAGTAGTGTACCCACAGTCCATACATTATTTGAGTTGAGAAGTGGTTCTTCTATAATAACTTTAGTTATTCCTAAGTTTTTGTAGTTGTTTAGTTTATCCTCAAATGCATCTACTTTGTACATCATCTCCTCCATGTTGCTTTCAGGTTTGGGTTTAATAACGGGTGATACGTGGGTTAATTCTAAAAGGTTTCTATCCTTCAAATCAAATAAAGCCCAACCTATGGTTTTAGTTGAGATGTCTAACCCCAAAACTTTTGGGGAATTTTTAAGATTTTCTTTTGACATTTAATGTTAAAAATCTAATTTTATGCTATACTGCTGTACACCTAACCTTTTTTCAGGTGATTGTACTTTAGTTATAATCATAAGATTTTTTTCATTATCGTAAAGTCCTATTTCATTAACATATAAATCATCACTACCGTTCCATGTTGGGTTTGATGATTTAAAGAATTGTGTGCTCCCTAAATTACATAGATAATTCATAACATATATACTAGCCTGTATATCTGTTTGTATTGTTCCATAAAAAAAGTATTCTCCACCAAAATTCAAAGTAGTACCCGTATCCCCTTGTTGTGGTAAATTAATGTAATTATTTAATCTATATTTATTACCCGAACTAACTGCGTTATCGTAAGCAGTTTTAGTTATTAATATAGTAGTACCCGTTAAACCTTCAGGTGTTAAATATCCATTGTCTAACGTACCACTTAATTGTGAAGTAACATCTATCTCATACCAACCATCAGGTGTAGGTTTTTCACCTGTAATTACTTTTTGTGCTAAAATTACCAAGTCATTAGCATTAAAACCACTAACTGTTGTTGTAGAATTTTCACCAATCATGAAAGGAAATTCATTACCTAATCTAAAAGTAACATCAGCAGTATCAGGTGGACATGATGGGTCGGTACCACTTATTAATGTATAATAGTTACAATGTAAATTATTAGTGATATCACTATTTAATCTATAAGTTACCCATAAAGATTCTGATGTACCACTTAAAAGACCGTTATCACTTCCAGCATTTCCGTTAAATGAATTTGGTACGATTAAACCTAATTTAGGTGCCGGTAAAGTCCAATTTCTATTTGACTTATAACTTAAAGCCGCTATGATTTCATCATCATCAAAAGTTATCATTTTTAAATCTGGCCATACCTTACCAACTCTGTTAGGATATCCATTTGTATTCGTATTAGTGTCCCATAAATGGTAATATCTCATACCAGGTTGATTCATATTATTATTCACGTTTGATGTTATGTAGTGTACTGAAAATAAATTTAATGAATCATAACCTGGTGGGTCAACATAGAATGTTTCACCTATTTTACCGTCTTTTGATTTGTGCCACATTAAATTTGGTAGGTGTAATTTAAAATTTCTAGCCTGACCTGTATCATTAGGAAATAAACTATCGAATGGTTGTAATGCAAACTTCTCACCATAGACATTATCTATAGATTGGTTTGTGTAATGAACTATAGAAATTGCTTTTTGATTTGATGGTGATAGATTAATTTTTTCAGAAAAAGAGTTATAATAGTATACACTATCACTATCGGTTTGTCCAGTATTACTGTTATAACCCAAATACTCTTTTGTTCCTACATATTTTTTTGAGTCGTAATCGATGAAACCTTTATGTGTTGTGTTAAATACCCCCGCAGGTGATTCTGTCCATGGAATATTCATATTCCATATTTTTACATCGGTATTTGCAACATCACAATTACTTTCAAAGTTAATAGCGTCTTCATTCCAATAATATTCAGGTGTATAAGAATCATATAGTTCGGTCATACCTGAAGGATAAAACATAACTCTACCATTACCTGTAAATCCATTAGCACCAAAATCAGGTAACTGTCTATCTATTTGTACATTAACAGTACCTGTTGTACCTGATGTATTACCTGTTATACCTAAAACTTTATAAACAAAAATAGGATAATTAGTTATTATATCTTGGACATCATCATTAAAATAAACAAACATGAAGTCACCGATATTAACTTGACCATTTACTGAAGAGTTTAAGACACTATATGTTAAATCTAAAGTATTACCTGAACTAACATTATTTATGTCAGTTACCCAATTTGGATTTATTGTATAACCTGAACTATATATTAACCTATCGTAATTACCACTACTACCTGTAGTAAAAAATCCTCTCGGTGCTGCGGTATTATATATATTATCAATATAAGATGCTTTTACAGGAATACCAAAAGTATTAGGACTGTCCGAGTCTACATAAAACGGATATTTTATGTTCGATTGATTTTTTTCAGGTATTGGTGATAAACTTTTACTATTATACTCACCTTCAATAATCATAGTTTCTGTTAAGTTTTGATTGTTTATACAATCATAACACACTTCACTATCACCTATCTGAAAATAAGATATATTAAATGTGCCTTCCGACATCTTTCTCCTTGCGGCGTCAGTTATCTTAGTGGTTAATAATGCTGCAGTATTTTTAATAATATATCCCATTAATTATAAATATTCTTTTTTTAATTTATGCACTACAATCTTCTTCAGTTACATTAATATTTGTTAGAGGATTTGGATATGTGACACTATCACAGTTGTTACCACCACTTAAACTCAAATTTTTTAATTGTAAACTTGTAATATACTTACCTAACATCTTACAATCTGACGGTGTACAAGACGCTCCACTTCCGTCAATAATAACTGTTTGTGAAACATTACCTACTAAGGTATCACTACCGTTAATTTGAACTGAAGATGAAACTTGTTTAAATGTTTCATTAGATTCGATTACTGTTCCATTACAAACGGTAGTCGTAGTTGTAGTTGGTGAAGTAGTAGTGTAAGAAATATTTATATTACCATTTTTAACTATTTGATGTGATTGGTTAAATATCGCAAATCCGGAATCTCGTTCAATCCTCTGATGAGTCAATTCTAAATCAAAATTTAGAGTAACGTTTGATGGCAACGGTGGTGTTATTTGTAAAGAATATGCCCATGATAGTGTTCCGTAATTTAAATTTTGCTGTTGATAGGTCGTAGAAACAATATATTCCGTTCTACTACCTCCATCACCAATAACAAATGAAGTACTTGCAGTACCTGTTGACCCTGAAACTTCTCCAATATAACTATCAGGTGATAAATTTATAAATAAACCTGATGATTGATAAGCAGGGTATGGTGGTACATTAGGTATTCTGTATACAAAAGGTGGTTGCCCTCCTGAAGCAATTAATGTTACTAAACCGTTGTTATCTCCTTCACATGTTTCATTATTAGGTTGTGCGGTTAATGTTATTGGTATTCCTGAACATGTTCCCTCAGTTATACTCCATGTAAGTGGTCTCGCATTGCCTATATTATTCCACAAACCAGTAGGTATAACATTATTAGAATTTTGAATCATTAACCCACTACTTATATTAGACCATGGTGTTATCTCCCATCTATCATTTATAATATTATATTGTATTGTTAAAGAGTTTTCAGTATTAACCCATGTAAAATACCCATTACTATCAATACCTGTTTGTGTAAATGTATATTGACTTTCAGTAGATGTTAGACACAGTACTGGTTGAATTACCGGGTTAAGAGGTGATGGGTCACAATTAATACAATCATTATAAGATGCTATTACCTCAGTATTTGTAAATGTTTGACCTGTATTAAGTACATAACTATCATATGAATAACAACCATTTATACCATTTAAATTATAAATTTTACCAGCAATCATATTAGGTAATGTGTTAGTGTATATGACATCATCACTTAACGCAGTACCGTCAAAAAACTGCTCTATTTTTGTGTTTATATTAGTACCATTATTAAACTGAGCTGTAGGTTCAGCAATCCAACCAAAATTCTTTAGTCCTGCACCATTTTTATAAATTGAAGGGAGAGAATTATATGTAGTTGTTGCGGTTAGTCCTGAATAAACATTTTCATATTGTAGAGTTAATAAATTAAGGTTTTGTGGTCCGACATTTTGAATGTTAGTTCCGTATTTATCTTCAAAATCATTATTAGTAATAACATCCCCTTCTACCGATGCGATTAGGTGTTGTAAAAATGGTATACTTTCTATTGTATTTGTAATATATGGGTAAATTAATCCATCAAATCTACCATTTTGAGATTTTATATCTTCCCAAACTTTTAAAAATGATTCATAATCATAAGAAAATCTATTAGTATATTCTTTTTCTGTCTCTATATTCCATTCATCACCATACAATTCAAATGGGTTAGTAAAAAGAAAACTTTTTTGGGGTGAATCTCTATCTATTGGTGTATCTCCGTGATACATACCAATTTCACCATTAGAATTATTTGTTATTATTAATACGATATATTCAGTTTGTCCACCTATAAAATCACCGTATATTCCTGTGTCGTTACCATCCATAGATGAAGTAATGGTAAATGGTACTCCGTTACTTCTACTATCATCTACACCATAAGAACCTGTTAACTGAAACCCGTGATTAATTCTTTTGTAGATGTCTGATGTTAAACCTCCTGCGACATTAGTACTAAAATTAAATGATGTATTATTTGGTACACATTTACCTGAATCACTTGATTGGCACCAATTAGAGTCATAAATAGAATTATTTACTGAGTTACCTGAGTAACTAAAAGATTTAACTAAAGTACTATCAGATAATGTTCCTCCTGTTAAAGACCCTAAATACGGATATGTTGACCACCATAACCAATCTTTACCATTATTATTTACACCTCCAATAACTCCTTCATATAATTGACCACCAAATCCATTTAATACTTTTTGATTATACCAACTTCTTATTGTTTCTGAAGACAAAGATAATTTATTAATATCTAATGTAGTACCATCATAAAAAACATAAACATCTGGATTATATGAATCATTACACTTAAAAAATTTATCTAAATACGGATTATAACTACCTGTATCTGACTGTGATTGTAATAATACGGTACAAGTCTTTATTATAGTATAATCACCATAGTAATCAGTAACCGTTGCTGTATAATTTCCAGGCGATAAATTATTTAAAACGTTACCTTGTTGCCCATTACTCCATGATATTGTATATGGAGCCTCACCTCCATTTATTATTAATTGGATTGAACCATCTTGTGTTATCGCATTAGTCGCATTGGTTACTAAACAATCAACAATCATAGGTGATATGGTAATTATATTACAAGTATTTCCTGTTATTTGTGCCATTACAAATAAATATTATATTAAATGATAATTTAGTAATATAAAAAATTAATTAAATCCTATATCCAACCATCTCTTTTATAACCATAATTTAAACAAAGTTCTTCACCCTTATTTATGTCTTTTTTTGAATGAAAGAAATAACATCCTAAGTCTTCATTATATTCTGCAAAAATATTTTCATTGTCATTGTGATTATATAATGAACCATAACCAAAAACTATAAAATAATTTTTATTTTTGTCTATTTTATATAAGTGTTCATTTATAGTGTGTTTTTTATGTCCACTATAATTTACAATATCATCTTCAATTTCTAAAACAGGGGCAATTTCAATTAGTGAATTTTTTGGTATAAATTCTTCAGTGAAAACTCCCAATCCTTTTTTCTCTATAGGTAAAACTACGAGATTAAAATATTTTTTTATTTGTTTCATACAATATTAAGTACAACAAGTTCCAGGACTTGCAGTAACTCCCGAAATTAATGATAGACTACTACGTACAATACAATCCGTAATTGTCGCTTGTCCCGGTCCAACCATACCTGCGGCAGGTACTAAAATACTACTTGTTGTTCCATCACATTTAGTATAATTTATGGTGGCTGACGATGCGTTAGTATTAACTAAAGTAATATCACTAGTACAGCAACAACTACCTACATCACTAATATAAAGTCTACTATCTAAATTATCTAATATATCCTGTATGTTTACACAGTATATTAATGTTTTTGTTTGATTAATTGATGTGAATGTTGTTGTTGTTGTGCTCTCATCAGTAGTACAAGCGGTGTAAGATAGTGTTGGGTTACCACCAATAATAGAGCTGGCAGTTACTTTTACATTTCTTCTACAACCGAATGAACAATCATTACAATCAGTAAACTCTGCATAGTCATTAGATGTCAATGTGTTAACTGTATTACTAATTTGATTTACT
>Ga0208161_1001816_pt1 | contig 11169 bp, 17 predicted proteins | sample CB_VirMetaG_3_FD_184538 | JGI IMG/M metagenome (GOLD analysis project Ga0208161, IMG submission 184538) | Freshwater to marine saline gradient viral communities from Chesapeake Bay - CB_1508_1S Viral MetaG (SPAdes) (version 4) | ecosystem: Environmental > Aquatic > Marine > Coastal | place: USA... | reverse complement strand
CCTTCGCCCCGTCCTTCGAGATCGAAACCGTCAGCTCCAGCCCATCCACCCGGTAACGCGGCGAGCTGATCGTGAACGGCACCGGGTTCTCGAACTTGTCGCGCATCTCACGCTGCAGCTCACCACGAAGCTGAAACCCGAGCTGCGATAGCGCCCTGTTCCCCGCATACGGCAACTGCGCACCACGCAATGCGTCGATGCGACCGATGAGGGCTTGGGCGTCGAATTCGATGGTGCGGGCCATGGCCACCACCGTAGGCGGGAATTCCGATTACGACCGATCTAACGCCCTTACACCCGCCTTACGGTCACCGTAATGCCGAAATCGACTGCAGCAGAAGGGATCTCCCTACTACCTTACACTACTTACACTTAAATAGATATATATATATAAAGAGATCTTTTTCTCTAATTATCTTTAACATTATATAAATATGACTATTGATCTAGGGGGGGCTATCTCCGCAACGAAAGCGTAAGATCGTAAGATTGCGTCAGATCCATTGCAGCGCAAGGGATCTCGCGAGCGTAACTTCCTTACGCTTTTCCGTCACAGGCTCGAAGCCGGAATTTTCACCGCTCTGGCGGAATTTCCCGCGCCACTGAAGTGTGTGACACCTGCGCGACTGGCTCCGGGCAATCTGAGCAGCACCGTAGGCCAACAATTCGCCCAAGCAGTGTCTTTAAGGATGCCTGCGATGCCTTGCGCAGAATTTGAAACGAATACTTCGCGCTCAACAATCTTCAGACCATTTCGTCCAAGGACTGCTTTTGCCTGGTTGAAATCAACCTCGGCGTCGTGCGCTCGACCCATGCTGATGTCCACAAGCTCGCCGATTGAGCGCGACACGGTGCGATCGCCTTCGACTTTGAGTTGCGCCTGCATAATGCGTTCGATGCAGGCTTGCTCGTCGGTTTTCTCTGCCGATTGGCTGTAGGGCTCCCAGTCGTTCTGCTGAATGAGCTGAAGCGCCTGCTCGTCTGTCGGTGCATCGTCCGACATCAAGCACCATGCGCCAGCGAGCAGGGTGCCGTATTGATCACCCATGCGCTGGCTCTCAAACGCATCGGCGGCGACACGACGGAAGACGCTGATCGCCTGCCGCACGACAGGGATCATTGCGACCATTCGTGCCTGGAGGCGGCGACCGGTCTCTTCACTTATATATGTGGCGAGATCGTGCTCAAGGCCCTTCCAACGCTTGCTGCGCTCCTTGGCATCAGGGATCGCTTCTTTGGGGTTTAGGAGCGTGAGCTGAACGAAACGGGTTTTGTCGGCGCCTTGCTTAAGAGCGGTTGCGATCGATGACATGAAGAACATCGATCTGACGGTGAAGGACTGGATGTTGCCGTCTGGGCTGCCTTTAAGGAGGTTGGCGCGAGACTCGAAGGAGGCGATGCGAGCAAGGGAAAGGATCTGCTGAACGCGCTGCTGGTCATGGCGTTCGTTGGATTCGCATTCATCGAAGACGACAGGGCGAGCATCGGAGCGCAATGCTTGGCGGATGCCGGCTTCTGTGGTGTTACCGACAACGATGAGGCCGATGTCGCCCAGGAGTGGTGAGATGAAGTCTTCTAGGACTGTTGACTTACCTGAACCTGCGCCAGCGGTGAGCCATGCGTGAGGGCGCCACTGGAGAACACCGCAGATTGGCGCGAGTGCAGCCCAGCCAGCAATGAGCATGCCGGATGCTGGGACTTCCCATAGGAAGCGCTCAGCGATTTCGACGATGCGAAAGGATTCATCGCGCGTTAGGGGGTTGGCGATGTCTGGGCCTTCGAGTTCGGAGAGCCGTTGATAGATGAAGCGACTGCCATTGAGTCGTTCAGAGCTTGGTTGAGCGCGACCGTCAACGAGGAGTCGATCGCCGAGGTGAAGGACAGAGCGACCGTCATCCCACCAGGCACCGCGACCGCGAATGAAGGCGGGGTTGTAGACGCCAACTTTGGCGGAGCGCTGGAAGAGTGCGGATGCGGCTGCGGTCCAGTTGACGCCAGTGCGCGAGGGGTAGAGGGTTTCCCAGTAAGGGAGGGTTGCGAGAGCGCAGAGGTTAGTGCCGGAGTGAGAGCCACGGGAGATGGCGATGACTTGGCCGGTGCTCCATGGCTGGTAGTAATAGTTGTTGCCATCGAAACCCAGGCAGGTGAAGTGGGTTTCGGCTTCGGGGATTGGCTCGGGTTCGACTTCGGGTGCAGGCTCGGGATCTGGATCGGATTCCGGTTCTGGTGCGGTGATTGGATCGGAGATGTTGGCAGCGATGTAGGCACGAGCCTCGGCTGGCGTCCAGGTTGCGTCAGCGAGATCCCAGCCTTCAGGGGCATCGGATGGTGGAGTGACGATGCGGATGCGCTCTACACCTTCGCGGATGAGCTTTGCGGCAAGTTTGGCCATGGCTTCACGGCCTGGTTGGTCGGCATCGGGCCAGAGGATGACGCGACGACCAATGAGGGGTGACCAATCGGCTTTGTTGATTGCTTTGCAGCCTGATGGCCAGGTTGTGACGAGCTGATCAGGGAAGAGGTATTGAGCGGCGTCTGCGGTTTTCTCGCCTTCAACGATGATGACCGGATCGGTGGGGCGCGCGGTTAGGGCGTCGAGGTTGAGGAGTGGACGTGGCGCTGGTGGTGCCTTGAACTGCCAGCGATCGCCATCCCATGAGATAGGCCGGATTTGCTTACCGGGGAAGCGAGCGACGATAAAGGTATCGGAATAGTGCCAGACGAATTCAGCGCCTGCTGTTGGTGGCGGTGTGGGCACGTTGAGATAAGAGCGGATACGGGATGAGGCTTCGTTGAAGGACCAACCGGTGGAGCGCATGAGGAGGTCAAGGCCGGAGCCAGCGCCACCCGTCTGATCGCGACCACCGCATTTGTTGCAGTACCAGGAGCCAGTACCGTTTTGGTCGTCGAAGCGGTAGCGGTCCTTGCCGCCGCATAGGGGACAAGGTTGGTGTTTGTCGGATAGCTGCTGTGGGGTGAGGGCGCAGAAATGGGACAGCAGGTCAGGCCACCTGCCGTTGGCGAGGTCTTGGATTCTGTTCATGCCTTCTCGCGTTGCATGGCTTCGGCAATAAGTGAGCGGATCAACGCTGCTCTAGACATGAGGGAGCCAGAGCGGGAGTCCAGCCACTGGAGCTGCTCGACCGGAAGCTCAAGGGAGATGGCCTTTTTGCGCGGGTTTGGCATGGTTGCCATATTGGTCTGGCATGGTTATCATACGATCCACGACGCATCGACGCAACGTGCAGCTCACTGACGATCAGCTCAAGGCCGTGGAGGCAATAGTTTCGCCATGTCCAAAATCGATGGCGTTTAGGGGGCCTGCTGGATGCGGTAAGACAACCGTGCTTCAGCACGCGGCTAAGAGGCTGCCACTCGATCAGACTATTTTTATAGCACCCACGAACAAAGCGTTAGAGGTTTTTTCTTCCAAGCTCCCAGGTGGTGCCCAGTACAAAACTCTTGCGCAAGCAATTGGGAAAGTTAGTGCCACTGTTGATGGCGAACAGCAATTCGTTATTAAGCAAAGCTTAAGAGACCGCCTTTTCAAGCAGTACGAAGAAGATGATATTTGTTATTTCATTGTTGATGAATCTTCAATGATCGGGCAAGAAGATGCCGATCTCTTGGAGGAGATGGCGGAAAGTTGCAACGCAAAGATCGTATGGGCTGGTGACGTCTATCAGCTACCTCCGGTAAAAGATAAGCCGTGCGATCAATTTTATTGTCCAGAAGAGGTTTTTGAGCTAACCAAAGTTCTAAGGCATGGCGGCGCTGTTCTTGATTACGCTACGCATATAAGGTCGCAGTTTTCCTTAAAACATTCTTTTCCAGCTTCTGATTGCTTGTCCGCCGATTCATCGATATTTTTAAAATCTAAACAAGATTGGTTTGATAGTTTTTGCGAATCGCTGTCATCCGGTGACCTCTCAAGCAGAGCTCTTTGCTGGACAAATGCAAATGTTTCGTCTTTGACTAAAAAATCAAGAGTCGCTGTTTATGGAGATAAATGCAATTGGGGGTGGCTGCCAGGCGAAGTACTTATGATTCACAGCCGCCATATCGCTCCAGACGGGGCAATACTTTACACTAGCTTTGAGTACGAAGTCATAGAAAACGAAATCAAACGTTTTACTTTTGATAAGGGTATTCTTAACTATACTACGCCAAAAACCAAAGAAGAAAAAACATTGCCCCTGCTGGTCTCTGGCGATTTCCAAGTTATTACGGCTGTTCGCGTTTTTTTTGACGGCACTCGCGCTGCCGATCAAGTGAAAATCTATTGCCCAGCGCCAGGCTCCGAAGCGAAACTGCATTTTCAGCATATTAAAAAATCAATGGCTACTTTTAAACAAAAAAAATACTTAATTGACCCACAGGAGAAAGAACAAGCATATCTTAAAATTGCTTCAATAAATAGTTATTTTGCTCCTTTGCGTTCCGCTCAGGTTATGACCGTTCATAAGTCGCAGGGGAGTACGTTTGAAAATGTTTTTATTTTTAACGATCTTGTTGCTTGCGAAAAACCAGAAAGAAATAATTTGTTGTATGTTGCCTCGACACGAGCTAGTAAATCTGCCGTCTTTTCCACATTTGCATGAATCTTCGCCCATACCAGCAGCAGCTAATCACCGACATCCGCTTCCAGTATCAGCTCAGTAAGCGCTCAGTGCTTGCCGTGCTGCCTACTGGTGGCGGCAAGACGGTGTGTTTCAGCTATATCGCTCAACAGGCGGCGATTAAGGGCAATCGTGTGTGCGTGTTGGTGCATCGCGCTGAGCTGCTGGATCAAGCCAGTAAATCAATGCCGATGCACCACGGGTTGATTGCAGCAAATCGAAGCATGGATTTAAGCCATGCAGTACAGGTGGCAAGTGTGCAAACATTGGCGCGTCGACTTCACAGGTTGCCGCGCGATTTCTTTCAGCTTTTGATTGTTGACGAAGCGCATCACACCACTGCCGGAACGTGGAAGCAAGTTATTGAGCATTTTTCTGGTGCTCGATTGCTTGGTGTAACTGCTACGCCGATTCGGACTGACGGGCGTGGATTGGGCGAAAACTATCAGTCAATGGTGGTCGGTCCAACTGCTAAGTGGCTTACCGATAACGGCTTTTTGGCAGATGCGCGAGTGTTAGCGCCACCAGGAATTGACACGAAAGGATTGCGGAAGCGAATGGGCGATTTTGATATGAAAGAAGCTGAGGGATTGTTGCAGCAGGGGCAGGTGATGGGCGATTGTTTGACGCATTACAAACAGCACCTGCACGGACAGACTGCAATTGCATTTTGCTGCAGTGTTGCGCATGCGGAGGCTGTCGCTGGGTTGTTTGCGGCAAATGGCGTTGCTGCTGCGAGTATTGACGGAAAGATGGATGCGGGACAGCGAAGGCAGTTGCTGGCATCGCTTGGCAGAGGCGAGATCAAGGTGCTGACATCGTGCTCGCTGATTGGAGAAGGCGTTGATGTGCCATCGGTTGGTGGGTGTATTTTGCTTCGTCCCACCCAGAGCGTTGCGTTGCATTTGCAGATGATTGGTCGATGCTTGAGGCCGTCACCAGGCAAAGCAAAAGCTGTTGTGTTGGACCATGTTGGTAATACGCTTCGACTTGGGCATCACCTTGAGGAGCGTGAATGGAGCTTGGATGGCAAGAAAAAACGCGATTCTGAACGCGTTCCATCGGTGAAGGTATGTCCTGAATGCTTTGCTGCCATGGCTAGCCAAGTGAGCGAATGCGAGCAATGTGGATATGAATTCAGGCCAGAGCGAAGGGAGCTTGAGGTTGTACCTGGTCAGCTTCAAGAATTAACTGCTGAAGCTGCGGTTAAGGCTCGGAAAAAAGAGCAGGCAATGGCTCGAACGCTGCCAGAATTAGAGGCGATCGAACGCCAGCGGGGGTATAAACCCGGATGGGCCAGGAGGGTGATGGCTGCTCGCGGCGGGAATGGAACACGCCGGTGAGAGCGCCATGGAATGTGCTGATCAAGGAATGCTTGCAGGCGGTTGATCGGCATAATTGTGCTTATTTCGAAACAGGTGATGCTAGGCACATACACCTAGCGGCAAGATTGCGTAATTATGTGATGGAGCTAAAGGTATTGATCCATGAGCTTGAAGCTGATTCTTGAGCTGTGCGCAGCGTATGTGGGCGTGTGCTCAGCAATTCTCTGGATGGCGTGGCTGATTTTGCCCTAGCCATTGGACGATCGCCCATTCGCGAGTGTCAGTCCAGAAATGCTGACTGCGATACCAGGTGATCCAGTCTTTGTGGCCTTTGGAGCTATTGCAGGCGAGACAGCAGGAGATGACGTTGTGGAGATCTGCTGAGCCGCCGAGTGCTTTAGGGATAACGTGATCGAGAGTGCCAGAGCGACCGAGTGATTCGCCGCAGTAGGCGCACTCAAAGTTCCAGGCGAGGTGAATTTGGTCGCGTTTACTTCGAGGTAGCCGCATCGTCCCAACGCGGAAGGACGAATACGCCTACGTCTAAATCGATGATGTCGTCGTCGTCGTGAATAAATTCGCTGAGCTGAGAGTAGATGTTTGCGGGCAGCTCGTCAGCGGGAAGATCGCTGCGGAAGATGACCTTGGCGTTGATTTCAACAAGGTGCGCCTGCATGCGCTGACCGCAACTTGTCTTACGGTAGCGAGAGGTACAGGTACGGCCCGGCGTGAGCGAGACCGCGATACAACAGAGGATCAGGTTGGCGCTGGGGAAGCTGCCATATCTCAGACTGTTTCGCAATAATTGCGGCAAATTACCGGATCCAAGGACTGGGCGGTGGGTTGAGTTTGGCGTGGGCAGCCCTGGCGGTGGCGATCTGCTGGGGTGGCGCACGGTTGAGGTGACGCCTGAGATGGTGGGTCAGCGGGTGGCGGTGTTCACGAGTATTGAGGTGAAGACACCCACGGGCCGCATCAGACCAGAGCAGGAGCGGTGGTTGAAGGCGGTGCGCGCTGCAGGCGGGATAGCAGGTGTGGCGCGATCGGTTGAGGAGGCAGAAGCATTGGTGCGACAAGGATTTGAGCAGCTCAATGCGACGAAACCTCCCCATCCGCAGTCCGATGCAGCCCGTTTGTCGCCAGCTCAGATTATGCGCGACATTGCGCCCAAGCCAGATTTGCGGTAAGGTGCGGGAGCCCTAGAGGTTTACCGGTTATGGATTGGACTGAGATTTTGGAGCGCGGCGGGGTGCCAGAGCCACCCGGTCGTGGGGAGGCGTTGCGCAGGCTGAAGGAGGAGCGGCAGTTTGTCGCGACTGTGCGGAGCCGTTCAACGCAGCTCATTAAGACGTTGAAGCTTGAGGCGCGCGACTATTCGCATGCGTTGATCAAGGTGCGCGGCATGCTGGCTGGGCACACGTTGGTGCGGTTGGCGGAGGATTGATCATGACACCGAAGCGGATTGGTGATGTTTGCGCGTTTGTGATTGCAGCGTGGGCATTCGCGATGATCGGTCTTGAGGTTGGTGCGCACCACCAGCCGACGCATTCGGGTACGCAGGAGGTAGTGCGATGAAGACGCTGCCGATTGAAGAGCAGTCATGCGCGAATTGCATGTTTCGTCGTCATGGTGAGTGCAGGTATCACGCACCATCACCAGATTCGTGTTTAACGGATGCGACTTGGCCTTTGGTGGACATGTCGAATTGGTGTGGCGCTTGGGGGTTCAACGAGGATGTCTGAGCGCCGTTTTGTTTTTTCGTTTCCAGTGCTGAACCTTTATGAGGTGATCAAAGCGGTGTCGGCTGTTGAGGCTAGGCACAAGCTGATGAATTCAAATCTTGCCCCTTATTACGGCCAGGCCGTATCGCTTAACCCATGAAGCAGCGTATTTCATTGATCAAGGAAGATCGCATTTGGGATCTTCGCACGCAAGGGTATGACTACGACTCCATTTCGCGAATTGTAAATGTGCATCCATCGCTGACTGGCGTAATTCGTCGCATTCGTCGACGGCCACCAGTTGAGCAGGATCCGATCAAGCGCGGCCGCAAGGCCGGCTGGATGTCGGATGCGCAGATCGAGGAGATCAGGTATCGCAAAGCAGCGGGTGAGACACTGCGCTCAATTGCTGCATCGTTTGATGTCAGCGAAAGCTGCATTTGTAATATTTGCAAGGGCAGAACGTATCGCGAATCTGAAAGCAAGGGTTACACGTTTGATTTTTCCAACCGTTTACGCCGATGAATTTACTAATTGTTGACACTGAAACCACAGGTCTTACACCTGCTGATGCGCGTTGCATTGAGGTTGGCGGGATTTTATTTAGCGTGGATGAACGCGCTGTGTTGGGGCAGTGTTCGTTCTTATTGCCGACCAGCGAGAACCCGGTTGCGCATATCAATGGCATCCGCGCAGAACTGACGCACAGACCGCAGGCCGCTAGGGCCGGCATGGAGTACTTCTATGCGATGGCGAAACAGGCTGATTATGTGGTCGCACATAATGTCGAGTTTGATCGGCAGTGGTTTGGCCATGGTTCATTGCCTGCGCTGGAACAGCAGTGGATTTGCACGATGGAGGATGTTGAGTGGCCTCGTGTCACTCGAAGCCGCCCTGCTGTGACGCACCTTGCGCTTGCGTATGGCGTACCGGTATGGGCCGCGCACCGTGCGTTGACCGATTGCATCTATTTGGCGCAGGTGATGGAACGCGAGCCTGATTTGGAACTATTGCTGACGCAGGCGCTGGAACCAAAGCGGTTGTATATGGCAATGGTGAGCTATGACGACCGACAGAAGGCAAAAGATGCTGGGTTCCGGTGGGATGGCGAGCAGCGGCGTTGGCTGCGAAAGATGCGTGATACGCAGGTGCGTGAGCTGGCGTTTGGTGTGCGGGAGGTGGCGGCGTGAGCAAAGCGAGCGAGTTCGCGAAGACGTGCGCTGATGCGATGGGCTTTAAGGGGCGCTTGATGTTGTTTACGGCTGGAGTTTTGGGGTTGTTCTTCCCTGGAACTGTTATTTATTCGCTGTTGATCGGCGTTGCTAGGGGGTTAAAAGACGCTGACATTGCGAAAATGCTGGAGGAGTTGGAATGACCTGGCGCTACATGTTCGACAGCGAACTCGAATGGCAAGTTGCTTATTTGGAGTATTGCTGGTTGCTTGATTCTGCTTGTCACTACTGGGGCGCTTAGCTCTACACTCTTCTCTCCCTGATGAAACAACACTTACCACCGCCTCATAAATGGCAGACAAGGATCAAAACGCCTTGTCCTTTGCTGATGCCCTGCATCCAATGCAATGAGCTACTGCCCGTCGTGGATTACTACCCGATTAAAAACGGGATCATCACGATTACGGGAGAAAGGCGAGGAAGGCGTTGCAAATCCTGCAACATTCAGGCATACAGAGACTTGGATCCTCGTCTAAAGCTGCTGTACAACGCAAAGCAGCGAGCAAAAAGGATCGGAGTTGAGTGCTCCTTGACTGTTGACGATATCGTAATACCGGAGCAATGCCCCGCCCTTGGTCTTGAAATTAGGGATTACACCGGGTGTGGCAAGCCAGATTTCTCGCTTCACCACGACGCAGCCACTCTGGATCGCATTGACAATTCAAAGGGATACGTCTCCGGCAATGTGCACGTAATCAGCAAGCGTGCAAACTTGCTCAAGAAAGATGCCACCATCGAGGAACTGACAGGCATCCTCAATTACATGAAAACAACTGTTGCTGCCCGGCCAGATACACACTACGAGGTTCAACAATGACTCAAGAACACCCGATTACTCCGCCGCCTAAGCTGGTGCGCCAGTGGGCGACTACCAACGGAACTGCCTACAAAGATCTTTTTGCTTTGTGTAAAAGCGTTGCCGACCAAGCCGCCCAATGGGGCGCTGATCAGGAACTGGAGGAGTGCGACAAAGCGCTGAGGAAGATTTGGCAAATGGATCACGTCTCTACCCTTGATGATTTCTTACGCGAACTCCGCGCCGCCCGCCGCCCCAAGCCGCCGAGCTTGAAGGAGCAGGCGCTTGAAGCACTCAAGCACGCGGAAGAGGGTTGGCGCCCTGTACCTGATGACTGCGCTCTAATCCGCCGCGCTCTTGAGGCGCTGCCTGACTAACACAAATTCCAGACCCACAAGACAACATCACCTTTCTTTCTCATGACTGACAACAACCACCCAATCACTCCGCCGCGTGAGTTGATGCAGCAGTGGATAGCCGACTCTCCAAAGGTTCCGATTGCTCACGGCGAATACATCGCCACCCAAGCGGCCCGCTGGGGCGCCGACCAGGAGCTGGAGGCGTGTTGCGACACTTTGCGGCGCCATGCGCACTGGGATCTTGCCGTCTGCGAGCTTGTGGCAGACCGCCGCCCCAAGCCGCCGAGCTTGAAGGAGCAGGCGCTGGCAGTGCTGGAAGATGCCTTCAATCGGCTTGATGCTGCTCACGAGAACATCATCCGCCGCGCTCTTGAGGCGCTGCCTGACGAACCGTGATCCCTACCTATTCCTTCACGGTGTTCGGCACCGCTGCCCCCCAAGGCAGCAAGCGCCTGCTCGGGAAGGTGATGGTGGAGTCCTCCCGCCGCGTTCATCCATGGCGCAGCGACGTGCGCACTGCAGCGCTGCAGAACAAACCGCACGACTGGACAATGGCCGGTCCTGTTGCCGTCGAGCTGGTGTTCTGGTTTCCCAGGCCCGCCAGTCACTACGGCAGCAAAGCCGGCGTCAGCTACCTGAAGGCCAACGCACCGGCAGAGCCTGTCAGCTCCCGCGCAAGGCAACCACTTACCTACGTTTTGAGCTTCTCAAATGACTGAACACCCAATCACTCCGCCGGATGAGCTGGTGCAGCAATGGCTCGCTGCACCCGAGTACGCCGGAGAGCGGATGATGGTGAGCATGACGGAGCGGCGGCTGCAGGAGATTGCAGACAAGGCCGCCCGCTGGGGATTCAACCAACGCGGCGCCGTCAACGAAGCCGAACTGCAAAAGGCAAGGGATGAGGAGCTACTTGAGTCATGCAAGTGGTTACATAACGCAAGAAATCATGGCCTCGGCTATGACATTGGACAGTCCTTGGCCGCCAATCTCCGCGCCGCCCGCCGCCCCAAGCCCAAGAGTCAAGCAGAGAAAGCGTTGGCGAGCCTAGACGGAGTGGCTCTTCCAGAAGAGGCGTGGCAGGCGGTCAGCGCTGCCCTTGAACGCCTGCGCGATC
>Ga0208161_1001813_pt1 | contig 11187 bp, 10 predicted proteins | sample CB_VirMetaG_3_FD_184538 | JGI IMG/M metagenome (GOLD analysis project Ga0208161, IMG submission 184538) | Freshwater to marine saline gradient viral communities from Chesapeake Bay - CB_1508_1S Viral MetaG (SPAdes) (version 4) | ecosystem: Environmental > Aquatic > Marine > Coastal | place: USA... | reverse complement strand
CCAGTTTCAACTGTTTCTGCCTCAGCAAATGTGTTTTTTAATTTTCCAATTAACAACGGAGTAACATTTAAAAAACCGCAAAATGATTTTGTAACACTAACATTTACTCCATATTTAATTAGAGCAGGAGGAGCAGGTTCAGTCGTTGCCGGAGCAACAGATTTGACTATTGATACAAATATGTCTTTTACTATTTTTGGATTAATGAAGGAAGAACATAAACATAAAAAATAATATAAAATAAATATATGAGATTAAGCGGAGAATCAGCAAATTTAGAATTTGATACTGATAATATTAGATTTAACGCAAATTCAACAACTGATATTTTTATTTTTCAACAAATCAATTTAAGAGTAGCACTTGGTTCAATGTATAATAAGTATAATAAATTTTATATGGTCTTCAATAGTATTGCGTCATTTAATGGTTCGCTTCCAACATATAGTGCAGGTGATGTAACCGGTATTACATCAATAACAGGGTGGTTAATTGGTGTGAGTGGATTAGATTTTATTAATAATAGTGTTGATGGTGTCATTTCAAAAACAGCATTATTTCCACTAACTTTTCCATTAGCACTAAATGGATATAAAGATGGTGGTGATAGTCTAACCAGTAATGGAGTTGTTTTTAATAAACCATCAAATGATATTCAAGATATAGCAATACAACCATATTTAGTTCGTGGTCTTCAACCATGCAAAGTAGTTAATTCAAGTGGTTCGACACAAATAGGTGATTATAATTTTAGTTTTACAGTTTATGGTTTAGAATAATTTCTTTAAACACATATTTAAAGCAATTATGATATAAAATCCATTGTGATCTCATTAAAAGTATTATCATTAGTAGGTGTATTGCTATAAAAAACCTTTATAGAACTAATTCTATTTAAAACAGTTGCTGCTAAAACTTTTGGAGTTAAACCATCATTTTTCAAAGAATACACAGCACCGCCATAATTATCATTTTGATAAATTTCAAATTTGAACCCAGGATTAATATAATAATGGTCATCAATATCAAGTGGTCTATATGCTTTTGCACTACAAAGAATAGCATAACTTTCTCCTATGCCATTATACATGTATCCAGGTATTAATGCTCTGCTTATAAAATTACCGACGACTTGAGTTTTTGATGTATCCACTGTAACAGAATTGTTGTCGCCATTAATTGTTGTTGAATTGTTAGTTATTCTAATACCATTTTTTGTATTACTCCAAGTTGATATTGACATTCTTCCATCTCCATTTAAATCACCAAGACCCACAACAGATATATCACCATTTTGAACTATCGGATTATAAATACCAGCATTAGAGTTAGGAATAACAACAACCGATTTATCAACGCCATTATTACTATCACCAACAGTTAATGTAGCATTTGAAGTTTGTCCGTTGTCTGTTATTATTGATGCCGTTTTTGTTTCAATTGTTTGAGTAATGACTGAATTAGGATTACGCACAAAATCAACAATATACCAATTTTGATTATTTGATATTAATCTAATATTCATTAAACCAGTTGATGACAAAAATACACTTGATTGTGGATTTCTATTTGTATCATATATCAATGTTCCACCAGGAACTAACAAATTACATATTGAATTTGTCCCAAGCATAATAAATGTAACACATACATTATTTTGAGTTGTACTAATAGATGGTAATGTTACACTGATATTTATATTATTATTTCTTATGACTTGATATTCTTCTAATGGAAAAGTTAATGTTATATTAGAACTTAATATTCTAGCACTTTCAATTTTTAGTTTATCTAGCAAAGTAATATTTTTATAGACAGTAAAAGTTTCTCGTGCATTTACATTATTATAAAAATCAGTTATTCCAAAAACAGATAACCCAGTATTTAAAAGTGCATTACCATTTACATTTAAATCTTTATTACAAGTTAAAGCATTAGCATTTAAACTTACAGTTTGAATTATTTGATTACTTCCGTCCCTTGTATTGAAGTTAATAGAACCATTTTGAACTACATTCTCAATAATACCGTCATCATTGCTTTGATAAAGTTGAGTATAATAAGTATTTGTTATATTATCAATTAGTTTCATATTTCCATTTCTTATTTCCAAATTACCAGTCATTAAAAATAAGTTGTTATAAAAAGCACTTTCACCATTAGCAGACAATTCATTAACGACCAATGTTCCAGTTGTGATTGTCCCATCAACGTTTAACTGCGATGCTTCTGCGAGATTTGTTACAGTTAAATTATTTGCGACCAAATCATTTGTATTCAATGTTCCACTGGTAATAGTAGCATCAAGAGCATCTATTTCTCCCTTTATATCCATTCCTTGAACTATCAATGTCTTGTTAATAGTTACATTATTATCTATTGTAGTTGTATCTGCAGCAGCATTGTAAGACATTCCAGTTGTTCGTTGATTTAAAGCAATAATATCATCAGCATTCAAGTCAATTAAATTTAAAATATTTGCTGTTCCAACTAACAAATTCTTACCAGCACTGACAGTTAAGTTATTATCAATAGTTGTTGTATCAGTTCCAGATGTGTAAGATATACCAGTCAATGCCGTTGTGTTTCCAGATGTTGATGCTTGAAGATTATCAATCTCACTGCTTAATAGATTAAATTCAGTTTGTATATTAACATTACAATTATCAAGACAATTCAATTCAGTTTGAGAGATATTGCCAAGTGATGCTGAAGCACATGTAATTGAACCACCAGGGATTTGTAGATTTTTATTCATTGTAATATTATCATCAATAACCAGCGGTTCATCAATGTAAGTCCCGACACCATATCTTTGAAACCTAAAACCTCCATTACCACCTGAACCTCTGTTAGTCATTATGAAACTATAAAAACTTGAATTATCTCTATTATATTGAAGTTGTAATCCGTTGTTGTTTTGACAAGGTTGTGAGTTTGAATAGATTGTATTGTTTCGTCCGCCGACAATTCCATAACCAGCACAGCGAAAGTTATTTAATATATTTTGAGATGTATTTAATGGTTGCGATATAATTCCATTTCCATTAAAAGTAATATTACTATTATTTGTTAGTTCAATTGCTTTGAGCGTGTTAGTTCCAGTTCCGGATTGAGTAATATAACCAGTTCCGGATTGTGTTATAATTTGGTCAGCATTCAATGTGATATTGTTACAACTAATTGTTTTAAGAATAGTTGAACCAGTTGTTTGAGTTATGTCACCTTGAATTTCTGCTGAACCTTGGATAGTCGTATTTTTAAGAGTTGCTGAACTGCCTCCCTTTGACATAACAAAATTACCATCGACTTCCAAATTTAATGTTTTTGTATTTCTCAATATGTTAGTTTCTCCAGATGGTTCGACAGTTAAATCTTGAATAATGACAGAATCGCCTTGCATGATAATATCATCTGTGGTTGTTGTTCCAGGGACAGTTACGTTTGAAGGGAAAACAACACTGTCTAAAATAATTAAATCTGTAACTGTTGTTTTGCTGAGCGTATTATCAGTAGTTCCGGATTGAGTTATACTTTTTCCACTTCGTAATGTTATAGCATCACAAGTTACATCTTTCAATGATGTTGAACCACCATTTTGTGTAATGTTTGAACCAACAACAAGAAAACCATTTATATTTGAGTCTTTAAAATCATTTGTTCCAGTCCCGCTTTGATTTATTTCACCAGTTTGAGTTTGAACTATATTTTTGTTAGTTACATTGATTGTATTATTAAAATTACTAACACCATTAAATGTTGATGTAGAATTAGTTCCATTTAAATCAGTAACAATATTATTACCCGCATCATAAACAATAACTCTATCAGTATTAACATTGTCAGCAGTTAGAGTTCCTATATTTGTTGTTGATGCTGTTAATTGATCACAATTCACATCAGTTGTTATAACTCCAGTTTGTGTTAGTTTAGTTGTACCTTGAGTTGCTTCAACTTCATCAGTGAAAAAAATATTATCGTGAATAGCTTGTCCGTCGCTTATAAATGAACCAGCCCCATCGCTAATTGTAGTTATTCCATTCATACTTCTATTGAAAATTGAATATTGTCCGTTCATAGTTAATATATATCAATATTTTTATTTAATTAAACTAACAAAAAGTTTTTAAAATAAATATCCATTTAATGTAATGACAACACCACAACCACAACCACAACCACAATTAAATATAGTTACAGATAGTCAAAAATTCTATTTATCACCAAGCGGAGCATCAGTTAAGAAGAATGGTATTTTTAATAGTTCAATGGAGTTCAGCATTCCGACAATGTATCAAAAATCAGATGACTTACTATATTGCACCATACGCACACTACACGCTGAAATTCCTTACTCGTTCTACATTGTCAATGAATACAATAACTTATTAAGCATAACCGACAAAGATAATGTCGTTCAAAATATAAGCATTCCTTATGGTAATTACAATGCTACATCTTTATCAACATATTTAAACACTATATTGCCTGGTGGTATGACGATTACATTTTCTGCACAATCAGGTAAATTCACAATTGCTTATAATCATACATTTAGTATTAACTCAACAAGCACGTGTTATATATTGTTAGGTTTTGATAAAAATACAACTTACACGACAAACAATAGTTTTACCTTTCCATATTTAGCAAATTTATTAGGGAGCAAAAATATTTTTTTGAAATTCCCTAATTTAATTTTAGACAATTACAACACACAGACAGGTGATAGAGCAACATTAAGCAATATTCCGATAGACCAACCACCCTATGGTTTAATAATGTATGAGAATCGCTCAACCAGTTCAACAATAATTAAGAACATTCAAATGCCTGATGTATTGTATCTTCAAATAACAAATGACACAAATGACTTGATTGATTTTAATAATATAGATTGGTCGGTGACAATTCAAATAGATTTTTATTTAAGAAAAGATTTTAATCAATATTCAAATTTTTAATCTCAAAATTTTTTTATCTTGAATTATATTATAATGAGTGTTGCCCTTCCAACTGAACTTAATTTTTCACTTCCTGCTTCTTTGCCAGACAATAAGAGTTATGAAATTCGTACCCAACCAACTAACGGTGCTAGTTTTGCTTCAACTGCCACTTCAGGCGGTTCTGTTATTCAAATGTCCTTGCCATTACTTCAGCGTTCTTTTTATGAAAGTGATACAATGTATTTAACTGGTCGTATCACTATGGTGAATTCCCTTGCTGTTGGTGCTCAAAACGCCACAGGTATTGGATTAAATCCTGGTGGTATTTATGGTCTGTTTTCTCGTATGACTGTTCGTGCTGCTAACGGAAATACGCTAGATGATATTCAAAATCCAGGTTATATTGCAAACTTGTTATTAAAATCTGGAATTACCTTTGCTGAAAGAACTGCTTTGGCGAATGTGCTGTTATTAGGAAACGGACAATTATTACCTAATTTAGGTATGGTTGTGAATTTAGATGGTGTTGCTGGTAGTGGAACTGTTTTAGATTTTTCTATGCCTATGATTGGTTTATTAAATATGACAAAATACTTGCCTGCTTATGGAACTGAATTGATTATTGAATTTACTCTTGCTCCAGGTAATGCCTTTGCTCCAGTTGTCAATGGAAATGCTGCCACCATTACATCTGTTACAGTTACTAACTTGGAATTGGTTTCTCAAGTGTTGGAATTTAGTCCATCAGCATTTGCTATGGTTCAAGCTCAATATCCAGAGAAGATTGTAATAAAAAGTGAAACTTATTCTTTTGGTTCTACTTCTATTGCTGGTGGAACAGTCGGAACAGTCGATATTCCATTTAACATTCGTGTCAATAGTTTGAAAAGACTCTTTGCTATTTTCAGTCCAGGCGATGTTGTTGAAGGCGTTGGATATGGCGGAGTTTGTCCTAATGCTCAAGGTATTCAGTTTATTAGCAACGGCGTTCAATACCCACAACGTGCTGTTCAATGTGCTCGTCCTGCCGAAGCATATGCTCAATGGTTAAAAGCATTTGGTGGATTATACTCTGCTGAAAAAGCAGGTCAATTTACTCTCTCTGGTTTCCGCAGAGCATCTACTGCTTATGTTTCAGGAGTTTATGCTGCTTATTCTGCTGCTTCTGCTGCCGCTACTGTTGATAAACTCACTGCTGCCCTTCCTAATATGTGGTATTTTGCTTTAGACTTGGAAGCATTGTCTAATCATAAAGATGCAATGTACAATGGTATAAACACAACTGGTTCCAGTGCGAACTATATTCGTGTGGATATTGCGACTGCCCTCGCTGCTGTTCCGCATACCGTGTCTTACTTCTCTTGTCACGATATCCTCTTAAACATTGATTTGGTCACTGGTATTGTTTCTACTGTTGTTTAAATAACCGAATTAATATTTGTTAGTTTATTAATTAAAAATAAAATCTAGTTAATAATTAAATGAGTGAGTTAAGAAAAATAATTAACGATGCCTTGAAAGAAAAGCGTGAAAGTTTATCAGCATCATCATCACGAACATACACGTCATTGTTGTTAAATGTTTATAAGAAACTGGAAGGTGAAGGTGAGTTAGATTTTTTTAAGAATGATGAAAAAATAATTAAGCATATTAAAACATTAGAAAAACCACAAACAAGAAAAACATTGTTGTCAGCATTATTTGTTTTAACAGGTTTAGATAGTTATAGAGAAGATATGTTGTCAGACATAAAGGTTGTGAATGAGAATTATAAGAAACAAAAAACTGAACCAGACAGATTGGATAAATTAAAAACTTATGAAGAGATTGTTAGATTACACAATGAGATAAAAGAAAAATATAGATTAAATCAAACGAACGAGCATTTGGTAGAATTAATAATTTCATATCTATATAGTGGTGTATTAGGTGAAGCATTGCCCCCGAGAAGAGTCTTGGATTATTCATTGATGAAAATAAAAAATTTCAATAAGGATAAGGACAATTATATAAAGAGTGGTAAAATGTATTTCAATCAATACAAGACAAAGGATAGGTATGGACTTCAAGTTATTAGTATTCCGAAAGAATTAAATACGTTGATTAATAAATGGAAGAAAATAAATGACAGTGATTATTTGTTAGTTAATGTAGATGGTAAAGAGTTTCAAAGTAGTTCATTGAGTAAGAAGGTAAGTAGATTGTTTAAAGGTAATAATGTAGATATGTTGAGATCAATATTTTTGAGTCATTATTATAAGGACTTGCCGAAGTTAGAAGAGATGGAAGAACTCGCGACGAAAATGGGACATAGTGTGTCAGCAGCAATGGGGTTTTATGTGAAGAAGTAGGTATGTTTCTTTATATATGTGTATATAGATATTGTATAAAATCATAGGGGGGGGTATATGATTTAGTTTTAATTAACAAATTAACTAAATACCAATTTAATTAACAAATAAATTGATATTAAAACGTTTTAATAGTCCTTTAAGTGTTAATTATTTGTTAATTAAATCGTCTAGGGCGTTAAACAGACCAAACCATATACCCCCCCCTATGATTTTTGATTTTTTACTATTGTTACATATAAAAAGAGAAAACTCACAGAACAACCAATAATAATATTATTATTATTATAATATATGGCAGAATATGATGATGAAGAACTCAAACCCATTTTTTGTAGAACTGGTTCAAAAACAAGCATTGTTGATAAAATATTAAGAATAATTCCAAATCATAATACTTATGTTGAAGCATTTGCTGGAGGTGCTGCAGTGTTTTGGAAAAAACCAAAAGCAAATAAGAATGTAATAAATGATTTAGACATTGAACTAATAAAGGGATATAGGGCATTGAAAAATGCTTCAAGCAATAGTGAAGATTATCCTTTGGTACATGGTGATAATGAACAAACTGTTTTGTCAAAGATGAATAATTTTGTTTCAAAGGATTATACCGACCCTGACAAACAAGTGTTAAAAACAATATATAAAACTTGTAATACTTTCGGTGGAGGTGGTAGAGGAAAAATTTTAAAGTCAAATAATCAAAAAAATAAAATCAAAAAAATTAATTATTATGTTGGCAAAATTAAAAATGATGTTAATATTCAAAGTCAAGATTACAAGGCAATTTTAAAAAAATATGATAAACCAACCACATTTTTTTTTCTGGACCCTCCTTACGAAAAAAGTAAGGGATTATATAAAAATTTTTATATTGATTTTGAAGAAATGGCACAATTACTAAAAAAATTAAAAGGGAAGTTTTTACTTACAATAAATGATAGTTCAGCAATTAGAAATATTTTCAAAGATTTTTATATTTATCCCATATCAGTTAAAAGTCAATCAGCAGGCAATGCATATTTTAAGGCGGTAAGAAATGAATTGTTTATTACAAATTATGATATTAGACAAGTAAAAAATCAAAGTTAAAAAATAATCTCCACATATATATTAATGAAATTACAACTGATTAAATGCAATGCTCCTCATTTAGAAAAAGTTAATTTTGCATGTGACCATTCTCTTTCTAAAAAATTAGAAGACTATCCCATGTGTCGCGACCATTTGAATAAATATAATACAACTCTGTTCATCGGAACCCAGGGATCAGGAAAAACAAGTTTGTTAGTTAATATGGTTAAGAAATTATACAAGAAGGTTTTTCACAAGATATATGTGTTTATGCCAGCAACATCACGACAAAGTTTAAAACCTAATATTTTTGATAAGTTACCTGAAGAACAATTATTTGAAGAATTGAATGGCGAAACTATTTCACAAGTTTATGAGCAAGTTAAACAAGACTCTGCTGATGGATTGAAATCTCTTATCATATATGATGACGTTCAAAAAAGTTTGAAAGATCGATTTGTTTTACAGAGTCTAAAAAACATCATAGCAAATCAACGACATCTTCACGTGACTAATTTAATTCTATGTCAAAATTTTTTTGCTCTTCATAAGTCATTAAGAGAAATTGTTAATAATATTGTTTTATTTAGATTGGGAAAATCTCAAACAGAAAAAATATTTAATGAAATTATTGAACTTCATAGAGAAAAATTTGATGATATACGTGATTTGGTTTTTGATGAAAAATATAATTGGTTATTTGTGAATGTAGGAAGTCAAAGAATTTATAAAAAATTTGATGAAATTGTTTTGAATGAAGATGATGACAAAAATCAAGTCGAAATAATTGAAGACAAAAAATAAAATCTTATTATAACTTATAATGGGATTTTTTAAAAAGCTCAGTAAACAAACTTCTAATTTTTTCAAGAAGGCAGGCGGAGATGCGAGCAATGTGTTTAAGAAAGCAGAGAGCGTTGTGACTAAAACTGCTAACACTGTTGGTGAAGGAATCGTTCAGGGTTCGAATGTTGTCGGAACTGGTTTAAGGAAAGTTGGAAATACGCTCGAGAAAGCGGCGCCCATTGCTGCTGATGTCGGTGCTGGTTTAGCAGTTCTTGCTGGGCAACCTGAACTAGCACCAGTTCTTATAGGTGCGGGACAAGCAGCACAAAGATTAGGTTCACAATCCAAGCAGGTTGGAATGGCGGTTAAACAAGCAGGAACTGTCGGTCAGCAATTGACTCAACGAACTGCTGGAGCATTTAATGCAACTCTTACTGATGCCAATAACAAATTACAAACTGCTAATGCTTCATTGACTAATAGACTTGACGCTGCCGCAAATGCTTCAATGGAACCATCAAATAATTTAGCATCTATTCATTCTGCGTTAAGTTAATTTGTTAGTATATAATATGTTTTTGGTAAAAAAATATTATATTGGATTTTTAATTTTAAAAACAATCTGCGACATCATCGTCTTGATGTTAGTTTAATAGAATTTAAATTGGAATTGTGATTGAGATTGTTGGGGAACTGGTTGTTGGATTGGTTCAGGTGCTGGTGCCTTTGGCGTTCGTTTTTTCTTCACAACAACAACTTCTTCTTCACTTGATGATTCATCTTCAACAACATATTTGACCTTTGGTGCCTTCTTGGGTTTGTCGCCCTGGGGCGTTGTAGCAATTGCTTGAAGTTCCTTCTTTTGACGCTGCTTAATTAGTCTCGCCTCTTCTAAAATTCTTAATTGCTTTTGGGCAAGATGATTTTGTTCTTCTTCCTCCTTAACTTTTCTCCTTGCTTCCGCGAGTTCGCTTTTTCGCTGATGGGCAACCTTCAATCGTTCTCTTAACACCTCTTTTTGCTCTTCACTCAAATTTTTCTTCTTTCGTTGTTTGACGGGTGCAGGTGCTGATGGTCTTTCTGCTTGGAGATCGGGCAGATTGGACGGAGGGACTTGTTTTTGTGGCACATTGATTGCCTGTAGTTCATCGTCGCTTGAAAAATCTTCTAAATGTGGGGGTGGGTTTTGGACTGCTACTGTTGTTTTTTTGGGCATCGCGAATTTACTATATACACAGAAAAAAACTTTAAATCTTTAATTTAATTAACAAATTAACTATTTCTATTTTTAATTAATGGTGTTATTGTCGATTATCCTATTTCTAATGATACCGCCACAAGACAAACATAAACATATTCTATTTTCTGAGTCTTCTTCGTGGTCTTTAACCCAATCGCCATCTATTAGGTCAAAGAATTCCTTTACTTTTTCTGTTGAAACTCTAAAAAACTCGCGTTCGGGATTAATTCGTTCTGCATATAGTGAAAGCAGACTATGGAGGGCGGTTTCTTTTTTTTTAGGATTTAACACCTTTTTTGCGAACTCCAATTTATAAGTTGTCGGTGGTCTCCAAGTAACAAAACTATTTGCTTCATTTAATGTTATTTCTGGTGTTTGTTTAGTCATACCAACTTTAACAATACCAGGCATTGATTCATTTGAAAAGCAATATAAATATCCGTATGACATTTTTTCAAATTGTATTCTTTGTTCTTTCTTCTTTTCAAAACAAGACCAACATATGCCATCTTCTGCTGGTCCGTCATCTTCGCAGTCTTCGTATTTAAATGGTTTTTTGCATTCCCAACAACACCAACCATAAATAAAACATTCTTGACAAAATTGTTCCCCATAACAATTCTCGTGGAAATCACATGCATTAATCAAATTCACTTCGCAGTACGTGCATTGAACATTTGTCGCCATTTTCAAATTGTATTCTTTGTTCTAATTTAATCTCAACAAACTAACAAAAAGCATTTCAATTTTTTTTTTGTGGGTACAAATTCTAAATTTTGGCATTTATTTT
>Ga0208161_1001812_pt1 | contig 11188 bp, 13 predicted proteins | sample CB_VirMetaG_3_FD_184538 | JGI IMG/M metagenome (GOLD analysis project Ga0208161, IMG submission 184538) | Freshwater to marine saline gradient viral communities from Chesapeake Bay - CB_1508_1S Viral MetaG (SPAdes) (version 4) | ecosystem: Environmental > Aquatic > Marine > Coastal | place: USA... | reverse complement strand
GTTCAGCAACCCCCAGCCTCTAACCGGGCTGGGGTTTTTCATTTCTACTCCGCTACACTATTGCCGTAACAGGCTGCAAGTTTTATGCCCGCCGCAACTGCATTGAGTGCCCTGGATCGTCTGCGCAAAGCAGCCAATCTGGAGCCCAGCAAAAAGGAAGTGGAGCTTAGCGATGGCTCTGTATTTGAAATGTGGGTGACACCGCTGACGATGGCCGAGCGCGAACGTGCCCAGAAGCAAGCCAAGTCCGACGACGCCACCGCCTTCGCACTGCAACTGCTGATCGGCAAGGCCTGCGACGAGAATGGCACCAAGCTGTTCAAGCCGGGCGAAATCGACATTCTCAAAAACGAGGTCAAGGACAAGGATCTCCAGTCCCTGATGCTGGCGATTCTGACCGATGATTCGGAGGAGCTGGACACCAAAAGCGCTTGAGGCCCAGCTCCGCAAGGACGGCTACCTCATGCTCCAGTTCTACGTGGCGAAAGAACTGGGGATGACGCTGAACGAGCTTCGCGCCCGGATGACCGACACGGAAATCCTCGGCTGGAACGCTTACCTCAGCATCCAAGCCGACGAGGAGCGCAAAGCCTACGAAAAAGCCAAACGCGGCCGCCGCTAACCCCGGCGGCATTTACCTCGTAAACTGGAGTACACCCCTGGTACGCCGACAACACCGTGGCTTACAGAGCAGAAATCCAAATAGGTGTTGCAGGCCTTAAGCAGCTTGGGGAGCTAGAAAAACGTCTTACAGGTATAAATACGCTAGTCACTAGACTCAATAAAACTGCAAGAAACCCAGTAATTGACACCACTAACTTAACTAAGGCCGCGACCAATGTAGATACATTAAACAAGCAACTAGAACGCACACTACAACTTCAACAACAGATAAACAGACAACCTCTAGGCGGTGGTGGAGGTAAACCACCTGGTGGTGGGCCGGGAAGAGGTGGCGGCGGATTGGGGTTTAACCCGCAACCAACGGGTGAAAATCTAGCCCTTGGTTTAGGCTTTCCGTTGCTGTTTGGTGGCGGCGTAGGTCAGGTAATCGGTGGACTAGCGGGCTCCTTTTTTGGTGAAGGCTTCGGTGGTCAGATCCTTGGTTCTGCCATCGGCCAACAGCTTGAAGACGCATTAAAACGAATTACCGATATAGGAAGAGCAACTCAAACGCTTAATCTTGACACACTGCGCGACAGCGTAATCGCCGTAAACGCGGATCTCGACATTACCGTCGAGCGCCTAATCAAAGCCGGTCAAGCCGACGCTGCCCGCGCCGAGATCGGAAGACAAGTTGCCTTGCAAACAGGCTTATTACCAGAAGCTACCGAAGGCACAGCACGAGCCGTCGGCGCCTTAAGTACAGCTTGGAATGAAGTGGTAGGGGCAGTATCCGGTCTCCTCAGTCTTTTAGGCCGCCCGTTTGTAAGTGCTTTAGCGGTAATTTTACAAGCGATAGCGAAAGCTGCTCAAGGGATGAATATACTTATTCAGCTTATGAATAAGTATATCCCGGGCATAGCTATTGCCAATAAACTGTGGACAGAAATAGAGAAGCGCTTGCCAAATATCCTTGAAGATCATGAACAGTTGAGGGCTGAAATTGAGCGGCAAACTGACGCCTACTCCAAACAGTTAGGTCGCAGTATGAAACTGGAGGAAATCGACAAACGCCGTAACAATGCTAATACTGTTGCTGCCAAAATTCAAAACAATGAACTGGATCGCCAAGCCCGAATAGAAAAACTACGCGGAGAGACCGAAGATAAACTTGCAGAAGCACGTATTAAGTACAAAGGGCAAGATATTTCGCTCCTGGAAAAACAGATTCTCGCAGAGGCTGCTATAGAAGAACGCGCTATTAACCGCGAAGCAGCTCGCCAGCGTGAGCGCCTAGAAATCCAACTAGCCTTAGAAGCGCTCACCAAAACAGCCGAACTGGAGCAATCACGTCTAGCTCTATCTCAAGCGCTTAACACGGAAGAATTAAGCCGCCTTACGCGCCAGAAGGAACTCGCTCTTTCCCTAAATGAAGAATTCGGGATTATCAATAACATAGCAACCGTAAAACAACAAGTAGCCGCTGACGAACTTAAAGCTGCATATGATACTGCCGCTTTAGCAGTACAAAAAGCCGAAGCGGAAGGAATAAATGTTGCTCATACGCGGGAAATCGCCGCCAATCAAGTAAAAGCGGCCGAAGCTAAGTACCGTGATGCACAAGCTACAGCAGATCTAGAAGCAAGGCAGCAAAAAGTTGCGAGTTATGCCGCTGAGGTCGCACGTCAGTCCGAGCGTGCTGCTGTTGCAGCTAGAGAACAGACTGCAGCAATAGACAACAACGTCAGAGCTACGCAGGCTGTATATCAGGCAGCAATAACAATCAACAACGCTTCAGCAGATCTGCTACGTATAAAACTTAAGCAAGTAAAGACCGAGGAAGAAAGAAGAGCTATTCTTCTAAAACTAAGACAGATTGAGATCCGCAATGCGGAACTTACTTTTAAGGCAACTATCGCCCAGATAAAGGCAGATAAAGAACGCCAGCAGATAGCATATAACATCGCACTGGGCAAACTAAAAGAATACGAAGCGATAGTAAAAATTGCGCAGGCGCAGGGAGTGGTAAAGCGTGAGCATTACGATGCTTTAGAAGCACAAAAATCCGCCTTGCGGATTGTGGAAAGCACGATACGCGCAACAAACACGATTGCAGCAGCACAGGAAAAGGCTGCGAGTGCGACGTTTAAGAGCGCCGTTGCCCAAGCAGACGCAAACTATCAAACACAACTCCTTGCCGCTGGAACCCAAGCCGCCGCATCCGCAGCAGGACAATACGCTGCGAATATGCAGACAGCCGCGACATCGGCGGCCAGAGCTGCCGGCGTCGTAAGGACCTTGGAGAATGTGCAGGCTGAGGTACGTACATTGGGTCAAACCAGTACACAGGTGGCTACATATACAGAAGAGGAGATGCGTAGTCAGGGAATAGGTCCGTATGCGGATGCAGTGACTAGGGCCAGGTATCAAGCAGCGAAGGCTGCCGAACGGAGAGCGGCTGCACAGTCACTACCAGCGACTACAGCTAATCCCGTAGCGGCTTTTGCTAAGGGAGGAATAATCACTAAACCAACCCTGGCTTTAATGGGTGAGGGGAACGAACCTGAATACGTAATACCCGAATCTAAAGCCGCCTCATTTGCCGTCGCATACCTGTTAGGTAATCGTGGTACATCTGCGCTTTCTCAAAGTAGTGAGTCTCCCGCTATTAACGTGACAACCGGGCCTGTTATACAGCAAGACGGACAGCGATATGTCACGCTAAGCGACATGGAAGCCGCTATGCAGAGTGTCGTTAATACGATGATGGGCAACGGTCGCACGACTGGTGGGCGACGTTTTAGCGGAGTGAACTGATGGCTAATCGCGGTCAAGCCCAATATTTACGCCTTTTTGACAACTCCGGCACGTATCTTCGCTGGCAGGCGTATTACGTCAATCAAACGATCACCTGGGATAGCCAGCAGTGGTCTTATCATCCGTTCACTGCCGACGGTTTAGTTGGCGGCAGCCCTGGTACTGACACTGGGGCTTCAATCTCTGTGCCAGCCACCACTGCAGCGATCAGCGTATTTGAAGCTGCGTTGAATTTGAATCGGCTGTGTGAGATCAAAATGTACGAGTTCGACACACGTCTAACCCAAGCCGCACCGCAAGCAAGTCAGCTCCTGATTGGCGCTTTTGTTGGTGAGGTCATCGGCATTAGTGGATCGTTTGCCAGCCTTACCATTAAGCTTGGATCGAGTTTGGCGCCTGTAGGAGCGCAAGCGCCACCGCGCAAGTTCAGCAGCACCATGATTGGAGCGCCACTGCGGATATGAGCATCCAGATCAGCGATCCTCTGTATTTGCTGGCTTACCAGACGGGATTGCTGGCGCCGCCACTTACCGAGGGTGCAGCGCGAGGACAGTCGCAACTGGATTCCCAGCAGCGGGCAATCGTGCTTGGTGAGCCAATCCCGATTGTTTTCGGTCGCCGCATCAACGATATTGGTGGTGTCTTCGTAAGCCCTGGGGCAACAGAGGGACGTTTCCAAAACGACGGAGTAACCAACGAACTAACAGTCAATTTTGAGCTTGTCCTGAGCGAGGGTCAGCTACCTGCCCTGGAGCTTCGTGACGTTTTCCAGCGTGCGTGCCGTGTTGGTACATGGGCTCAAACATATAACCGGCGCGCTGGAACGTGGACACCAGGCAACTTCATCACAGAGGTAGCCGGAACACAGTTCTGGAACTGCCCGTATTACTGCGGCACCAGTGGCACATATCCAAACATGACGACGTTGAGTTATACCAATACTCACGCCGATGGCGATGATACTTGGAACAAACAAGTCCATTGCTTTGTGCGTGAGGGGATGCAAGTCACGCGGATTATTGACAGCGTTACAGGCAGCAGTAACAACGTCATTGACTTGGCGCTCTATTTAATTCGCCAAAGCAGCCGTTTCCCAGAGTCAATGATTGATACCGCAGCCATGCTTGCGGCAGCACAATTTACTAACACTAACGGTTTCTACTACAACGGTGAATTCAAGGACTCTACCAACCTCGAAGATTGGCTACAAACTATCAGCATTAATTTTTTGCTGCGGTTTAGAGACAAGGACGGCAAAAAAGGTTTCCGTCCACGTCTCCCCGTCAATGAAGATCACACGATCAAGACCACAACAATCAGCTGGGTTTTTGCATTTACCGAAGAGCATTTGTTACCTAATGGCTTCGAGATTGAGTACATCCCACTAAGCGAGCGTAAATCTATTTGCGCACAGATGCTCTGGCGCCAGCAGCCTGATAACGACATCGGCATCATTCGTACTACTGAAGTGCGCTTTGATGGTGAAGCAACGGATGGTCCTTATGAGCAGTACGACCTGAGCCAATTCTGCGCATCAGAAAACCACGCCGTAAAAATAGGCGCTTATATCGTCGCCAAGCGCAGATACATTACACATACTTTGCGTATTAAGGTAAAGCCAGATGCGTTCAACAGTACGTTGGCTGTAGGCGATATTGTCCGCGTCCAACTAAAACGTGAAACTGACGCATCGACCACTGGATCTCATGACTACCTGTACGAAGTAGAGCGAATCAATAAGGCTATAAGCGGCGTTGTAGAACTTGACTTAATGCACTTTCCGATTGATAGCCAAGGGCGCAGTTTAGTTGCTCAGCAAGTTGCAGCAGCAGTTGGCGCTGGTTATGTTCTTCCCACAGGCAGAAACGACTTTAATTGTGACATCGAGGGAAGAGATGAGGACGAAACACCGCTGTCGGATGTAGGAGGCAATTTACCAGATCTGCCTGATGCCGATGACTTTGATTACGACTTACCTGATAACGACGATTTTGGCAATACTGGCGGTGGCTATCCTCCCAGTGGGAATCCCAGCTCGTCAGGCGGTAATCCTGCAGATCCGTTTGATACTCCACCGCAACCTACAATCCTCGGCGCCACTGGAGCGGGCGGTGCGCCTCAAGGGGGAGACGAGCTAAGCCTTTCCGAGATCTGCCCTGGTATGCGTACCAACTGGTACATCTGTGACAACGGTGTATGTACTCCTATAACAAGTACTGAAGCTGGAACACTGATTGTTACGCCGGACTACGAAGGTAAGACTCTTTATGGCGAAGGATGCTGCCCCGACCCAAGCACTGCATCCGGTTTTGCTGAGTGTAATCCAACCGCATTTACCGAACCTGTACTTGAACCGCCGCTACCTCCGATCTATTGCCCCGGTGCATCTGATGCTGGTTCGCAAGGTACATTTAGCAGACTTGTGAACGTGGGCGAAGGTTCAGGCTCGTTCCAGTTTAGCTATCAAGCGTTTGGGGTTCCCGACCGATTTATCGTTTCTGGAGCGGCAACATTTGACACTGGTGTCATAAGTGGTGGTGCCACAGTCACTCTAACTAAGACAAGTGCTAGTCCTTGGATTACCGTTACTGTCGAGGCTCCATTAACCGGTACTCAATGGAATTATTCTGTCAGCTGTACTTCATAAGCCATGGCAACTTTTCCCTCGCTAAATCCAAACGCCCGCACCTACATCCCAGGGCAGGCACCGGCAACAGCTATCGACACCCTAAATGGCGACGAGCTTAGCGTGCGCCATACCAACACCAGCACCGGACATACCCTGCGACTTACTTTTACCGGACTAACCACAGAGCAGCATTTTGAGATCACTAGCCATTACATGCTGCACGGTCGTTACGAACCATTTGATCTACCTGCGGTTGTGCTACTCGGCTCAAACCTAAGCTTCCCAGCTGGCTACTTGTGGCTTTACACCGATAGTCCGCAAACGACTTACGAACCAGGCGTAATTACAACTACCGTAGAGCTGGAGCTGTTGCCGCCGTATTCGATATGAGTGACTTTCCTAGCGTCGCACCCAACGACCTTAACTTCGACATGGGACGCCTCAACATCACTGAGGTAGCCACGTTTGCTGGTCCTGTACGGTTTCGCCACTCGCAACGTATTAGCGGGAACAGAATCTCGCTTGAATATCGCGGGTTAAGTCAACAGCAGATCGAAACATTCCGCACGCACTTTATTGAGAACCAAGGAACGCACGGATATTTCGGTGTCCCACAAGTAGTTTGGGGTGGCGTTAGCGTCACAACAGCTGACGCAAGCTACAGATACGAAGCACCACCAGTTGAAACGCATGCAGGGCTTTTTTATAACCTGAGCGTATCAATTCGCGCCATTTTTGGTGTCAACCTGTCTTACATTTTGGATGGTGGAAATGCGACTCTGCCAGCAACAACTGCCTTCCAGTCGTTTGCGTTCACAGGTTTTGCGCCCTTTGTGTTAGACGCTGGCGACGCTGATATTACAAGTCCTGCCGTCAGCCTTATTCTGGATGGTAATGGCGCCTAAGCAGTGACTACCCCTACAACAGTTCAGGTTCAGCTAAAACTTCGTGGGGACACGGCAGCAAACTGGACCTCTGTAAATCCGACGCTGCTGGCGAACGAGCTTGGGCGCGAAACCGATACGGGCAAGATCAAGATCGGTGATGGCAGCACCGCGTGGTCAAGCCTCGCCTATCAATTCGGTGGTGCTGGTGGCACCATCACGGGCGACGTCACCCTTAATGCGCAGTCGGATCTGCGCTTTGCCGATGCCGATAGCAGCAACTGGGTGGCATTTCAGGCGCCTGCAACGGTGGCAAGCAATGTCACTTGGACGCTACCGGCTGCTGATGGCACCGTCGGTCAAGTACTGAGTACTAATGGCAGCGGTGTCCTGAGCTGGGCAGACGATACGGGCGGTTCGTCTTTAATTGCCGAAACCCAGCAAACCATCAGCGAAAATTACACCTTGACCGCCGCCTACAATGGCTTATCTGCTGGTCCGGTTGAAGTGGCTGCCACTTATTCCGTCACTGTCCCTGCTGGCGCTACCTGGGTGATCATCTGATGGCTTACGGATCCGTCAAGGTTGATTCCATCGTTACCAGCACCCAAACGGTGACGGTGGATGACCTGCTCGCATCGGGCGACATCGGCACCAGCGTGCAGGCGTATGACGCCGACACCGCCAAGACTGACGTTGCGCAGACCTTTACTGCGCAGCAAACTTTTGGCGAGCTGAAGGAAACCGTCTACACCCTTGGCACCACTGGTTCGATTGCACTGGATCCTGCGAATGGTTCGATCCAAAGCAGCGTATTGACTGGAGCACCGACCTTTACCGATTCGCTGGAGGCAGGTCAGACCGTTGTGCTGATGCTGGAAGGCGGCGCAACTTATAGCGTCACTTGGCCAACAACGACATGGGTGACAAGTGCCGGTAATGCGGCACCCACACTGACTGCAAAGGACACGCTGGTGTTCTGGAAAGTCAGCACCACCCTTTACGGCGCTTACGTCGGGAGCTACGTCTGATGCTGGGTAAAGCTTTACAAACGGCTGCTGCAGGTAACGCCGGTGGCGAAGTGCTAGGGGTTGAGGATGTCTTCAGCACTTGGCTTTATACCGGCAACAGCAGCACGCAGACGATCACGAATGGGATTGATCTGGCGGGTGAAGGGGGGATGATCTGGATAAAGTCAAGACTCTCCCTGCCTACTTACGGCGTCCAAACCCACGCCCTGTTTGATACCGCTCGTGGCATTGGTTCCTTTTTATCGTCTAACGAAACTGTTGCACAGAGATCAGAACCAAATGGTATAACCTCTGTCAACTCAAACGGTTTTTCGTTAGGAGCTGGCAATGTATCTGGGTTCTTTGCAACTAACTTTAACACCCAGAACTACGCCTCCTGGACCTTCCGCAAGGCGGAGAAGTTCTTTGATGTGGTGACTTATACGGGAACCTCATCTGCTCAAAGCATCGCGCATAATTTGGGCAGCGTGCCGGGTTTTGTTATTGTTAAGCGCCTTGATACAGCGAGCACTTGGCGTTGCTGGCACAGGTCATTACCAAGCGCTGATAATGTAATCAATCTAAATGAAAATAGTGCTTACGAAACCAACGCGGCAATTTGGAATGGAACTGCCCCTACTTCTACTCATTTTACTGTAGGCACAAACAGTAACACAAACACCTCCGGCGGCACCTACGTCGCCTACCTATTCGCGCACGACGCTGGCGGGTTTGGCGATGATGGCACGGAAAGTGTGATTAAGTGTGGGAGTTATACGGGGAACGGCACCACCACGGGGCCGGTTATTGATCTTGGATGGGAACCGCAGTGGGTGTTGATTAAGTATGCAGCTGGCGGAAGTTTTGGGAGCTGGAATCTCGTTGATAATATGAGAGGCTGGGCAAATGTACCTTCTGGCAATAGCAATAGTCAGTTGTATGCCCAACTAAGTAATGCTGAAGATACGCTTAGAAGTGTTATTCTGCTAAACAATGGTTTCCAGCCAGTAGTTAATAATCTCAACTTTAATAGCAGCGGCGCCACCTACATCTACATCGCCATCCGCCGTGGGCCGATGAAGACGCCCACCGATGCGACGGAGGTGTTTGCTACCGCCATTGGCAACAACACTGGTTCTCAGCCTGCATTTACTTCTGGATTCCCGGTTGACTTTGCTATCTGGGGTAAAGATACTACAGGCGCCACCTTTAACCGAGCCTACAGCCGACTTACTGGAGGCTATATGGTGACAGCTAGTAATGACATTGAAGTTGCTCGCTTAGGTGCTTTTAGCTTCATGGAAGGGTGGTATGACTCATCCAGTAATTTTACTCTCGCTAATTCGTGGATGTTCCGCCGCGCCCCCGGCTACTTCGACGTTTCCAGGTATTTAGGCACAGGTTCGGCTAAAGCAGTACCTCATAACCTTGGAGTTGCACCTGAACTTATAATTGTTAAAGGCAACCTGAGCGGTGCAGACTGGCCTGTCTATCACTTCGCATTAGGGAACAGTAAAGCAGTCTATGTGAATTTCATAGACTCTGCTTCTACTAGTTCTACTTTTTGGAATAATACAAGCCCAACTGAGACACATTTTACTGTTGGAAGTAACTATCACACAAATAACAGTGGGGGATCTACATATGTCGCCTACCTCTTTGCCACCTGCCCCGGCGTGAGCAAAGTCGGCAGTTACACCGGCACTGGCACCACGCTCAATGTTGACTGCGGCTTCACAGCAGGCGCACGGTTTGTGTTGATTAAGCGTACTGATGTTTCAATCGTCTCGGCTCCGTTTAGTAGTTGGTACGTCTGGGACACTGCACGAGGCATTACTAGCGGTAACGATCCTTATTTGCAGCTCAACCTTACCGCTGCAGAAGTCACCTCTACCGACTACATCGACCCGCTGAGTTCTGGCTTCCAGATCAGCTCCACCGCCCCTGCCGCCATCAATGCAAACGGTGGCAGCTTCATCTTCTTGGCCATCGCCTGATCATCATGGAACTCCGCAACCGCACCACCGGCGCTGTCATCACCGACAGCCAATTCCGCTCCGAGCATCCGGGCACCAGCTTCCCGCGTGTGCTTACGCCAGACATCTTGGCGAGCTTCGACTACGACCCCATCCTTGAGGGTCCACAAGCGCAAACCACACCGCCGTATCAGATCAGTGTCCGCGATGGCATTGAAGAGGTGAACGGGCAGTGGTTCACCAAGTACATCGCCGGTCCTGTCTTCACCGATTACACCGATGATGAAGGCGTGACGCATACTGCTGCAGAACAGTGGGAGGCGTATTGCTTCGATAAAGACGCAGCGCAAAAGCAAGTTGTCCGCGAGGATCGCAACAAGCGGCTTGCTGAATGTGACTGGACGCAGCTTGCTGATAGCCCGGTGGATCCCGACGCCAAGCTGGCATGGCAGCTTTACCGCGAAACGTTGCGCATGGTGCCCGAGCAACCTGGCTTCCCTTGGAATGTGGAGTGGCCGCCGGTGCCTGGTACTAACTAATGGCAGTAAGGGCGAAAACCGGAACAGGGCGGCTGGAACACCAAGCTGGTCGCCCTAAAACCACAAGCCAGGGTTACGGGCAGCACAGCCGTCCGCATAAACGCGGCAAAAAGAAGCTGAGGGGTCAAGGGCGCTAACCTATAAAAAAGGTCGGCTGTATGCCTCGCAATGGATCACCAGGAAGAGGCTTTTATTACAGCCAAAGCCCCAAAAAATCCGTTTGATCAGGCTGTGCCAGCTTTGTTGACCGCTGCTGTGGTCGGCTTGGCTGGTCTTTTCATGCAAGTAGCCAAACTGGATCAATCAGTCAATACGGTTGCTGCCGACATCCAAGAACTCAAAAACGATTCAAAAGAAAGGCTTAGTGATCTCGAAACCAGAGTGCGTCAAATTGAGATGCGAATCGGTTACAAGCAATGAGCGTCGTCCACAGCACTGACTACGGCAACGGCTACACCCTGGACCAGCTGGAGAACGAACGCGGCGAGCTGTACTACCGCGCCTGCAAGGACAGCATCTGCCGCTATGCCGAGGACCACTACATCGCGGTGATGTACCTCGAAGGCATGGGCTGGGACCCTAAGCAACAAGCCCATCAGTAATCCAGCGGATGATCGCATCCTCCCGATGCGGCTCCCAAAACGGCTGATCCCGGTACCACTCCAGCCAATCCTCCGCCGACTTCGAGATATTGCAGCCAAAGCAGCAGGCCACCAAATTCTGCTGGTGC
>Ga0208161_1001808_pt1 | contig 11203 bp, 9 predicted proteins | sample CB_VirMetaG_3_FD_184538 | JGI IMG/M metagenome (GOLD analysis project Ga0208161, IMG submission 184538) | Freshwater to marine saline gradient viral communities from Chesapeake Bay - CB_1508_1S Viral MetaG (SPAdes) (version 4) | ecosystem: Environmental > Aquatic > Marine > Coastal | place: USA... | reverse complement strand
GGGCAGAATTGCCGTTACGGGCACTAGAATTACGAGCCATTGAACAAATAAAGTCTGCCACGAAGCACTTACTGAACGCCGAAGCGATACCGTCCATTGTAATGACCTCTGATTCCGAGGCACTACGGTTTACTTGAGAAGCTGTCCAGATGGGGCACTGAAACTCCTGTGCTAGACCGCGCAACTCTTCGTAAATAGTCTCCATGTCAATCCATTTCTGACCAGAACCATTTTTTGTTACCAAAAGATCACCATAATCCACAATAATAACATCGGGATCATTACCAGAATTTTTTAGCTTCATCAAATGGTTACGAAGTGTAAGAACGCTAGCTGTACGAGTTGGATACTCTTTGATAATGAGCTTGCCTTTCACAACCTCTTTTAGTTTATCAAATACTTTTAGCTTGTTTTTAGTAAGCTCATTTAGTTCGATACCTGTGATGCAACTGTCATAACGCTTGCCGACGCTTACATCAGAAAGCTCAAGGGTATAGTGAACAACAGTTTTACCTGATAAAATTGCATTGGCACCGATATGAACAAGACTGAACGATTTACCACCGCCAGTTCCTGCAATTACAACACCCATTTCTCCACGACCAAGACCGCCTTGGGTGATTTCATCAATCTCAGACCAGCCAGTTGAAATGGCTTTGCGAGAGTGATGCTCAAAGCGTTTGTCAAAGTCTTTTTCATAATCATAACCAAAGTTATTGTCGCTGCCCAAACGAAGAGCGGAATCGACAACATTTTTGATTTCATCATAAGATGCAGATTTTTGCAGCAGTTTTGCTGACTTGATAATAGCTTCCTTGAGCTTCTGCTTTTTGCAGAAGTCTAGGGCAGTTGTCTTTACGAAGTCTGCATCTTCAACTTCTTTATCCGCAACAATACGAGCAAAATACTCACGCACTTGCTTTTGTGTTGCCTCATTTTCATTATCCAAGTCTGAACGCAAAATAGTTGCGACTGTAGCTTCAGATGGATGCGATTGAAACTTATCCTTATAATCGAACATCTTCTCAACAAAGACGCGAGTATAAGCGTTTTCTAGGAAATTTAGATCGATTACCTCGCGCATTTGGTCGCAGAATAACCGATCTCGAAACATGATATGTACTAGTTTTTCTTGAAAATTTTTACCGAATTTGGAAAAGTCCACTTTTTCATTTTGGGCTGTCATAAATTCTCCTGCAAATGATGTTGGCATCGTAACACACTATCCCAGATTGATCAAGACAAAAAAAATCCACCACTCAATAGAGAACTATCAAATGGTGGATTTGTATGTAATTAGCTTTTAGGAGTAAGAAATCTTCGTCATTGTAGAAAAAAGATCGCTCCAATCTAATTCTCCTATTCCATCAACTGTGAACATTTTACGCACTTCTGTTTTATTTAGGCTCTTTGGATAATTCTCCAATGCATCCCTAATTCCTTGCTTTATATATGGTGCAGCCGAAGGCGCATAAAGCTGCATCAATTTATAATTGTTCTCGATAACTTGTTTTGATTCTAATATGCTGTCATATAATTTGATTTTATCTTGACCTTCACAATAATCATAAATGTCTTGGAAGGTGGCTGATTTGTCCTCTTTCAAGAAAGGCAAACGCTTTGCAACAGTTGCCAATCCGGCTCCTTTGATACCCGAAAGATTGTCCGAATTATCGCCGCAAATGGCTCTAGAAATTGCAAAGTTATTTGGATGGATGCCAAACTCTTCCAAGACTTTTTTGCGATTTACAAACTCATTTTGCACGGGACGAAAGATTATTGTTTTGTCGTCCAATAACTGATAAAAGTCTTTATCTGATGAAATGATAATCTTTTGGTCATCCGGTAATTCTTTACAAACCATAGAAACAATGTCATCTGCTTCCGTAGATGCATACATAAGTTGGCATACTGGAAGGTTATTCATATACTCCATCAAGCGGCTTGTTTGCCAAAGTTTATTCTTGAGGGTATCTTCCTCGTTTAGATCGTTATTCCAATTTAGACGCAAGGGTTTGCGTCCTTCTTTATAGTTTTTATTTTCTGAACGTCGTCGTTGAGAACCACCTTGACCATCCCAACAGATGATAACTCGGTCTGGCTTGATTTCACGGCAGAGTTTCTGTAGTGTTTTCATATATCCAACGATACCACCAATACGCTGACCGTTTGGCGATAAAGTTGGATTGACGACAAGTGACCTCAAAAATTGATTGAGGCTGTCTATGATCATATATCTCATTGTTTCCTATCAAACATTGTTATACCGTTTAGGTGATCTATTTCGTGTTGAACACAGACAAGTTCTAGGTTGTTTTTGTCATCAAAATCACGATGAACAAACTCCATTAGTTCGTTGTTATCAGACTTTACCACAACTCTTCTGTGTCTTATAGTCTTTACAAAAGTATTTGGAAAAGAAAGGCATCCTTCGTGAAATGTAAACATTTCTTCAGACGCCTCAACAATCTCTGGATTTACAAACACTATTTCTCTTATGGCATTTACGATACAAATACTTTCGTTGATGCCGATTTGGTTGGCTGAAAGACCCACACCACGTTCGCTTATATTCAATTCACTTCTCAAGATCCTTATTACTTGCTGTATCCTCTCCGGATCTTCCGACTTCTTGCACTTGCTGTACAAGATGTTGCTCTGAACCATTTTTAGGAATCTCCCATAAAAAGTCAGGGTTTTGCATATTTTGCAGACACTGCTTCTCTTTCTGTTCTTCACTCATAAAAAAATCCCCTATAACAAATGTTGAATTCATTATAGGGGATCTTCTTCATCGAGTCAAGTACTATAAATAGTCCTTATCTTTTTCTACCTTGACCGCGATACTTTTTCTTATAAAGCTTTGAGTTCTTATGCAATGCATACTTGGTATTGCAACTGCGCCCTTGACGAGTCTTTTTGGGCTTGGTGCGTCCACGTTTGCTATTCTTAGAAAGTGAAGCTTCTGTCTTTGCCATATCATTCCTCTTCTTCTGTGATGCCGTCTAAAGAGCCATCAACATTATAATAATTAGACGCATTTCCTTTTTGTTGATCAAATTTTGTAATAAGCTCTTCTTCTACGATCTCGACAACACGATTACGGAATTTTGTATCTGTCAGTTCTTGCATAAAATCTGCTGAACGGAATTTAGCGACAGAACCATCAGCATATTTTAGTGACCACCAAGGTCCGACAGTTACATGTTCAGAATTTTTGAGAATTTCCATCCAAGCATCTTCATCTTGAACGTGGATCTGTTCGCCACCCCACAGAAGTTTTACAGAACACTCACGACCTTCTGTACCAAAACGGCTCTTTTTGAGAGTGCATTTCGTTTCACTGCCAATGCGGAATCCATTTTCTGAAATAACATAACTTGATTTGCTCTTGCGACCAGTCAACCAGACGCGCAATGAATAAGCATAAGCAAGAGCTTTACCACCGGGAACAATATAAGGGTTGATCATCATTTCAACGTGAGCAGTTGGACCTGTCACGATGTTTTGTTTTAGCTGATTCAATACCAAAAACGCAGAACCAGAATTGGCAATAGGCTGAATAAGCTTTGTCAAACCTTTTGACATGATACGAGGCTTCATTGCCATGCTGGATTGTGGATTGAAGTCGCCATTTAGATCTGCAAGGCAAGGAGTAAAAGCAAATGAGTCTAGAATAAATAACATCTTATTCTGATTGCTGCCAAGCAGCTCTTCAATGGTTTCAAGAACAAACTCAATTGAAGTTGCTTGAGCATAAATAATGTTGCTTACATCGCAGCCTGCTTTTGCAAGAAAATCTGAATCAAGCGAAGATTCTGAATCAAAATAAACAACGTCAAAACCTTGCTTTTGTGCATTTGCTGCAATTTGTGCAGCAAGATAAGACTTGCCAGAGGCTTCCAATCCAGCTAGTTCTGTAATACGACCAGCAGGAATACCAGCCTTTTTACCACGGCAAATAATAGAATCTAGAACATGAGAACCAGTACTAATCCACTCTGTTACATCTGATGGGTTATCTTGCGTAAGATCAAACGCAACATTTGCGCCTGCCTTTTTGTTTATCATCTCACGCAGTTGTGAAATACCAATGCGACCTTTTTCTTCTTTTTGTTTTGTAGCTCTAGCCATATTTCTCCTATAAACAAAAACCCTATACAAGTTTTGCACAAGTATAGGGCTTATTGTCTATAATGTCAAGAAACTTATTTTAGAGCAGCAAGAATCTCTTTGAGAATCATACCACGAAGGGATTTGGATTCTTGTTGAGGGACTGGTGCGCCAGCTCCTCTTGCACCCTGAGCGGCTTCGCCGGGAGGACTAGCTTCTGGACCTTGTGATGGCGGTGTCGGCGTAGCTGGTTCAGACAATTTATTTTTTATTATATTTATTATCTGTTGAATTGAATATTGTTTGCGCGAACCGGGAAGTCTTTCTTCCCGCCAAACCATATCTACTCCACCTTTAGTATCTTCACCATAGATTCCATCCTCGCCTTTTGGATCTCCTCTAGTCGGAGCCAAAGAATTTATATCAGTTGAATTTCTCTGACTTGCAAACCATTTATTTAATAATTGTTGTAATTGTTTTACATCTGCTCTTGGTCTAGGTCTTGCTCTAGGAGCAGTTGGAGTGGCTGTTGGAGCGGGAGCAGAACCACCTGCTGGGGGCGTAGGTGGTGTTTTGCCGGGAGCATCTGGGTATTTTTCCCGCTCTTTCATAACTTTATCCATGGCTTTTTCTGGTTTTACTCCCAGCTTTACCAACTCATTAACAAAAAGTTTTTCCGCTACATTTAATCCTAAACCGGCTGCAGCTTGTTTTATAGTTTCATCGGGTTGTTTCACATTTTTTATTATTGAATCTGGATTTCCACCCATTTTAACTAATAAATCAATTATATGTTTGGTATAAACAGTAACCCCGAGAGCTTCGGCTGCCGCTATCTTTTCTGGTGTTATCTCGTCCGATAAACGATATTTTTTAGGCGAAGGAGTTTGATCAACAAAAGAAGTATAACTAGCTGGATCAGCTGCGCGAGTTATTTTTTCAAAAGGACTTGGATCGGGATCTGCTAAACGAGCTATTCGCGCAAAAGGGTCTTCCTCTTCCTTTAATATATTGCCTAACTCTTCTTCAATAATTTTACGTATATTCATATTATAAAAACTCCTCAATAACAATATAAATAGTCGTAAAAAACAGAAAGCCCACCAAAGTTTCCTCGGGCAGGCTTTCCAACAAACTTATTTTTTAGAGTACCTTATGAAAGCATCTCGCTGAATTTACGGTCAATGTCGTCCTCGCCGTCATCAGCCTTTCCGCCTTTCACAACTTCCTCTTTGTCATCGCCAAGAAGGTGACGGTCGAGGATTTGCTCAACTTGCTCGGAGGTTTTACGCTCAAACAATGTGGCAAAATCTACGTTAGCCTCAAGAAGCTCATCGAGAAGTTCTCGGTCGGTTGTCAGCGGCGAGCTTTTACGGCGAGGTGTTACGCTGGTAGCAGGAAACAACATGCCGGGAGCCTTACCATAAGCTATGACAAGATCAATACCCTCTTTTTCGTCAGCAATGTCGCCATAGTCTGGATTCAGAACAAGCTGTAACAGACTCTCATAAACCTTTTTGCTGTAAGACCAAAGCTTGGTACCTTCTTTCTCTTCGCCGCGCACAATGATCGGTGTCACAAAGCGTTGACGGCTTGAGAAGTTTTTTGCCATTGCACGACTTTCATCGTCGCCCTCTTTGTAAAGTTTTGATACGAAATCACAAACGGCGCATTTCTCACCAAAGTTCTTCTTGGGACAGAGAAAGCCGTTCTCTTTGCCGACATTATAGTGGAAATGGAACTCCTTGAAAGGATCTCCATCTTTTGCTGGTAGAACGCGAATTACGCTCTCACCATCGGGAATCTTCCAGAACTTCGGACCAGCCGAATTTGCACCTTTTGAGTTTAGTTGTGATAGTTTTGCACGCATTGCTTTTAGATCAATAGCCATTTTAGTTTTCTCCGTTGTTTAGTATAAGTTGGTTTTGTATAAAATTAGTGTAATTAATAGTAAAAACGAGATTGTCACTTATTTCTAGTGAAAGAATCTTATGGGAACAGATGATACCCTGCTTTTCAATTTTTGTCAAGTGGTCTTGAATTTTTTGTAACGATTTACGATTTTTTACAGATTCAGGCGACAAGCCGAAAAGAAACTGTTTTTCTCTTATATTTTCCATCGGGAATAACATCTGCTCTTCACCAGATTCGTAATCTACCATGCCGATAGTGACAAGCCTACATGCTTCTTTCGGGCTTGTCAAGTTGCTTCTAATTGCCTTCTTGGAAAGGAAGAAGTTGATGTGACCATAAACATATTCAATTGTTTCGTTGATTTTATCATAATAATTGTCAAGAGCTATATCTTCGTTTGACTTCGCAATATGCTCATTAGAAACCAAGATCATCTTATTGAACAATCCAGAGCGAGTCATTTCCTGAAATATATTGAAAACAACTTTTTCACGAAGCTTCTCTTCTGAATTTGCCAAAGAAAGATCTGGGCGCACATAAATAATGTCAATGTTATTATCTTTTATCTGCTCAAGAATTCTCAAAGCATGACCAGATGTATTTCCACCCCCACAAAGAATGAATAATATGTCTTCATCTTTTATGTTGAGCTTGAAGTCTGGCGTTTTTTGTTCCGCTTCCTCCATTGACTTGGTTTTGGGAAGCTTATATTTTTCATTTGTGTCGAAAAGAAATAGTTGATTGCCTTCCTCGGCAACTTCATAAAATCTTTTTGCCAACGAGCAACCACCACCGCCAAGCCCCATAAAAATCATTTGTTCTTCTCCATTTCGCCAAAGTTCTTGCCAACAGAAACATTGGTCAAAAAGTTTCCAAACCGAGTATTAGAAAATGTATTTGCAATTTGTTTCAGCAGATGCATATCTTCCTTGTGGAAGTCCAACACAACAGAATCATATAGATAAAATGCAATAAAAGACTTTCTTCCTTGCAGAATTTTCTGAATCTTGTGTGCTTGTTCCACGACCAAATCAGTTGCTGTGCTCTGAATAACGTAATTTACAGCATGTTCTTGGTCACACTCAATCTCTCGATTATAAACAGTTTTCACTTTATTTCCATCATAGAACTTATCTATAATTATCTGTTTATCATAAACTTTTTCAGCCAATTCGTTAGTTTTCTTGTCATAAAGCCATGAAAAGATCTTCTGTTTAGCTTTTGAGCGGTCTAGCTTACCACCAAAGATGTTTATTGAGTTCCACTCATGCAAATCAATGGTCGGCTGCTCTTTATTGCACATGGCAAGCAAAACACGAAGCTCTGCTGAATTATAATCTAGCTCAACAAAACGATGATTGTTCGGTTTGATACAATCGCGAAGCTCTTTATCGAGATTCAAAATTGGAAAACTGTCTTTGCCTAGCGTCAGACGACCTGTAACTGCACCAAATACATTATATTTGATACGATTTGGATACTTGTTTTTTATAAATCTTTGCGCTTTTGGATTTGGCAGCTTTTTCTTGACCGATTCTAGGTCGATGTTTAGCTTGTGTTGTTCGATGTTATAAATTAGTTCTGAAGCGTCACGTAGAGTTTCATAGTTCTTAGGCTTCTCGTAATTTTCAAGCACATATTTGGTGATTTTATTACGTATCTCAAAGTGTTCTAACAAGAACTTTTCTGGAAGCAGATCATAAAAACAATTCACATCAAAATCTATCTTGGCGTGAACCATGCTACGCATAAAAGCCTTCAGTTTATCAAAACTTTGTACGGCTTCGTCCTTTAGTTCCTCGGGACACACCTCAAGAAGTGTCTTGCCACCACAATAGATCTTGGCAAGTTCTGTGCTGTCATCGCATAGGTGTGTGTAATCCCAAGTTTTTGATGGATGCGACGGCGGCAGATCGATTTTGATTGATCCATCCGCATAAAAACCAAAGCAGTTTTTGTTACGTTCAATAGTTTGGAAGTACATGGCAGCTACATGATAACAGTGTTGCCAGTTCTCGTCAAGTTTATTTCGTCCACGCTTGGACTTCTGAAAGCTAGGGTACCCAAATTATAGTTGATATAGCTCACAGCCTTTTTTATACCATTTTGTCTATTTTTATCGTTGAGATAAAATCCACGATAGTTATCTCTGTGAAATTCTTGAACAGAATCTTTCAGAATTGTTTTGGTTTCCAATAATCTTGTTTGATAATACAAGTCAAGGAAGAATAAATCATCTTCTTTGGAATCAGGGACAAGTTTTATATCTTCGGCATAAACAAATACGTTCTTTACGCCGCTGCAAGAGTTAGAACTTTCTGTTGTTCTATAGACAAATTGATTATATTTTGGAAAGACAACTTTATAAGCATTATAAAAAGCTTTTATTGTGTTCTTGAACTCTTGAAATGATGTAAACTCAACTCCCTCAAAAGACTTGAAATAAAATGCATCAAATATGTCTTGAAGAACAAAGTTGGATTTATTTAGCCTCTTTTGGATATAAGGCTGTAGATTGCCAGACTGTATATTTGCAATAATTCTCCAAGGAACTTGAGCATCAAATCTCAAACCTCTATCAGCAAGCAATTCAGAAACTAAAGGATAATTTGGATCTGAAATAAACTGCTCTCTTATCGAATCGTCGCCTGCGTCTCCCTCAAAAACGTCCAGAACAATTCCGCTTGTATATGGTGGATTGAAAGGACTTTCGTAAAATCCAACTCTTGTCAGTGGCAAATCTGCCTCTTTCAGAAATTTCAACAATAACTCCGTATAGTTCTCAAATTTAGAAACTTTATAGGAATTATTAAAAATATAATTTGTAAAAGATGTGTAAACGTTGTTGTTGTTTGTGCCGAATAAGGACTCCTGTTTTTTCCAACCTTGGTAAACGGGAAAAGTATCCTGAAAGAAAGGGGATGCTGTGTTTATATTGCCTTTTGCAGCTTGTATGTTATATTGTTTTCTACAATCTAAAAAGGCATCAGCCACAAAATGTATGCAAGAAGCATTGCTTTTGTCTATTACTGTTGCAAAAAAGGAAAGAAAAGACTCATTGATCTGTATTACGTTTCCAAGCGTATCCACTCTACCAAAAAGTCTATTTGTATAACCTGAATCGAATTGTATATCGGTTTTAGGAAACTCTTCTTTATAGGCAGATCTACCCTCATACATATCTTTTGCATTTGATAGATTTGTCGCATTAGATACTGCCATTACTTAGCTCCCACATTTTCTTTTCTATCTCTCTTTGGCTGCTTTTTGGAATCTTGCTTCTTCTCTGCATCAGTTTTCTTATCTTGTTTGACTGGATTGGCTGTTATACCTAGAGCTTTTAGAGTATTTGGATCTAGTTCCAGCAAATCTTTTATATAATTATCAACAGAAAACTGTATATATTCTAACAGATCTGGAAATTGTTTGGCATCTTTGGTTGTTGCCACTTCACCCTTTAGTTTGTTTCTCAAAGGATCTTCATGCCATATTGCATTTATGCTTGTGCTGTATCCGCCGTCAATAGACAACGAATCAGAAACTTTTGTAACTACATAATAACCAGTCAATCCTAGTATAACATCTGTATCCCCCTCCACACCAAAAGGAGGGACAGCTAGGAATCCAGCTTGGTTGAAAAGGTTATTTCCAAACATGTCAACGCTTATGTTATAGGCATATCTTGGAAGCCTAGTGTTCCCGTCAACCATAGCTTGCGTGATAAGAGAAGTGGCTAAATACGGCTGTTCAATTGCACTAAAATTTATTTTCTTTATTAGACCTCTAGAAGTACCAATACTTACATGAGGGATGCCTAATGCACTATCTTGGGCTAGATCATATGAATCCTGTTGAAGAACTCTTTTGGCAATATATTTTTTATGATAAGGAGAAGTATAGTCATTTAGAGGATTTAGCATTTGTGTATAATAAATCATCGCTTCTGCATCTTTTTCTTTTTCTGATGAGAAGATACTCTTTAGTGTTGTAAAATCAACATTATTTTTATAAACCTTATCAAATGTTTCTTGGCTAATGTTTGGCTTCTTGAAATAATTTAGGTGTCTTATTGTACCTAAAGCATTTTGTCTGTAAAAGCCAGTATTCCTTCTGTATAAAATTTCTGGTACCAGATCTTCAACAACGTCAATCATAAACGAAGAGAAAGAGTATTCAGTTCTATTCTTCTGTACATAATTGCGATGAAGCCAAGTTCTAAAAGTTTCCATCTCAACAAGTATATCACCAATGTTTATTGAGTATTCTTTTCCAAAGCTTCTAGCAACCGCATTTCCAATACAAATATATGGAATTGATTGCTTTATTGATGGATCTTTTTCGTCTGGCAAGAATTCATACATTATTGATAATAGTGCTTTTAGTGGAAAGAACGTAATATAACCAAATCTATTGGAGCCTTTTGCTCTTTCTACTCCATCAAAGAGATTGACTAAGATTTGTTGAAATAAATTTTCTTTTGTTAGACCCACCGTATTATTTTCAAGAATACCTATATCAAACTTTTTATAATCGCTTAGATTCTTTTTTGTCACAAAGGGTGGAGCAACATCAACAAATTCTTGCTTGTTAGTGTCTTTATTGAATTTTATCAAGCTCAAATAACTTGTGATGTTGAATTCATCTTGTTTTCTTTCAGAAGTAAAAGAAACAGAAAATACTTGATTTCTTTTTATTAGAGCGTCTATAAATAAATCTTTGACAAATGGCGCAATTTTTTCTTTTACAATCGTTAAATTTTTAGAGATTTGCACACTTTCTTTCTGTTTTGCCTCTTTCTTTTTACGGATTGAATCAAGTTTTTTCTTGTTACTTCCAATTTGCTGAAGCTCAACTTCTTGCTCTGTATAATCTTTTAGCTGATCTTGAATCTTATAATACTTTTGATTCAATTCCGCATAATTCTTGAAAACAGATCTCAAAGATTCATTTTTTATTTTACTTATATAATCCAAACTCGGAGATGTAACATCGTTTTTTTGGAAGTATTTAGCTTCAGATTCTGCTAGATAAGTTACATCAACTGTAATTGTACCGTCCTCTTGTATATTTAGCTTATGACTTTTATAAGCGAGTGGCACTCTTTTAGTTTCTGCTTTCAATACATCATTTATTGTAGAAATTGATGTTGTTTTATTGCCTGCAAAGCGTAAATTGG
>Ga0208161_1001807_pt1 | contig 11206 bp, 14 predicted proteins | sample CB_VirMetaG_3_FD_184538 | JGI IMG/M metagenome (GOLD analysis project Ga0208161, IMG submission 184538) | Freshwater to marine saline gradient viral communities from Chesapeake Bay - CB_1508_1S Viral MetaG (SPAdes) (version 4) | ecosystem: Environmental > Aquatic > Marine > Coastal | place: USA... | reverse complement strand
CTGAACTAACATCAGAATATAAAAAAATTATGATGGAACAGTATATTTTATTTTGCAAAAAACACCGCAACTACGGTACATCAAATGTAAATGTAGGTACTAACCTAGAAACCCCAGGTGACATTAAATTAGCACTTACAGGTTTATGGTTCAGAATAAATGATAAAATAAGCCGACTAAAAAATTTGGTTGTCTTAGGAGAACCCGATACCGTTAATGAGTCTATAGAAGATACTTTAAAAGATCTTAGTGTGTATGGGATTATAGGGCAAATTGTCCAAAAAGGAAAATTTAAATGATTGTAGAAAACGTTGAAAACACTGTAGTCCCCCAAATGGATTTCACCCAGAATAAAATGGTATCTTATACTCAATTTACTATGTGGAGTGAATGCCCCCATAAGTGGAAATTGGCATACATTGATAAACATAAAAGTCCACCTAATATCCACTTAGCATTTGGAACTGCTATACACGAATCTATCCAAGAATACTTTGAATTGATGTATAATAAATCAATTAAAGCTGCAGATGAATTCGATATACACAGTGATTTTCAAGAACGTTTACTTAAAATTTATGGCGATTATAAAGAAGAATTTGGTAATATTGCTACCAAAGAAGAAATAATTGAGTTTGTAAATGATGGTTTAGATATTATTGACTTCTTTATTCAACGTAGGCAAATGTACTTTTCTAAAAAGGGTACTAAGTTATTAGGTATTGAGATGCCCATTTTAACTCCACCCCACGAAAAGTATCCTAATGTTATGTTATATGGAAAACTTGATATGGTGTTTTATGATGAAGACATTAAAAAAGTAACCATATACGATATTAAGACATCTACTCGTGGGTGGACAAAATGGGATAAAGAAAATAAACTTAAAACATCTCAAATGGTTATTTACAAAAAATATTTTGCTGAACAATATAATATTCCGGTTGATTCAATTGATTGTAAATATTTCATTTTAAAACGCAAAGTGCCAAAAGATCCTATGTATCCCGCTATGGCATCTCGTATTCAAACGTTTGAACCCTCTAGTGGTAAGGTTACTATGAATCGTGTAGCTAAGCAGTTACTTGAATTTATAGAAGATTGTTTCGATGAGAATCATATGTATCGTATGAAGGAATATACTAAATTACCTTCAGAAAAAAACTGTAAATGGTGCCCATTCAATGATCGACTTGACCTCTGTAACAAAGAAAATCCAAGCTAGAGTATTCCCTACTTTTATAGCATTAACTGCGTTAGCTGTCTCAGCATCAGCAGCTTTTTATTCAGTAAGTGGTTTATCCAAACTATTTGCTGGTGCTGCTTTTGCTGTAATACTAATGGCTTCTTCTCTTGAAGTAGCTAAATTAGTAATTGCTTCTTTACTTTATCAATATTGGAATAAAGTAAATAAAGTATTACGGACTTATCTCTCAATTGCTCTTATTGTATTAGTAATAATTACTTCAATGGGTATTTATGGATTTTTATCTGCTGCTTACCAAGAAACAGCTGCGTTAGCAGGTAATATAGATGCCCAAATTGCCCTTGTAGAAACAAAAAGAGATAATGTTAGAGACCAGTTAACGGTGTACAATACGGAAAAAATCACCGTTAACGGGGCAGTATCCAATTTAAGAGCAGGTTTAGCTAACAATGTAATACAATATAAGGACCCGGAAACCGGTGAAATTATAACGACTACTTCTAGTTCAACTCGTAAAGCCTTAGAAAAGCAACTAGACCAAGCAATCGAAAGACAAACTGAAATTAATACTAGAATTGATAACTTAAACCAGCAACTATTTGATTATGAAACAGAAATAGTTGAAATATCTTCTAACTCAGAAATAGCAGGTGAATTGGGCCCATTAAAATACCTTTCAGGCTTAACTGGTTTGCCTATGGATAAAATAATTAATTATTTACTTTTAGTAATTATATTTGTGTTTGATCCTCTTGCTATATCATTGGTAATAGCAGCTAATTTTGCGTTTGCTCAACTAAAAAATGAACATACTGATATTAAACCTACTAATGAATACATACCCCCCACAGAAAAAAATATTCCAGAAATGTTGGTAACTCCAAAAACTAAGAAAGAGTATGTTAAGTTACCATCCTCTTTAATGGGCCCCATTAAAGAAGCACTTAAACATGCCCGTCGAAGAGGAGAAGATGTGCCCAATGATGATGAACTTAATAAGTTTTTTAAATAAGACGTATATGTATAGATAAACATATACGCTATGGCACTTAAATTAACATCCGTAAAATTAGAAGACAGCCTCTTTGAAGATTTTAAAATAGCTTCAATTAGACAAAAATTTAATCTCCAAAAACTAGTAAATAGAAGTATACATCTCTATTTAACTGATGAGGATTTTGCAAAAAAATTACATACACATAATGACCTGACCGTTAGTGGTAGTGGTCTTTAAACAATAAAAAGGTTTTATTTAATGAAAAAAGGTTACATTCCTAAAGAAGAAAGAAAAAAAATCCTTCTACTATGTGACGATATTCGTCTTCATAGTGGGATAGGTACTATGGCAAAAGAATTTGTCATAAACACAGCTCATCATTTTAATTGGATTAATCTTGGAGCTGCAATTAAACACCCTGATAAAGGAAAAGGTTTTGATTTAAGCTCCCAGGTTAATGAACTTGCCAAAATTGAAGATTCTGATGTAAAAGTTATACCCTGGGATGGTTATGGAGATGATCAGATTGTTCGCCATTTGATAAACTCCGAAAAGCCTGATGCTATTTTACATTTTACTGATCCTCGTTACTGGACTTGGCTCTATAGAATGGAGAAAGAAATCAGAACTAAAATCCCTATGATTTTTTATACTATATGGGATGATCTCCCTTACCCAATGTATAATAGAGATTATTATAGGTCAGATGATTTATTGCTATGTATTTCTAAACAAACTAAAAACTTAGTTGAAAATGTTCTTAGAGATTATCCTAAGGAAGATTGGCAAGTACAATACGTTCCTCACGGAATTGATGATAAAAAATACTTCCCTATAGCTAATGATCTTGAATATTTAGCTTTTAAAAAAGACTTTTTTGAAGACAAAGAATACGACTTTGTAGTATTCTGGAACAACCGAAATATTCGCCGCAAAAACCCTGGGGATGTAATTACTGCTTGGAGAGTATTTACCGATCAGCTCTCTAAAGAACAAGCCGAACGTTGTTTGCTTGTTATGCATACTGATAAAGTAGACCCTAATGGTACTGATATTCCTGCTGTAATTGAAACCTTATGTGATCCTGAAAGATGTAAAGTTAAATTTACTAGGGGTAAATGCGATGAAAAGATCCTCAATTACTATTATAACATGGCAGATGCTCAATTTATGATGACTGACAATGAGGGTTGGGGTCTATCCCTAACAGAGGGTCTTATGGCTGGAAATATGATTATTGCCCCCGTCCAGGGAGGTATGCAAGATCAAATGCGTTTTGAGGATGAAAACGGAAATTGGATTAACTTCACTACAGAATTCCCAACAAACAGTAATGGTAAGTATAAAAAGCACGGTGAATGGGCAATTCCTATGTACGCCAAAACCCGCTCATTAAAAGGATCTCCTCCTACTCCTTACATTTATGCTACTCAGGTAGATATTGAAGACGCTGGATTAGCACTTTTAAAGTGTTATAATTTAGGAAGAGAAGAAATTAACCGTAGAGGACTTAAAGGAAGAGAATGGTTAATGAGTGAAGAAGCTCGAATGACTGCTTCGGGTATGGGTCAAAACTTTATAGATCATATTGATATCCTATTTGAAAAGTGGGAACCTGTAGAGAAATTTACAGTAGAAAAAGTTGGTGATGGGCACACCACATATAACCTCAATCCCGTCCAATATACCCCTGAATTTGAACAAAAATTAAAAGAAGTTTTAGCATGAAACCAACTTGTGTAGTTAGTTGTCCAATAGATACATTTAGCGGATATGGACACCGTTCGCGCGATTTTGTCCGCTCACTTATAGAAGCAAAAGGCCAAGAATGGGACATTAAAGTACTCCCTCAGAAATGGGGGAATACTCCCTGGGGATTTTTAGACGCAGATGATCCCCTAAAATCCCATTTTATAGGTCAGCTAACCCAACAACCCGAAATCTGGATGCAAATTACTATTCCTAGTGAATTCCAAAGAATAGGCAAATATAATATTGGAGTTACCGCAGGTATTGAATCTACAGTTCCACCCCCTGATTTTATTAAAGGGATGAATAATATGGATTTAAATCTTGTATCATCTAATTTTACTAAGAATACTTTTAAAAGCGTCCAATTTACTGAAAATGACCAACGAGGTAATCCTATTAGGCAAATCCAATTAGAAAAACCTATTGAGGTTTTATTTGAAGGATTAGACACAGGAGTTTATTTTAAGGATTCCCCTAAATCAGAATTATTAAATGGTATAGAGGAAAGTTTTTGTTTCTTATTTACGGGTCATTGGTTACCTGGTAATTTTGGAGAGGACAGAAAAAATGTTGCTACTATGATTAAAACATTTTTAGAAACCTTTAAAGGAAATGGTGTTAAACCTGCTTTACTTCTAAAAACCAATAAGGTAGACTACAGCTTGTTAGATAAAGAAGAAATCCTTAATCATATTAGAGATATAAGAAAAGAAGTTAGTGGTAATTTACCTAATATCTATATCCTACACGGAGAGTTTACAAATGAAGAGCTTAATAAGATTAACAATGATCCCAAAGTTAAGGCATTTGTTTCTTTCACTAAAGGAGAAGGATTTGGCCGTCCTCTACTTGAACAAGCTATTACAGGTAAGCCCGTAATTACAACTAATTGGAGTGGACACGTTGATTTTATCCGTCCTGAATATAATGTTTTATTAGGTGGTGAATTGAAACCTATCCATGAATCAGCTGCTAACAATTGGTTAATTAAAGAAGCACAATGGTTTAATGTAAACACTGAGATGGCTTCTAAGGCTATGAAAGATGTATACAAACATTATAAAAAATATATAGAAAATAGCCGTAAACAAACTAAATTTCTTAAAGAAAACTTTAGTCAAAATAAAATGACTGAAGTATTAAAAAATTATATGGACCAGATTAATGTAGCAGTTAATGTACCCCTTCAGTTACCCAAACTAAAGAAAATAGAACTCCCTAAATTAGAAAAAGTAAATGGATAATTTTGAAATATGCCCTTGTTGCCAATCAAATGCATGCACTCCTACTCCTGATGGTGAACATACTGTAAAGATTTGTTGGACTTGTGGGTTTACTACAAATGATCTTATGGTAGAGGGAAGTGATTTTGAACAACAAAATTTTGAACACACTGCCCAACTTATTAAAGATTTAAAACAAACACACGATGGGTTGGTATGGTTCCCTTTAGTATTAAATATCCCTAATACAGGAATGGTATTCCCTGAATGGAATAAACGTACTAGAGATTGGTACTGGGCTGTAATTAAGCAAGTACCCATTCCTGAAGAAGAACAACACAATTATCCCGACCCCCAAAATGAAGGGAAATTTTTAACGTTTAAAATAGACCCTACTTCTATAAAACATTATGACAAGTATGGTTTTATGGATGCCGCTGAAGAAATAGGAATATTCGATGCAGAATAATATAATAGAATTTGGAGACCGAAAATTCCTTTTGTATCGTTCAGTAAAGGATAATGGTAAAATAGATGCTGATTTACTTAGAAAACATTGGCATTGTGATACTACTTTAAAAAAAGACAATATATTTTATTTTTGTAATGAAATTATTGCAATTGAATTTGAAGAAATAGAAGAAAATGAAAATCTCATATGCAGTTCCAGTATGTAATGAGTCAGTTGAATTAAAACGTTTACTTGACTTTTTATTTAAAAACAAAAGAGATAAAGATGAAGTTGTAATTCAGTGTGATAAAGGAAATACAACTAAAGAGGTATATTGGGTACTTGAGGAATTTGCTCATTTACCCAATATTGCCATAACTGAATTTCCATTGAAGGGTGATTTTGCAAGTTTCAAAAACAATTTAAAAAACAAATGCAGTGGGGAATGGATTTTCCAAATTGACGCTGATGAAGTTCCTCACCAAAATTTAATAGATAGTTTACCTGAAGTTCTTCAAAACAACCCCTATACTGAACTATTCTTAATCCCTAGAATTAATACAGTAGAAGGATTAACCTCAAATCACATTCAAGAATGGGGGTGGAGAGTAGATCATAATGGCTGGGTCAATTTCCCTGATTACCAAACTCGCATCATTCAAAATTCTCCAAAAATTGCTTGGGGTGGGAAGGTACACGAAGTAGTTATGGGCCATTCTCAATACGGGATGCTGCCACAGGAAGAAGAATGGTCATTATACCATCACAAACACATTAAACGCCAAGAAAGGCAAAATAATTATTATAACAGCTTATGAAAAAATTACACTTAGGATGCGGGACTAAACACATCGATGGCTATACTAATATAGATGTTAGATATCTACCAGGTGTAGATGAGGTAAACAATATTAAATTTTTACGTAATTACAAACCAAATTCAATCGATGTGATATATGCATGCCATGTCTTAGAACATTTTAGTAGATGGGAGTATAAGATAGTATTATCTAGATGGTTTGAATTATTAAAACCTGGTGGTGTATTGAGATTAGCTGTTCCTAATTTTTCATCATTGTGCACCCATTATATTAAAACCGGAGACTTAAATTCAATTATGGGTTTGTTATATGGCGGTCAAGACTATGATGAAAACTATCATTATGTGACATTCGATTATAATTCATTAAACAATGATTTAACACAAATTGGATTTAGTAATATACATGAGTATAATCATAAAATTACAGAACATTCACATGTAGATGATTTTAGCAAAGCATATCTTCCACATTTAGATGAGACTGGAATATTAATGAGCTTAAATATCGAAGCTATAAAATGATAACTCATAAAAATATAGGATATGGCGGTCGTTTAGGAAATCAAATGTTTCAATATGCAGCTTTAAAGTCAGTAGCATTAGAAAATAGTTTTGATTTTTTCTTACCTAATAATTTAACTCTTAAATTAGACGGCGCATTTGATTTTACAAATAATAAGTGGACATCTCTACGTTTAGATTTATTAGATGGCTTTAACATCAATGAGTCTATAATAGACTCAGTTTCAAACCACAATATGACTAACTCATATAGTGAAAACTCATTTACATATAATCCAGATATATTTAACATTCAAGATAATACAATAATAAGTGGATATTTTCAATCTTATAAGTATTTTGATAAATATGCTAACTCAATATTAACTGATTTTAAATTTAAAAGTCATATATTAGAAAAGTGTAGTAAATTTATATCTAGATATACTAACACAGTATCTGTACATATTCGTAGAGGAGATTATGTTAAACATCCTGGATATTGGGTAGTTACTACTGAATATCTTCAAAACGCGTTAAATTACTTTTCAGATCATGATTATACATTTTTAGTATTTTCAGATGATATACAATGGTGTAAAGAAATATTTCCAAATGAAGTAATTTTTATTGAAGGAAACAATCAATTTGAAGATTTATGTTTAATGTCTTTATGTGAACATAATATTATTTCAAATAGTACTTTTAGTTGGTGGGGTGCTTTTTTAAATCAAAATCCCAATAAAAAAGTAGTAGCACCTAAAAATTGGTTTACATCATCTAAATCTATAGATGATTTATATCCTGATAATTGGATAGTGATATGATTTCAATTTGTATACCTACCTATGAAATGAAAGGTAAAGGAGCAGAATATTTAGAATATTCTTTTAATATTCTTTACCAACAAACCTTTACAAATTTTGAAATAATAATATCGGACCATAGTATCTCAGATGAAATAAAAGATTTATGTGAGCAGTGGGGCCAAATACTTAATATCCAATATTTCAAAAACGAATATAAAAGAGGAATCTCGTCTGCTAATATAAATAATGCTATTAAACATGCTAATGGAGATATAATTAAAATTTTATTTCAAGATGATTTTTTATATGATGAGACCAGTTTAGAAAAACAAATGACTTGTTTTAAAGGAGATTGGATGTTAACAGCATGCTGTCATTATAATGGAATTGATGTCTACAAACCCCATTACCCTAAATACCATGACAATATACAATATGGAGAAAACACAATAAGTTCTCCTAGTGTGTTAATGTTTAAAAATAAGGAAATAATTAAATTTGATGAAAACCTAATATGGTTAATGGATGTGGACTACTATAAAAGAATGTATGATAAATTTGGGATGCCTAGTATTTGTAATTACATTACTATAATTAACAGGGAGCATCCTGATCAAGTAAGTAATACTTTAGCTACCCAAGAATTACAACAAAACGAATTAAAATATATAATTAATAAATATGCATAATTTTCAAATGAATCCAGATATTAAATTTGCAATAAGCTCCCATGTAGCTTTTTATCCTATTACTTTACCTATAATTACAAAATCTTTAATAGAATCTGGAGTAGATCCTAATGATATTCATTTTTTTATAGGCGGATTTACTCATAATAAACAAATTAACACGAATCCTAACATTTATGAAGTAAATCATAATTCTATGGATTTTACTGGATTAATATCAGTTTTAGATTTTGATTTAAAAGCTGATTTTTGGTTTCTTTTACATGATACTGTATATGTTGGTAAAAGTTTTTATAATAAAATACTTTCTTATGATTATAATTTTGATACTATTTCTTTAACTAGAAATGGAAAAAGCATGAATATGGGTGCCTATAAACAATCTTATTTAGAATCTATTCGTAATCTTTTAATGGGACATAAAAACCAAAATTATGATTTAGATTCTATACATGACACAAAAAGAAAAGCAGTATCAACAGAAGATTGTTTTATTCACATTCCCAAACGTAATTTCTACACAGCAAATATTAGATATGAAGGGCCTATTGATTTTTATAAAAATAACGTTCCCCGAATAATAGAACATTTTGATGATATAGATTTACATAAAATAAAAGCTAATTGGATAGCAAAACCTCAATACGAAATAAATTTATAAAAAATAAAAAAAATGAACATTTATGACAATTTAAACTTACTGCCTGAAGATCTTCAAGGATGGCAAGGAAATTCTACCTTATTTGGTACTCTTATACAAGAATTATCCCCTAATATTATTGTAGAAGTAGGATCTTGGAAAGGGCAATCAAGTATTAATATGGGAAAATGTATAAAAAAGTTTAATTTACCTACTAAACTTTATTGTATAGACACTTGGTTGGGAGCTTTAGAATTTATTACCACCCACAAACATACCCCGGAAAGAAATCTTCTATTAAAAAATGGATATCCTCAAATATATTATCAATTTTTAAGTAACGTAGTTCATAATAATTTAGAAGATGTTATAATCCCTATCCCTAATACTTCTTTTATTGGGTATAAATATTTAAAATACAATAATATTCATCCTGAACTTATTTATATAGATGGATCCCATGAATATGAAGATGTAATGTCAGATGTTACTAACTTTTATGATATATTATCTCCTGGTGGTATAATTTTTGGGGACGATTATCATAATTGGGGTGGGGTTAAACAAGCTATTAATGAATTTACTAATAAAGAAAATATAAAATTCGAAATAATTGAAAATAATTTTTGGGTAATAAGAAAATAAAATTTTTATGTATAATTATATAATTGTAGGTTCGGGGTTTTTTGGGTCTATATGTGCTTATGAATTAACTAAAAAAGGTTACAAATGCCTTGTTTTAGAAAAAAGAAACCATATAGGGGGAAATTGTTATACTTCAAATAGAGATGGTATTAATGTCCACGATTATGGACCTCATATATTCCATACCTCAAATGAAAAAATTTGGGAGTGGGTAAACCAATTTGTTGAATTTAATAATTTTACTCTTCGTCCAGTTGCTAATTATAAAGGAGAAATTTATTCTTTACCTTTTAATATGTGGACTTTTAATAAGCTTTGGGGAGTAACTCACCCTGACCAAGCTAAAAAAATTATCTATGAACAAAGTAGTTACATAAAGGAGCCCACAAATTTAGAAGAACAAGCAATAAAGCTAGTAGGTAAAGATGTTTATGAAAAGTTAATTAAAGGGTATACTGAAAAACAGTGGAGAAAACCTGCAATTGAATTACCTAAAGAAATTATTAAACGACTCCCCGTTAGATTTACCTATGATAATAATTACTTTAATGACAAGTACCAGGGCATTCCTATAGGGGGTTATACTCAAATTTTTGAAAAATTACTAAAAGGTATCAACATACAACTAAATGTTAATTATTTAGACAATAAAGAGTATTGGGATAACCAAGCAGAAAAAATAATTTATACTGGCCCTATAGATGCTTTTTATGACTATCAATTTGGAGCCTTAGAATATAAAACAACTAAATTTACCCATACTCATTTAGATTTTTCTGATAATCATCAAGGTACCCCTATGATGAATTACACTGAATATAAAATTCCCTATACAAGAGTAATTGAACATAAACATTTTGAAAATACGGATTCTAAAACTACCTGGGTAACATATGAATATCCTACTGAGTATAATCCTAAAACTACTGAACCCATGTATCCTGTTAATGATGCTGAAAATAATTTTAGATATTCTCAATACAAACATTTGGCTGACCAAGAAAAAAATATTATATTTGGGGGTAGATTAGCTGAATATAAATACTATGATATGCACCAGGTAATTGAATCAGCTCTAAATTTTATAAATCAATGACAACCCAAATAGTTGTACACTTACTTCCTCATGAAATTGATTGGTTTGAATGGCAATCAAAACAATTTAAATTAGGTAGTTATTATATTACTGATAATGTAATAATTGATGTTACTTTAAATTTGAATTTAACAGATTGGAATCAATCTCAATTACCCAAACAATTTTTTATAGACAAATTTAATCAAATCAAAACATTATGGGACTGGGCTGAAACCCAATTTACAGTAGATGAAGAGAATAAATGTTTGGGGTGTGATGATAAACGAAGAGAAGCAATTCGATCTACAACAGCTGATAATATCTTATACTTAGATAGCGATTTATTATTTAGACCTGAGTTATTAAATTATATAATTGAATCTGCTAAATT
>Ga0208161_1001805_pt1 | contig 11207 bp, 20 predicted proteins | sample CB_VirMetaG_3_FD_184538 | JGI IMG/M metagenome (GOLD analysis project Ga0208161, IMG submission 184538) | Freshwater to marine saline gradient viral communities from Chesapeake Bay - CB_1508_1S Viral MetaG (SPAdes) (version 4) | ecosystem: Environmental > Aquatic > Marine > Coastal | place: USA... | reverse complement strand
CAAAATCTGTAATACTTCTTGCAAAGCCATTAGCCAAACGTCTTAATCTTTTAGCTTGTCTTATTCTACCTTCCATACTAAAATCCCAATCATTACACATTGATCTAATATAATCTGCATTAATATGGGGAAATCTAGTTATTCTATGTAATTCTTCTGCAAGTGTTGTTTTGCCTGAACCTGGTAGACCACAAATTAGTATTTTCATATTAAAATTCTTAGATCAGCAATAGTTAGCATATTAGGTATATTTAAAAATCTTTTTATTTTTTTATTAGTAGTATTAAACTCTGCAATAAAACAGTTATTTTGTAGAGCTGGCTGATTGTGTACGTTAGAACATCCTATATATAAATTTATTCCAAATAAATCTAGTCCCCTTAAAAAAGTTTCTTCTGGATTTACTAATCTATAATATCTAGTGTTTTTAGTTGTTAAATCGTGCTCAATTAATTCTCCAGTACCTGAAGACAAAGAGTACAAAATATTATTAATAACTTCAACTCCATGACTACACCAACCTGCATCAACAATACATTTAATCTTATAAGTAATTAAATCTAAAACTTCATATCTTGATTTTTTCGTACCTTTGTTATGTAAACAGTAATAGAGTAAATTATCTCTAATACAAAAGGAATTTATATGAACATTATCTTTATCATAAGCATCTACACAATCTAAAGGTTCATCTAAAACTTGTCTTGTTGGTATATGTATGTATTTTTCAAAACTATCTGATATAATTGCCAGAACATCAGTAGCTGTATTAGCTATATAAAAAGTATCTTTTACTTTTCTTATTAAATGAGTATTAACATTTAATTTTGATTCTAACTTAATAATAGTATCTACAAATTTATAAGAGTCTTTTAAAAATCTTCCAACTTTATTATGTGAAACTATATAAATATAATTATCATCATAATCTATGCCAAAAGGTCTAAAAGAATTTCTCCCTTTATTTGCATGCTCTACTGAATTTAATTCTTCAACTTTTTTTATTTTATATATTGTATTATCATAAATAAAAGCTGTATCTAAACCACTATCAGGAGTAACTATTATTTTCATATTTTAAATGTAATATTTAAAATAAACCTTGCATCATATTTAATTGGAGGAGTTGCTCTATGATATTTATTAGAATCAAAAAACACTGCTCTATTTTTTACTGGAGTTACTGAATTAACTAAAGTATTAGACTCATAAAAACAAGTATCTCCATCTGAATCATTTATATAATATAAAAAAGTAATATAATTTTTGTCATCAATATCTTGATGAATAGCTGTATCTAAGTCACTTTTTAATAAATATTTATTTAACATTAAGTTAAATTTAATCTTCTCTACTTCTACTATTTCAATGTCTAATTCTTTTTCTATTAAATAAAATATAGGTTGAACCACAGGAAAATATTCTGATTTAATTTTATCTATATTATGGTAACAAGTATGTGTTAATTGACTAACTTTACTATAATCAACATTTGAGTCTCTATAATAAAAAGGAACTACTCCCTCAGTAACATCATTATGAAGTCTATTTGAAAAAGTTCTAGGTAAAAAATTATCTACAATTTTAAACAAAATAAGGTCCTACTAACCATGTTACACAACTATATCTTATACCTTTAGTAACAGGTTCAACACCATGTACCATATAACTAGGAAATACTAACACAGTTCCTTTTTCTTGAGGTGGATAATAAGGTGTTCCAGAAGCATTTAAAAAGAACTTACCACCTTCAAAGTTATCATTAAGAAATGCTAATGCTGTTAGTTTTCGTGTTTCATTACTATGCCGATGAAATGTATCTACATGTGGGTTATAATGACCATTAGGTTTATAGATTAAAAACTCAGTTTGATTAGCATGAGTAATATTATATTTCCACCAATAGTTATTTGCATTTAACCCTGTTGCAGTAAGTGTTGCCCCTATACCTACATTTTGTGGAAGCATTACTCGTTCTGTATCACGAATACTTTTATCTATAGCTCCTGTCCCATTACCTATAACTGGAGGCTCTTTTACTATAGTGTCTTTAACATATTCTTCAATTAGTTTATCACAAAACATATCTGATAAATGTTTTTCAAATACAGCACAGTCAGTTAAGTGTCTTGTGGCTTGAACTTGTTTATTTGTTATTGTAGAAATACCTAGCTGATTTCTTTTATCATATTTCCATTCAGCATAAGGTCCATCAGCATTTACATAATGTAAGAATACTTGTGCTTGCCATTGACCTTCAGTATACTTTTCTCTCCAATGTTCTACATCCATACCACGATAAAGAACAGCATCGCCTACTTGCATATCTATTTTATTACCTGCCATATAAATAGACCAAGAATTTCCTTCAAAACCTAATGTAACTGTTGCTGATATTTCACAAGCAGGTCTATCAGTATGTTTTTTTAATTCTTCACCAGGCTTATATAGTCTAGCATAAGAGTATGTAGGATACAGTCGTTTTCCACAAACCTTTTCAAAGTGAGGTAATAGGTCTTCTAATAATTTATCAAAAGTAGGCGTACCGTGTATAGCTTCTGAAACAGGACATTGATCGTCTTTAGTTGTTTGACCCTGTTCAATATATTTATTTAACTCTTCTACTAATTCTTTACAATTATCTAAATCTAAAAACCTTTTTAAATGAACATAACCATTTTGTTCAAATAGTTCCACCGTGTTGTGCATAATAATCTTTCAAAAATAAAACAAGGTAAATACATTTTACTATATCTACCTTATTCTTGTGTACTAAATATTATAATACTTGTACTTTAGTCCAAGTTTCTGTATCCCAGCTCCATTCGTATGCTTCCGTTGGATTGCCTTCTTCATTAACTGCTAACTCACCTGCTGTAGATTTATCTACTGCTTCAGGAAGTTTTTTAAATTCTAAAGTATTTGGATTAAACCAATATTTATCCATCTCTACTGTATCAGGACAATCATGCCATTGTAGATTTGAATGCACTTCAAAAGTATTTCCTGCTTCTACTACTTCTAATACTCGGTAACCTGCCTCATCTTTACCTCTCAGTTCAATGGTGCTTACTAATGCTTTTTTTGCCATAATTGTTCTCCTTATTTCCACCACTCAACAACAACAATACCTGGTGACCCTGCACCACCTGCTGCTGCACCTTCGATAAAACCAGAACCTCCTCCACCGCCATATCCACCTGCTGTTAAACCTGTACCCTGTGTGGTTGAATATGTACCAGTACCACCAGAAAATAAACTAAATCCAGTGGAGGATCTAGTCCCAGTAATAAATGACGCTACTGAACCTACTACGTTAATATTTCCACCTGAACCTGATCCACCTGAATTACCTGGTCCAGCACCTCCAGAGGCTGAACAGAAAGCACCAAAGGAAGAAGTGCCTCCTGATGATCCAGGGGTAGTTGTACCATTAGCTCCTGGTGCAGCACCACCTGCTCCACCTGATCCGACGGTAACAGCAACTGGTCCTGGAACAGCAGGCGCATCTAAGTATTCTATAGCACCCCCTCCAAAAGCTCCACCAACCCCAGTAATAGAACTATCACCTTTTCTTACGCCACTGCCTCCGCCTCCTCCACCAACTACGGTGACTTTAACAGCAGTAACATCAGCAGGTTTAGTCCATGTGCCTGGACTTGTAAATACTTCCATAGCATAGTCACCGCCACCACCAGCTGCGGCGGCAGATGTCCATGTGGTTCCATTAGATGTTAATACGTTACCTGATGTACCTGGATCCACTACTTGAAATGCTGATGTGCCGTTACCTAATAAAACGTTGTTAGCTGTAAAGCTTGAAGCACCTGTACCCCCATCAGCTACTGCTAAGTCAGTAATCCCTGTAATAGATCCGCCAGTGATAGTTACTGAACTTGACGCTTGTGTTGCAATAGAACCAAGACCTAATGATGTTCTAGCTGTAGCACCTGATTCAGCAACCCAGTTAGTACCATCGCCGACAATAATATTACCATCAGTAACTGCTAAACCAGCAATATCAGTTAAACCTGCATCATATGCTTGTACATTTGTACCAATAGCTAAACCTAAATTAGTTCTTGCTGTGCCTGCATCCGTAGCGCCTGTACCACCTTGTGCTACTGCTAATGCGTTTGTTAATGTTAAGGTTCCTACAGAAGCTGTATTAAAATGATTTACTGCGTCAACAACGTTTGTAGCATCATTAAATAATAACATTGCTTTACCCGCTGGAACTGCAATACCTGTACCAGTAGAATTTTTTACTGTGATTGCATCAGCACATCCGTTATTTACAAGATAGAATTTTTGAATAGCTGGAACAATTAAGTTTTGTGCTCCGCCTGATGTACCTGTTAAGTTTAATCTCAAATTACGTGCTATTTGAGTCGCGTTTGTATCTGTTAATGTTAGAGTTACTTGTGCACTTGCGAATGTAACATCAGCTGAACCTGTGATAGCCTCTTCAATGGCTGTTCCTAAGTTGGTGTTAGTTGTAACACCCCAAGTACCTGATTGTTCGCCAGTACCAATTAACTCAAATTTTAAATCTGAATATGTACTTGCCATTTTATTTACCTCTTATTTATGATGATTTACCGCTTGCAGGTACACTTGTTACGTGAACGGCTATATGTTTCTTTCCGTCCCACGCGGCACCACAATCAGAGCAGGTTCCTGAATTATATTCTTCGGCATCAACTTCCATGCCACAATTTGCACATTCTAAATGTGTTTCGTATTTATTTGTAATTATACCATTAATTTCTTTTGCTTCTACTAACATATTAATTCCTTTATGCCGCTATCTGTGTCCAGTTTGGCGTCTGTGTTGTATCAATTTCACCCCAAACTAAAGTAAATGTTTGTGTTTGCCCAGTACCCTGAACCCCTGTTACATTGACACTTGCTTTTGCTATTATAGCAATTGTGCCTAATTGTCCTGTTCCTGCATTTCCTGTTACATTAACATCTGCTTTTGCTTCTACAGTCTCTTCACCAAGCTGTGTAGTACCACTTACTCCAATTACATCTACAACTTCGTTTTCATAGACTATAACAGTGCCTATATTTCCTACGCCCGATATTGTAGTTACAGTTACAGTAGCTTTTGCAGTTGTAGTTACTGTTCCTATATTTCCAGTAGATGAATTGCCTGTTACATTAACATCTGCTTTTGCTTCTACAGTCTCTTCACCAAGCTGTGTAGTTCCAGAAACTCCTGTAATACTTAATATTTGAGCTGTGCTTAATGTAACATCGCCTAAAGCAGTATTACCACTATTTCCTACTACGTCTGTATTAGCGTCAGCATTTACAGTCTCTTCACCTAAAGCTGTGGTGCCTTGTACTCCTGTTGCATTAACTACTTCGTTTTCATAGACCTCTACTGTACCTACGTTACCAGTAGCTTCTACACCTGTCAGTGCGTAACCAACTTCTATAACTACATTGCCATCAGTTCCAGTAGCGCTTACTCCAGTAACATCTACATTAGCTTTTGCATTAATAGCTACATCGCCAACTTGTCCAGTGCCTGAAACAGTTGTTACAAACTCAGTATGTCCGGTTCTTATTTCTAGAGTACCAGTCTGTCCTGTTCCTGCATTCCCCGTTACATTGACATCTGCTTTTGCTTCTACAGTCTCTTCGCCCAACTGCATAGTACCTGAAACACCCGTTGCATTAACAACTTCGTTTTCATAGACTATAACAGTGCCAGTTTCACCAGTAGAACTTACTCCTGTAACAAACTCAGTATGTCCTAGGCTTAATGTTTCTTCACCAAGAGCCGTTGTACCAGCATTACCTGTAACAGTAATTGCTGCATCTAAATTAAAGTCTACAGTACCTGTTTGTGTGGTCCCTTCAACACCCGCAGGCTGAATAATAGTTGTATCAGCACCCCAACCACCTTCACTCCAAGGACCTGCACCCCAACCAAAATAACCTAGATTTATATCTAAATTACCTGTTTGACCTGTAGCATTAATCCCTGTAACAAGAGCATTTACACCTCCGCTAGCTTGTTCTTCACCTAATTGAGAAGTACCAACTAAACCTGTAATATCTATTACATTATTAGTAATAAGCGATTCATCGCCTACACTACCTGTAGAAATATTACCAGACGGACTAACAGTAGCTTTTGCTATTGTAGTTAAATTACCGACGTCACCTGTGCTACTTACACCTGTTACACTAAATGCAACAGATTCTTCTACAATAGCTGATCCAAGTTGAGTAGTACCTGAAACACCGGTTAGTGTAACAACAGCTTTTGCTGAAACTGTCTCGTCACCTACGCTTCCAGTGGCTTGTACTCCATCTACATTGACGATTAATAATTCAACGCCAAAGCTACCAACGGACCAAGGGGCCTCACCATAACCTGAATATAATGTAGATGAAGCCACTAGTAGCTCCTATTAAGCTATACGAATAATAGCATTAGAAGCATCAAACGCAGGGAATACGACTGTAAAGTCACCAGCTGTTGAAGTCTTATCTCCACCAAATGCTAATACAGCAACTGCAGTATCTGAGTTAGTGCTGTTATAAATTAAAGCACCGTTTGCAGTAATAGTAGCAGCAGACCATGTTGTATTATCAAAGTCCAAAATTGCTGTAGTACTAGAAGCTTGAGGAACTTGGCTGATTGAAAGTGTATTACCACCTGCTGAATAGCCTGTACCTGATACTTCGTTTGTTACTGAGTATGCTGTTGTTGTTGCATCTAATGTTGCTGATGATGTGAACAACGCAATCTTAAATGTATCTGCTGTGTTAGCAGAACGAGCTACGTTAGTTGTGTTAAAGTTGTGACCGCCGCTAAGCAATTCAACTTTAAACGACGTACACATTGCTTGAGAAATTGCCATTTTAAATCTCCAAAATTTTAATTAAATCTGAATGCCCTGCTTGACGCAGTTTATTCGCTAAAGTTGTGCGGTCTGATGTCACCGCTTGTTTTAAGTACTTCACTAGTATTTGTCTAATGTAGCCCTTAAAAGCTTGTGCTTGATCCCTAATAAGGGGGTTTGCATCTTTACTGACGTACATAATTTTATCTAATGCCATGTCGGCTAATTCCTCAGGAGTATGTCCTCTACCTGATGTTGTATGTACCTCAAAATCTATATTACCTAAGTTTAAAGCTTGTGTATCCATTGTGTTCCTTTCTATTCTACTTTATAGCGAACTTGTCCGCTTCGATAAGCATCGCTCCTATTTTTACCTTCACCTAATGCTTTAATTAGTATCATTGCATCGTCATATCTTTTTTGATACATAATTATAACATCTTGTTCTTCTTTCATATATGTAGCTGCTTCCAGCAGTGTACCATAAAGTAACGCACTATCGAAATTATCACTGAGCCAAGTATTACCAGCAGTGACAATAGACTCAGGGTAGTAATAATAATGAAGCTCGGTATTATAATTAGCATCTGGAGTAGGGCCAAGCAGCATTGATGTATCGCTGAATATTGCATAATATTGTGGTTGTCCATAAAAATTTGAATCCGTATCAGGAAATGATTCTCTAATAAAGTTCACATCCTTGTTTAAAAGATATGTATATTCATTGTCACTATTAATCACCGCAAAGCTAAATGTAGATAGCCAATCACTAGGCAATGTCATATATTTAACTCCAGAAGACATATTACCTGTTACATTCTTACGTAAGTCTGGCAACTGCACAGTGTTATATATGCGCTGCTCCGCTTGCTGTATAAATGTATTTATATCAGCTGTACTAAACTGGTTCTCTGTATAGCTTTGTACTTCAGCAACTAATGATGTGTAATTCATTCCTTATCCTTATGCCATTGGGCCACGTGCTTTAGTACCTTTTGTCGCTGCACCATTACCACGTGTTACTACACCTTCTGTTTTTACATCCTTTTCAGGATAGCCACAGCAAGATAAATCTTGTGTATATGTTTCTGGCTGCTTGTATGTTACTTTAGCACCTTTTCTATCTTTGTTCATATTATACTCCTAAGTTATTGTTACAGTAACCGTACCTACTCCACCGGTTGCTTCCAAATCATCCTCTAATCCTGATAATTTCAAAGGATTATTTAATCCTACAGGGTCCCAGCCCCATTGAATTTGTCTACTACTATACTCCCCTGCAGGAATAAAGCTTAAATCAGGTCTCGGATCACGTACTGCTTGTGGATCTTCTACAGGGTACATGCCTTGCATATTTTGTGGGTGGTCTGGTTCCCAACATTCTTTGCAAACTTTAATCTCAGTATTAGTTGTTCTTATTGTTAAAGTTTTTAATTGTGATAGTTTATACTGAAACCCACATCGATCACAATCGGCTATTGCTTTTTTGCCTGAAGTAAATTTACTAGCCATTATCTAACCACCTGTGTTCTCTTTCCTTTTAAAGAAAGTTTTAATACTTTTAACCACAACTTCATATATTTTTTATGTTTATGTTTTAAAGCAGCGACGTATAGCTTTTTTATTAATTTTTTCATAAATATTGAGGACGAGGTACTAATCTATAGTCTGCTTTTTCTCTATCCTCAGTAGAAGCTAAGTTCCACTGCTCTTCATACTCTTGTTTTAAAAACTGAATTCTATCCATTGCTCCAGGTAATTTTAGGCTTAAATAATAAGCAAGTCCTGCAACCATACAAGGTAAAAATCTAAACGGTATATCTTGCGTAGTTACTCCAGTGCCTGCATCTTGTATACGTCTTAGTCTCCAATACTTAAATGTATAAGTATTATCTTGGTTTGGAGTAGGCCATACATTAATTGTAGGCTGCGACGCTTGTCTGTTTATCCAAACTTGTATTGGTCTACCTGTTGCATTCTTAGCTGGTATTGCAATGTATGTATCTGCTGATATCCTTGATATCGTAATATCTTGTTGGTTCTGTCCTGTACCTGTTCTAATCACATGATCTAATAAATCAATCGTATCAGTTGGTAAATTATAAGTTGCAGTGCCGTTTGTTAAAGCTATAGACCCCTCTTCTATTGTCCATAAGTTGATACCTCTGTTTGCCCATTCTATCGTTAGAAGATTTAAACTACGACGTGCAGTTCTAAGATCATATCCTGTACGAAGTTCGGCACCGCATCGTTCAAATGCTTCTTCAACCAGATTATTTAAATCTAAATTAAATGTTGCTGTTCCTGAAGTTGCCATAATTTATCCTATTTCTTTTTCATTTTCATAGACTGTTTTAGTCTACGTACGCCTGATGAAGAGACTGAACCTCCATCCTGCATTTTTCTTTTTAGCGGTGCTACTCTTCTTGGTTTACCCGCTGGCTGACCAAGACTTTTCTTTTGTGCTATACGAGACTTTTTCTCAGCTGATGTCATTTCACCCGAAGTTTTGGGGGTCTCGGTTGACACTCGTTTGCTAGGTCGGCAATACGGAGTACCTCGCGATTCCCCTTTCTGTCTACCGCACGGTTTGCCGGTCCTAACATCTTTCCAATCTTCTTTAAACCAGCGTTTAAGTGCAGCACCTTTAGCTGTCTTTCTGACTGCCATTTTATTTACCTTTGTTTTTACGACACTTAGCAATAGCACCAGATGCGTATGCACTAGGAAAAACTTTGTATTGAGCTTTTACCTTTTTGTAACACGCATCTTTAACTGTACCGCCTTCCTTAAGCTTTTTAAGCTTTTTCTCAGACATACAACCCATGCCACGCGAAGCTCGCATTACACCATTCTACCTCTAGTCTTACCGCGAACTGCACAGCCATCGCCTCTATGTTTTTTAACCATACCACCTTTTTTGTATTTAGGTGCTTTATTTTTATCTGATGCTTTACGTTCATTTTCTAATTCTTGTTCAGCAAATTTTGCAGATTCAAGTAAAGCTACTTCTTCTTTACCTTTATCGTGATGCTTAGAAAATTTACCTTTAGCTTTTCTTTGGTCCATACCAATTTCTTGTTCTGGACCTGTTTTATCTTTAGCTAACATATCTTGACGACCTGTCGCTTTATTTAGAGTCCTCGCTAGTTTTTTTATTGCAGTTTCCTTTGCCATCATAATCTCCTAATATAATTTACCTTTTGTTTTACCACGAACAGCACAGCCATCTTTACAATAGACTTTGCCACCTTTTTTATAATTATTCTTTGTCATGCCCATACCAACCTTGCCACCTGCTCTTTTCTTTTCCTCAAGCATATTTCTACTCATAGGTCTTCGTTCTGGAACTAATCCAACTCCATTTATTTGGTCCATAGATTTCATAGGTTTCATAGTAGGTTTAGGCTCTTCTGTAGGACCAAATAATTTCATATCTCTTTCGCGGATTTTTTTGTACCTATCTTCTCTAGCCATTTCTTTAATACGAGCTTTTTCGTCTTTAGGTTTAATTACTTTTTTCTTTTTTTCTATCTCACCACCATTTTCATATTTTTTCACTTTTGACTCCTTTAAAAGTTTTTTAGCTGTTGTTTGATTAATGCCTACTTTTTCAGCAAACTCTTTATCAGCTGCAGCAGCTTTAAATAATTTAATCTGTTTATCTGTAAATGGCATTATTGCTCCTTGTTTTCCAAAGATTTAATATAGTCTCTATGAGCTTTAGCATCAAATTCTTCTGGTTCCACAGGTTCTTCTTTTTTAGTTTCTTTTTCGTCAACTAAGAAAGGTTTTAGTGTTGCCATGTTACGCCGTCTAACTAACCAATTTTGTACTGTCTTAGTTTCGTAAATACGGATGCCTGTCCAAATGATTGTAAATAATGCTGCTATTGCCGGTAGCCAAGCTAGGATCGAACCCACAGCTGTGAAAACCGATGCAGCATCCACTGCGTGTTTTGTTGATTCGTCCATATGATTCATCACCTTTGTTAACATTTCCATCTCCTACGCGCTTGACGCAGTCTTGAGTTAGGATCTTTAGCTGCTTTTGGAAAATCTCGCATCTGACCTGCTGACCTAGCACAAAACGATTTACGTCTTGCTGCACGCTTACCAGTTGGTTTATCTTCCGTTACAGCGGTTTGTAATTTAGAACCAGGATTAGCTTTTCTGTAGGCTGCGACACCTTTCTTCGTCATGCCAGCACCCTGCTTGGTCGGGCGAAAATTACCCGACTTCACAGAAGTTTTAATCCCCATTCCTTTTTTCTTAGTCGTCGCCATTTCTAGCCACAGAATAAGGTATAGTCAGTTAGATTTGTTGGTACCACCACAGAGTA
>Ga0208161_1001803_pt1 | contig 11218 bp, 20 predicted proteins | sample CB_VirMetaG_3_FD_184538 | JGI IMG/M metagenome (GOLD analysis project Ga0208161, IMG submission 184538) | Freshwater to marine saline gradient viral communities from Chesapeake Bay - CB_1508_1S Viral MetaG (SPAdes) (version 4) | ecosystem: Environmental > Aquatic > Marine > Coastal | place: USA... | reverse complement strand
GCATTTCTGGGAGTATGTGTTTATCGTGACGCTTGGGCCTGTACTGGCTGCAATAAATCTGGCATTGTTGGTGCGTGAGCGCTGGCAACAACGCAAGCAAAGGGGATAACACAATGGCAAACATAGACTATGACGATCATTACGAATGGCTTTGCGCACGGGCCGAAAAGCTGGACGAATTGTCCCAAGAGTGGCTCCGCGAAACCATTGCGGCAGGCGACGACGACGAGCTATACTTGCCCTGCGGCGACGATCTAACGCCAACGCTGCTGGAAGTGGGGAAACGCTTCGAAGGCTTTGAGGAGGCGCTAGCAGAAGCGCTATACGGCAAGTGCTACAAAAGCATTAACACCTACGTTGACGGCATTACGGAATGGCAAGAGGAGTACGGCTTATGAGCTTAGCGGCAGAGCTTCAGCGCTACTTAACGCTAGGCATCAACTTACAGCACCGCAGGATTGAAAGGGGCGTTGGTGTCGGCAAAGCTGGCACCAATAATGCAGAGGAAATAATCAAATGGAAGCAAGACAGGCGGGAAGGCTCGCTTCAAAGCACCAATTCGTTCCCCGCTAACTGGGGTGTGGTGTATGAAACCGTAGAACGCTGGGAGTTTAGCGCATGACCATGACGACAGCACAATTGATACAGGCAGGGCGGGAGATCGCGGAGGCTGCAATGCGGCAAGCGAAAGAACGCCACGTTACACTGCAACATTGCCGCTACTGGTCCTACCACAAGCAAACATTCTTGTGCTATGATGACTGGATTAAGGAGAGCTGGGATGATGAACAAGCTTAAAGAGCAACGTGTCCGCGCTTATCGCGCATTGTTTGACGCATACGCAGACCTGTTTGCAGTAGAGCAGCAGCTTAGCGACAAAGAAGCGCGTTTGCTTATTGACATTGCGCAAGCTATGGAAACGCTTGAAGAAGTTCTTGGATGGAAGGAGGAGGAACAGTGATGGAAATTGAAAAGGTTACACCGTACTTACTGGTGCGCTACGGCTTTGAGTCTGAGTATGAGTTGAATTGCTGGGCTGAGAATTTTGAAGGGCCTAACTGGCGCCTCTCTGACGAAAGCGACAGCGCCCTGTACACGGACGGTGACAGCGGCGTTGCGGAAATTGGCTACTCTGAAATGTTTGACGATAAAGGAGTGTCCATTACGCTGATTGGGTGCCGGTATGTAGACATGGACATTAAGAGTTTGTTAGCGATTCACAAAGAGTTGAAAGCGGAGGAGGGTGAGTGATGAGTAACAAAGAGCGGGTTATTCGGCAAGTCACAGAAGATTTATACAAAGGGTATATCTGCCGAGACACTTCGGGCACTCATTTTATGTTGGTGTTTTTAATTTCACTGCTTGGCAAGAAAGGCTTGGAATCATTTGCCGAAGAGTTTGGCTATGTTGCGAGGGAGGGTGAGTGATGGAGTGGATAGTGATGTGGACGATAGAAGTCGACGCCGATTACCCGGATGAGGCAGCGCAGCGCGCCCTTGAGATCATGCGTGACCCGGATAGCACGGCGACGTGTTTCCAAGTGGTAGGTAAAGGTGAAGATGGGGAAATGAAGTGGAGTGGAATGCACGAAGTAGACCTGCAACCACGCTGATGAGGAGAGTGAGTGATGATAACGATTGAAGTGAACGACGAGCAGCTGACTGACCTAGTTGTTGCTGACCTCCAGCAGTCTCTTCAGGGCTTGAGGCAAGACCTTGAGGAGGGGCGTGGAGGCATCTGGTCATTCGACCCGAAAGAGGACCGTAAGATGATTAAGAAGCACATCAAAGCCTTAAAGCTTGTCCTTGAACACTACGGATGGTATGAGTGATGACAATACACACAACCCCTGACGAGAAGGAGGAGCAGCGCCGCAAGCTCGCCGCCGACATAGCAGAGTTTGCAGCGAGGGGCGGCGTGATTCAAACCATTACGCCTGAGCAGTACCGCCAGCATAACATTGAACGTGAAGCTAACCGCAGCGTAGCTAGCAACATGCTCACGCTTGAAACCGTCATGGACACCACGACCTGGGACACGATGGAAGACACGCGTGACGCACGCTTTGCGCTGCTGTCTGCTACCTCTGGAGACTACTCTATGGTGGACGGTAACGACGTACACATGCACGGTGACGGGCCGCTACGCAGCCGTGCAGAGCGTGACTTCTTTAAGGACTACGACGACGAACCTGAGGAGTTGGTTGATGACGACCACGACTATGACGAATGGGAGTGATAAGCAAGGCGTATCGGACCACTACGCCGACATAACACGACCGGAGCTTGAGGAGCTGTACCACTACCTAGCCAACCCGGAGACAGACTCCAGCATTGCAATGCGTGACATCACTAAAGAGTATGGAGAGAAAGTGGCTAACCTCTTGATGTCCATGATTGACCGTTGACTTTTGTACAAATTTGTGATAAAATATTTGTCCCTTTACGGAGGACGCAATGCACACCAACAGCGACTCTACCTTCGTTAAGCACGAAGGCTGTGATGCTTGCGGTAGTAGTGACGCTAACGCTGTATACAGTAACGGCAGTAAGTTTTGTTTCTCTTGCCATAAGCATACGCCAGCGCCACGCACCGACAACACCATACCGTTTATCAAACCGGAGCGTTCCTTCGGAACGGAGAAACCAATCGACACAAACATTACACTAACTAAAGACGTAGAGCTGGAGCGCTTAGTCTCTAAGTGGGCCGCTGCGCCTGCCTCTAGCATCCCCGACCGTAACATTACGTCAACGTACGCGAAGCAGTATGGCGTTATTGTTGACGGTGATAAGCACTACTATCCGTACTTCAACAGCGAAAGCTCTGAGCCGTGTGGTTTCAAGGTTCGTAGTGTATCGACGAAAGGCTTTGTCGCTGTAGGTAATATTCGTGAGGCTGGTTTGTTTGGTCAGCAGCGTTACGGCAACCATAAGCAGCGCCGCATTGTGGTGACTGAAGGTGAGCTGGATGCTCTTGCGGCTAGCCAAATGTTTGAAGGCAAGACGCCTGTTGTATCCCTCAAGTCTGGTGCTTCCGGTGCAGGGCGTGACTTCAAGGCAGCGTACGAGTTCCTTGATGGCTTTGAGGAAATCATCCTGTGCTTTGATTCCGATGAGGCTGGCATTGCTGGTATCGAGAAAGCTGCCGAGGTATTTGCCGGTAAGCTGCGTGTCATGAAGCTTGACGCACGCATTGGCAAAGACGCTTGCGATTACCTGAAGGCTGGCCGTAGCAAGGACTTCACGGACCTGTACTGGAGCGCTTCGCTCTATACGCCGAAGGGTGTGCTGTCCAAAGAGGAGCTGCTCCAGCGGCTGCTAGCGCCACGTCCGCCCAGCCTTGGCGAGTACCCATGGACTAAGCTAAATGAACTAACCTACGGCTTCCGTCCTACGGAGCTGATCACCATCGCAGCAGGCAGCGGCTTAGGTAAGTCTAGCATCCTGCGTGAGATCGTAATGCACGTGAAGAACACCACCAACAATCGCATCGGCTGTCTGTTTATGGAGGAGAGCGTCGAGCGTACCGCTGAGGGCTTCATGAGCGTCGATCTAGACACCCCGCTACACCTACCACACAGTAAGGTAAAACGTGCCTCACAGGACTATTTAGACGCCTATGAGCGCGTGTATGGGGACGACCGGCTGTTCATCATGGACGCTGGCTTTGACATTGGCGCTAGCGTTGACGATGTTGTGTCCCGTGTACGCTTCATGGCTAAAGCGCTTGACTGCAACGTCATTGTGCTGGATCACATAAGCATTCTGGTTTCTGCTGGGCAGCAAGGCGACGAGCGTAAAGCCCTTGACGAAATCATGACGAAGCTGCGTACACTGACGCAAGACACAGGCATTGTGTTGTTTGCTGTGTCTCACCTCAAGCGTCCGGAAGGCAAGGGGCATGAGGAGGGGGCCGCTACGTCCGTCGCACAGCTACGTGGCTCAGCGTCCATCGCTCAGCTCAGTGACTTTGTGATTGGCTTGGAGCGTAACGGCCAAGCTGAAGACCCAACTGAGCGCAACACCACCCGTGTACGTGTGCTGAAGAACCGCTTCAGCGGCATCACGGGGCCGGCAGGACACTTGTTGTACAACACTGACACTGGCCGCTTGTCTGAGTACACGCCGCCTGAGGAGGAGCCGCTGTGAAGTCGCCGTGTCGCCGCGAGTGTAGCTTGGAGGGGGACGTTTGCACTGGCTGTGGCAGGACGAAAGAGCAGATCATCAACTGGTCACGCTACACAGACCAACAACGTGAAGAGATAATGGAGGGTTTACCATGCGTCCCCGCTCAGCCTCAGCACTTCGTGTCGAGGAACTGGAAAGACTAATCGACAAGCTGGAAAAAAAGATTGACAAGCTTGAACGTATGTATTTCAACCGAGGAGAAGTTAATGATTCCGACAAGCAATCCCAGCTACAGCGCCTTCATTCACGCTAGCCGCTACGCTCGCTGGCTGGAGGACGAGCAGCGCCGCGAAACGTGGGACGAAACGGTTAGCCGTTACGTCAACTACTGGAAAGACAAAGGCATGATCGGCGGCAACGAAGCCACGCGCTTCAAGAAAGCTATCAGCAATCTGGAAGTTGTGCCCAGTATGCGTGCCCTTATGACGGCAGGCCCTGCGCTGGACCGTGACAACGTGGCTGGCTTCAACTGCGCCTACCTTGCCATCAATGACCCGAAAGCTTTCGACGAGCTGATGTACATCTTGCTCTGCGGCACGGGCGTAGGCTTCAGCGTGGAGCGTGAGGAAGTTAAGAAACTGCCCGTCGTTGCCGAAGAGTTCTGCGATACGGACACCACCATTGTCGTAGCGGACAGCAAGATTGGCTGGGCTAAGAGTACGCGGCAGATGATCGCCATGCTCTACGCTGGCGAGGTGCCAAAGCTAGACTACTCCCAGGTACGCCCCGCTGGCGCACGGCTCAAGACCTTTGGTGGCAGGGCGTCTGGGCCGGAGCCTCTGGAAGACTTGCACCGCTTCCTTGTGGACGTGTTCAAGGGCGCTGCTGGTAGGAAGCTCACGGACCTAGAGTGCCATGACATCTGCTGTAAGATCGCTGAGATCGTGGTGGTAGGCGGCGTGCGCCGTAGTGCACTCATCAGCCTGTCAAGCCCTGTGTCTGACCGCATGCAGGCAGCCAAGTCTGGCCAATGGTGGGAGCGTAACGGCCAGCGTGCCTTGGCTAACAACAGCGCAGTGTACGACGAGAAGCCTGACTTCCCGTTCTTCATGAGCGAGATGAAAGCGTTGTATGAAAGCTATTCAGGTGAGCGCGGCATCTTCTCACGGGAAGCAGCACGCAACATTGCGGGGCGTAACGGACGGCGTGACAACACCGCAGCCTTTGGCTGTAACCCGTGCAGCGAAATCCTGCTACGCCCTGCGGAGTTCTGCAACCTGAGCGAAGTGATCGTACGCTCCACCGATACGCTTGACCAACTGCTGGAGAAGGTGGAAATCGCTACGGCTTTCGGTACGCTACAGTCTACGCTCACGAATTTCCGCTACCTGCGTAACATTTGGACGAAGAACTGTGAGGAAGAGCGCTTGCTTGGCGTCAGCTTGACGGGCCTCATGGACCACCCTGTCCTTAACGGCAGCAAGGGGAACGCAAAGCTTGAAGAGTGGCTTACTATCATGCGTGAGCGGGCCATTAACGTGAACAAGCAATGGGCTGAGAGTCTTGACATCAACCCCAGCGCTGCCATCACGTGCGTTAAGCCTAGCGGTACGGTGAGTCAGCTTGCGCTGTGTGCGTCAGGCATCCACCCCAACTACTCACGCTACTACGTACGCACGGTACGCCAGGACAATAAAGACCCGATGACGGACTTCCTGCGCGCTCAGGGTGTACCGTATGAGCCGTGCGTTATGAAGCCTGACAGCACCACCGTGTTCAGCTTCCCGATTGAAGCACCGAAGACCTCCATCTTCCGTAACGATGTTGGCGCTATCGGACAGCTTGAAGTCTGGAAGCAGTATCAGCTACACTGGTGCGAACACAAGCCGTCCATCACGGTGTACTACACGGAGGACGAGTTCTTCGCTGTGTGCCAATGGATTTGGGACAACTGGGACATCATGTCTGGTATCAGTTTGTTGCCCTACGACAACGGCACGTACCGTCAGGCGCCCTATCAGGAGCTTACGGAAGAGCAATACAAGGAGCTGGCTGCTGCTATGCCAGACATTGACTGGTCTCTACTGCCCGCTTTTGAGCGTGGAGACACGACCACTGGAAGCCAAGAGCTTGCGTGTACTGGTGGTGTTTGTGAAGTTGTGGGCTCAGGGGCTTGACACGCACCCCTTGCACGTGATAAAATAACTATCATTATGTAGCGTTACGGCAAACCTAATACAGCTTAAGTCGAAATTAGTTAGGCCGTAACGTAGCATAACGGTAACGTAAAGGAGGCAGTATGCATGAGGTACGACTAGACACTTGGAACAAATGCGTTAACAGCTTTAAGCAAGCTGATCGTGTTATGGGCTCTGCGTTCCACCAAAAGCTTCAAGCTATTGGCAAGGCGCGTGAGATTTACGTCAACAACAACGGCAAAGAGTGGGGCTTCATCACCAAGTTTGCTGAAGACTGTGGCGTGAAGAAGCAATACGTTGCGCGCATCGATACCATCAGCAAAAGCGAAATGTCACTCGCGAGTGACTTTTCAGGGCTAGGTGCCAACACGCTCTACGCTCTAGCCAATGCGCCAGAGGCTGTTGTCGAAGCTGCTGCTGAGATTGTTGAACGTGGTGAGAAGCTGAGCACCAAAGACGTTAAGCGGCTGAATGAGTCGTATGAAGATCATTCGGAAGAGCAGCGTGACTTTGCTAATGACTTTGTAGAACAGGCGCTACGGCCCAAGCCTGAGCCTGACTACAGCAAGAATCCTATGAACATGGAGAAGCTGTCTGTTGGTATCACCTCTGTGTTCTGGATGTTGAACGAGTCTGACTACGCTAAAAACCTAACGGCTCAGCAATTAGCTGATGCCATCATGTCTAACATCAGAAGCTATGGAGGGAAAGAGCAAGACCCAATGTGGGAAAGACGTAACATCGAAGCTGTCTTGCGTGGAGTTAGTCGGCTCAGTGAAGCCGTCAACTATCTACCCAAGGTAACGGCAAACCTAAAAAGGATTAAGTGAGGAATCATCATGGCTAAGCAAAACTACGTGTTCGACTTCGCATACTTTGAGAACAAGGCAGAAGATACGGGACGCTCCCCCATCGAAACGAACATCTACACTATTGTTCGCGACGGGCTTGCTCATAAGCAATACCAAGACGACGCATACCTGCGCCGTACGCAGCGTCAAGATTTTGTTCCTGAGTCTGAAGTGCTTTACCGCAGTGGAAACGAGATGGTAAGCTTCTCTCGGCTTTGTCGTGTCAATCCCGAGAAAGCTGCTTGGTTGATTAACAATGCAAACTCAAAGGCTATGGGTCTTATGCGTATTGCCTCAGAGCAAACTAAGGTGCTAGCTAAAATCTCTATGGAGTAAGCTATGAGCCGAATGGGTGACTATGTAATCGCACTGCAAGAACACGAAGAGTACGAAGCTAATAGTAGGCTAAGGAGACAGCCGAATGAAAGCAGTAGTGGACATCGAAACGAACCTAGCACACGACACGATCTGGATGGCGGGAGTATATATCCCAGAACGGAACGCAGCCGTGTCCTGCACCACGTCATCCGCATTGTGGGAAGCTCTACGCGGCGTTGACACCATCATCGGCCATAACCTATTGGCCTTCGACCTTCCAGTCCTAGAGCGCGTCTGGGGCTGGAAGTGGAACGGAACGGTTCAGGACACTCTCGTCCTGGGCCGTCTCCTCAACCCCGCCATCGAAGGCGGACACTCCCTCAAAGCCTGGGCGCTGCGTGCTGGCAAAGAACTCAAGGAAGAGTTCGATGCTGCCAACTTCGACAAGGGCTTGACGGACGACATGATCCACTACTGCCTGCAAGACTGCCGCGCTAACTGGGACGTGTACGTACACATCATCGCAGAGCTGGATCGTCAAGGTTTCAGCGATCAGTCACGCATCCTTGAGCACGCCGTCGCTAAGTACACAGCACAGCAGGTGCGCAACGGCTTCGCCTTCGACTTCGACACCGCCTGCATTCTGTATCGGAAACACAAGCAGCGTATGCGTGAAATCGAAGAGGAGTTGCAGGCTGTCTTCCCGCCCATCATTGAGGAGCGTTGGTCTGAGAAGACCGGTAAGCAACTCAAGAACAAGGTGACTGTGTTCAACGTAGCATCCCGCCAGCAAGTAGCGGAGCGCTTGTCTGCCAAAGGCGCCGTGTGGAACGACACCACACCAAGCGGTAAGCCCAAGGTAGACGAGACTACGCTTAAGCAAAACGAACACGTACCGGAAGCTGCGCTAGTGCTTGAGTATCTAACGCTTCAGAAGCGCTACGGTATGCTCAAGTCCTGGCTTGATGCTGTGCAAGACGATGGCCGCATTCATGGCCGTGTAAACCCATGCGGTGCCGTGACGGGCCGTATGACACACAGCTCACCCAACATGGCACAGATACCCAGCGACTCTCTGTACCGCCAATGCTTCGTTGTGCCTGAGGGCTACAAGCTGGTAGGTATTGACGCGTCTGGCCTTGAGCTGCGTATGCTTGCACACTACATGAACGATGCAGAGTATACGGACCTGATACTTAACGGCGACATCCACACCTACAACCAACAGGCAGCAGGGCTTGACACTCGGCCCCAAGCTAAGACGTTTATCTATGCGTTCCTGTACGGTGCCGGTGATGCCAAGATCGGGAGCATTGTGGGTGGATCGTCACGCAAAGGCGCACAGCTTAAGCAGCGCTTCCTAGACAAAATCCCTTCTCTAATGAAGCTGATTGACAAAGTTGCTAGGCAAGGCATCAGCGGCTCGCTGCCGGGGCTTGACGGGCGCCGTGTGCTGATACGCAGCGAACACGCAGCACTAAACACCCTGCTCCAGTCCGCTGGTGCTATCGTCATGAAGCAAGCGCTAGTAATTGCCACGCAAAAGCTAGCAACCTACGGCTACCCGTACAAGCTAGTAGCTCAAGTGCACGATGAGTTTCAGGTAGAGGTACCTGAAGAGTATGCGCAGCAAGTAGGCGCAGTGTTCCGCAACGCAATACGCGAAGCGGGTCGGCAATTAAACCTCCGTTGTCCGCTCGACGGTGAGTTTAAAGTAGGAAATAACTGGGCGGAAACTCACTAAGTGCTTGACTTTTAAAGCCACTTATGGGAAAATATAGTCATGGTCAAAAAGGCCATAACCCAACTAGCAAGGAACTAGACATGGAAAATCAAATCGTTTCTCTCCGCGCTACCGTTAGCTTCCCGTCCTTGGTTGACGAGATCACCTATCGCGGCGCACCTACCGGCAAGTTCGGCATCCAACTCACCAACCTCAGCGACCGTGCCATTGAGCGCTTGGAAGAGCTGGGCATTGAAACGAAGCGCAAGCCTGACGACAAGTACGCACGTGGTCAGTTCATTGAGTGCAAGTCGCAGTACCCGATTGACAACAGCGGTAAGTTTAACATCTTGTTTGAAGATGATGGCAAGACGCCCTTTGAGGGTAGCCCTCGCGAGATCGGCTACGGCACCGTAGTGCGCGCTAAGATCAAGGCGTACAAGGGCCGTGACGGTGTGTGCCGCCCCTCGCTGGTCAGCCTAGCCATTGAGGAACTTGCGAAACCTGAAGCGTCCGTGGAGGAAGACGCTATGGCTGAGGTGCTGTAATGCGTTGGGGTCTGGACGGCGACATCCTTCTGTACAGCGTGGCGTTCGCCGCCCAGGATGACCCCATTGCCTTTGCGTGTCGTTCGGTGCGCTCCGCTTGTGAAACGATCATGGTCGAATTGCGGGCGGAGGGCATCGAAATCTACCTAACCGGTGACGGTAACTACCGGCTGCAATACGGCTGTCCTGCCTACCCCTACAAAGGTACGCGGAAGTCAGAGAAGCCAGCACACTACGCAGCGCTTAAGGAGTACATGATTGACTCCTTGGGCGCTGAGCTGGTGCATGGCGAGGAAGCAGACGACAAGCTTGGGTATATGGCTTATCAGCACGGCCACGGTATCGCAACGCTAGACAAGGACTTGTATTGCGTCCCTGGCTGGCACTGGAACTGGCGCCGTAGGGAGTTATTCAACGTGTCACCAGAAGATGCAGACCGTTTCTTTTACAAGCAGCTAATCACCGGGGACGCAACCGACAACATCCCCGGACTGTTCAAGCGCTTGGGCCAGAAAGCTATGCGCCCACTGCTTGACCCTATCGAAGACATGTACGACCCTGCCGAGATGTACGCTTACGTGTACAACGTGTACTCTGAAGCATTCGACAAGGTAGGCATGTGCGTTGACGAGAAGGAGGAAATCCTAAACGACTGGCTGTTGCGACAAGGCAGGCAGCTATGGATTAGGCGGCAGGAGGGAGAGCTATGGAGCCCACCAGCATGAAGATCACACACATCGTCACCTACCCAAAGCAAGCCAGAGCAATAGCGCGTATGGCCCTGTTGTGGATGAAGCAGCACGGGCCGATACGCATTACGGTGGAAACACTAGATGAGCAAGAGAGTACCACGAACACGCAATGATGGCAAGTGGACAGAGAGTCGCTACTTTGGCTTTATCCGTAGCGCCCTCCGCTCCGCCTTCCAACGTTGGGGACCGAAGCACAGCGCTAAGCAAGCCGCTAAGGTAGCATACAACACCTACGTATGCGCACACTGCAACGGCTGGTTTGGAGCAAGGCAGGTGGAAGTAGATCATATTGTACAGTGCGGGTCGTTACGTACCTTTGACGACCTCCCCGGCTTCGTAGAGAGGATGTTCTGTGAAGCTGACGGATTTCAAGTGCTGTGTAAAGACTGCCACCAAGCAAAGACTAACGCAGAGCGCACAAAAGTGAGCAAAAGCGCGAATAAAGGCGCAGAAAAATGCAAAAGGAGTAAATAGCATGGCACGTGTAGGAATCATTGGCGACACACACCTACCGTACGAATTAGACGGCTACTTGGAGTTCTGTCAGGAGCAGTTTGATTTGTGGAACGTAGACACTGTGGTACACATCGGTGACTTCATCGACAACCACAGCCTCAGCTTCCACGACAGCGAGCCGCTGCTGCACAACGTACACGGGGAGTATGAGTCTGCGCTTGAGCGGGCGAAGCGCTGGTACG
>Ga0208161_1001801_pt1 | contig 11220 bp, 9 predicted proteins | sample CB_VirMetaG_3_FD_184538 | JGI IMG/M metagenome (GOLD analysis project Ga0208161, IMG submission 184538) | Freshwater to marine saline gradient viral communities from Chesapeake Bay - CB_1508_1S Viral MetaG (SPAdes) (version 4) | ecosystem: Environmental > Aquatic > Marine > Coastal | place: USA... | reverse complement strand
AAAGCCATTGGATTATCCTTCCATTTTTGAGGTTAGGTTAGTTGTTAAAATCGATTCGCCCTTCAGCCCTTGCAGAGTCCAGTTCGCTTTCTAGCTTTTCAAACTCGTGGGGCTTCATTTTGGCGATTTGTGAAGCCTTCCAAATACGCTTGTTCCCATCATTTTCTGAGACAATGTCTCTTGCTCGTGGGGCCGATACTGCGGATGCTGCATCAGACGTACTGGATTTCTTCCGTTTTGTGGTAATTCCTGCATCTACTTTGTACAGATCAATTACTCGTGCAGCCCACTTAACATCCGTATTGTTTTTATTGATACCATCTGAGATGTTTGTTGGTTGTTCTTGGAGCCACATTAAGAACTTTTCATCCTTTCGTAAATCGTCGAAATCTGGATGTAGGTTCTTTAGTTCTCGATAAGCGGTTTGAACCTGAAGATTCTTTTCCTTTTCACGAAGCTGTTCAATCTCTTTTTGCAACTCTGTGGTTCTTTCACTGGCTTGCATTGCTGCAACAGTTTCTACAACCCCGTATACATCCGGATATTGTTTTTTGAACTCTTCCAACTCTTCGGTAGTCTTAGGCAAACGAACGTTACTTTCCTGCAGTTTTTGTTTTGCTCGTTGTTCTAGTTCTGCCTCTTTTTGCTGAAATTCCCTTAACTTCTCATCGTAGTGACGTTTCAGATCATCATACCGTTTTTTGTAATCGTGATCCGGAGAAGCCTCAGTTTTCGTTGTTGCAAAACTTTCGTTGGAGTCGTCTTCGCTATTGGTTTCAACACCAGATGCTTCTACTTCATCTTGAGGGGTATCGTCATCGTCGTCTTCGTAGACGTCTTTTCGATAGTTGCCTTTGTAGAGATTGGCGTTGTTAATTGTTCCAAAGGAATCGTTAGGTTTGTTTCCGCGATGACCGCGAACTTTTTTTTGGGTTGCCATTTTATTTACCTCATCATGCGGGGCCACATGGCTGTGGGTAGCCGCTTCGGTTGTGTCGGGGCCGCTGGACGGGTAGCCGACGAATTCTTCTACTGGGCTTTTTACGGGAGTTCCGGTGCAGCCATCAGAGAATAATAATCATGTCCACCCATGCTTGTATAATACTGCATCAGGGGATTCTTTTCAAAATCTTGAGCAAGAGGAGCGGTGGGTGTTGTATAAAACATTACGTCTTCAGGTAAGATAGGATCAAATTCGTATTCGGGACTAGTAAGGATTTCAGCAGCCGAAAAGATCTTTGATACGGCTCCGGGAACTCGTCCTTCTACGACTTCTGTAAGACGCTCTGAAAGGTTTGTGGGTTCAAGACCGTCGTACTGAAACATTCTGCTTCCGCTACCGCGAGAAGATCTTTGCTTCATGACAGCAGACAGGTCGTTGACGTTTTTAAAGTCGGGGCGATTGGTTGATGCTCGGTTTATTGCAGTTTGTCCAACAGCTACCATTGATTCTACGGGATCAGTGGCTGCAGTTGTTTCAACCAACGCAATAACAGCAAGACGTTCTTTGTCGGTTAAACTATCGATAAGCTGTTCGACAGAGGCTCTGTCTTTTTTGCTTTTTAAAAACTTGTTGAATTTCTTTTTGGTAGACTTAGGAAGGGGAATGTCTGATTCGTAGGGAATCTCTTCTCCCACATCACCTACCAAGTCTCCGTTTGCATAGCCATTAATAAAGCCGCCTTGTGCTGCTTGCTGCTGGCGTTCACCAACTTCTCGTTTTCCACGATTGTTGATTTTACGGAGACGATCAAGACCAATGATTTTTACAAGAGCAGGGGGTACAACAACTTCACCTTTTGAGAGAGCGACATCCACATTCTCTTCATCTATTGTAGGATCTCCGAAACCAATGTCAAGTCCTTTTTCTCGTGCAGTAGCATATGCGTTAAGTATCATCTTGCGAATGTCGTCTGATCCGGCAAATTCTACGGCAGGAGCATTGATGACAAAGGAACCTTCTTGGACTTGTCCGTTTTCAGTGTCGGCTACTGTTTGAGTAGGTGTAAACTGTTCGGGTGGACCGTCAACAAATCCGGCTTGACCCGGATTGAGAGCTAAATCACCGTTTGCCATGCCAACACGACCGCCAAAAGCCATGCCACCCCAACCAGAACCTGCACCTGTACTAGCACCTGAACCGGGTCCTGTTGCGGCTCCAGCTGCTCCTCCGGGACTAGATGGGCCGTCTTTTTCACCTCCATGTGATCCTGTACCAAAGTCTCCACCTTGACTTCCAATCACACTTCCTGTGCCTCTTCCCGGTTCTGCGTAGGAGTACGCCATAACATCTTCTACAGCCATCTGCGCTCCTTCAGCTGTCATTATGTTTTGCATAATGTTAGAGTGCATCGGAGCTTGATAGGGGTTTTGATTAAGATAATTTAAAACAGCTTTTTTTGTGGTAAGATAATCCAAATTACCAATGTTTCCATATAACTTTCCGTCAACAACAGCAACGTTCATGCCGTTTACGGAGACAACTCCGTTTTCTGTATTACTGATGTTAATTGAATTTGTTGTGGCTTGTTCTTGTTTTTTTTGCATAAACGAACCCATAGCCGACGCTACTACTCCAAGACTTCCCGCCCCCATCAAACCCATAAAACCGGGGGCAGAAGCACTTACAAGACCTGTGTTGGGATTCACAGAGGTAGCAAGACCCACTTGACCCGCAAGGAGATCATTGTACGTTGAAGGATCCATAATAGAAGCATTCTCTATTGCCCTTGATTCTGCGTACTGATTTGGAGTTGCAAGATTAGGGGGACCAATTGTCACACCCCCTGCTGGAGTACCTTGACCAGATATGACTCCGTCTTTAAATGTAGTTCCACCTGTTGGAAATTGACCGTCCCTACCGCCACCACCTAAAGGTGTAGAAGCAGAAGGAGCAGCTGGTGCGGCGGGGGGCATCGGAAAAGCCTGTTGAACAAACTGTTTCGGAGTAGGAGTAGCAGGTGCAGAAGGAGAAACCATAGCCCCTGCCATTGCAGCAAACGGTGAAACCCTATTAACGACGTACGGAGCTATATTGTACCCTACCGATCCATACATCATATTATATAAATAACTACTCATCTGATTCCTTCATAGTCATTGCTGCGTTAAAGTCGTCTTTAAGACCCTTAAGTTTCTCCAGTGAAGTTATCTTCCCCTGCAACCGGAACACTTCCAGTTCCGATTGTGCCGCCACCAACCCCCGAAGCGTCATTTGGATTTGCTCCCGGAGGTACTCCTCCAGACTGTCCCATGCTTCCTTGTTCGTTACCAGTGGGCTGACCTTGCTGGCTTGCTTCTTGTTGAGCATTTGCTAATCCTTTCAACATCTCTGCAAAAATCTGGGCTTCGCTAACGTCGTTTACCAAACTGTCGGGATCGATATCTTGTGCAATTGCCAGTTCTCGCATCAAGTTTGGTATTTTAATAAACGGAGCTAACATAGGGTTGCTGACTGTTTGCAGCAGGGTAGTAAGACGCTGGGTGCGAACCTCTTTTTGCATCACGGCTGCAACACCGCGAGGTTTGATTTCAAGATCCCCCTCAATCTCAGGAGAGTCTTCGTTAAATTGCATGTTCCATTGAAATAACGATTCACCAAGAGGTTTTAACAAATGATCGTCAATGTTCTTAATGACCGTTTTAAGAGACAGACTAGCACCACCAAGAAGCATCGATAGTCCTGCAGCAGTACGTCCCGTACCTGTTACACCTGTCTGACCGTGCATAATTGATGGTAAACCTGTTTCTTCGTCAGCCAGTTGGCGACTGATCTGATACATCTGGATGTTTTCACCAGCCGTATTTGGAAACTTAAGACCATTAATTGCCGTTCCGGTAACACCTGACTGACGTCTAAAAATCTTACCCGGAAAGATATCCATATTTTGACCCGGCACAAGGCTGGCTTCGTCTACGTCGAACACAAGGTTACCCGCAAGGGCAAGGTTATCGATAGCCATCCGAACGTGTCCGTTCATAAGCATTTGGGCATCTTCCATGTTTTCGGCTACACCAACGCCCCAAATTTGGTACGGATTGATCTCGTAAGGAAAGATTTGATACGGAATACGGTATGGTGTAAACGGGTTAATCACACACCGAAGAATTTCGTTACCACACACCCACACGTTTACTTGAACCTGATCCAGTTCGTCGATGTTATCCCCAATATCCATCCCGACTTCTTGGGCAAACTTTGCGTCAAGAACACCCCAATACTCAAGAACCTCAAAGCGGTTTTCTTGGTAGTAGGCTTCGGTTTCGTCTTCTCGAATAGTGTCTTCGTAGTATTTGTCTTCGTAGTTTGACCCTTTTGCAATAGCGTTTTCAATTGCATCTTTGTAAAAGTAGGGGTGGCTAAGAAGGCTACGAAGTTGTTGGCGATTCATGCGATGGCGTTGAATAACGTATTCACAATCTTCCATCGATGTAGCAGATGGATCCGGATGAAAGTCCCAAACAGATACGTGTTCGATGCGAGGAACAATCTTTTCGTACGGCGTATACTGCCGACCCATCTCTGTTTTTTCCCACTTGTGGATTCGCTTGTAGTAGTTAAACGGTCCTTTGACGATACCAGATCCAAGCAAGGCGGATTCAAAGATAGCGTTGCGAAGGACATTAACTGCACTGGTATCAAGCAACTGGTCGTGGATTTGCTTTTCCATGTTTAGAGCAGCTTTTTGAGCCGGACTAATCTGGGGTTCACCCATAAGGGATGGACCTTTTGCAAGAGGCATACCGTTATATCGATTTTGCATACCCCCAAGAAAATCTAACGGAGTTGCTTGGGTTGCTCCGGGTGGTAGATTACGACCGTCTCCCGGAAAACCATACATATCCGTTGGTTCTTGATTCACAATGTCATCAAGAGGTGTGCGAAGATGAGCAAACTCGGCTATTCCTTCCGGAACAGGAGTTGGCTCCACAACAATGGGAAACTTCTTGTTTGAAAACAAAATGTCAACGATTTGCCCGTACGCAGCCAGCACTTTAGTTTTGGTAATCTTAATGAATACCTTCGACTTTTCAGATGAACGATACTGAGTTGTCGAGTCGTAAATGCCACGAAAGTTTTTGTACGCCTTCAACCAACGCTGCTCATAAGCATAGCGTCCGTTTTCAGAGTCTTCGAACTTCTTTTTGATGTGTTCTGCCAAAGCTGGCATCGCTTCGCTGGGTTCGTAAACTACAACGGGCGTGTCATCTGCTGGTTCAAGGAAATTATCAGACATTGTGAGCTTTCAAGAAAGTTAAGATCTAGTAGTCGCGTTCTTCAGCCATTTTCATGACGGACGGATCAACAGCCTTTTTGGTCATCTTTTTTGGCATGTCTTCCGTAAGAACGTCGGTCTTAGCGCGAGTATCGAACTCAAGACCTTCACGGTACAGTTTGCTTTCACCCATGTTTGCATCGACGGATGTTTTGTCAGCATTCATGATGTAAGCTGCACCGTAATTGTAATTGTTCATTGGCATTGTGTTGCTCCCTTAAATTAGGTTGTTAATTAAAACTAAATCCCCCGCCCATGCCTAACAATCCTTGCAACTGTTGTTGGATTGTTGCACCTTTGGGGTACTCTGGTTGTGGGCTTTCCATCAGTTCTTGCATTTGGCTGCCCACTGCACCAACTGCTCCTTCCATCGTTTGAATATCACCGGGGGTAATTGGAAGTAAAGCCTCTCCTGCTCCTCGCAGTAGGGATTCTTGCATCGAAGCTCCTTCAAGACGTGCTGCTTGTGCTTCCATAACACCGCCAACAACCGGAACTTGTTTAAGAGCAGTAGTACCCGCCGCAAGTATACCCAGACCAAGTTTGGTTGGTTTACCCATCTGAACAAGTTCGTCAAACAAGGATGCGCCGCTTTCAACCTTGATATCTTTTTTAGCTGTTCGTCTTGCTTCGGTCTTTGCGGCTATGACTGCTGCTTCTTGTTGTGCGCGAAAGATGTCGATCTCTGCTTGTACAGCAATACCCTTTTTTACTACCTCTGGATCAATATTAGCAAGTTGAGCATACTTTTCGGCTTCTTCGACCGTACCTGCTGCCATTAGTTTTTTAAATTCTTGATCTCCTAGCGCAGCCCTTTGTTCTTCGGACATAGCACTATAGATGTTGAATCCTGCAAGTCCAGATCCGGCAAAACCTGTCGAACTGAATTGGGTTGGATCCGAAAGAAGAAGAGGAATGTCTTTTGTAGGGCGAGATCCTGCGTAGTTTGTCGCAAGAATGGATGTGTCTTTGTGGCCCATCGCACCTTGTACAATCTCAGCAGGAACGTTGAACTCGTCAAGAAGATACTTTGGTACGATAGAGCGAATAGCAGACTTTGTCGTAACAGGCTTTTGTGTGAGCGTTACAGACCCGTCCGGTCCAATAACTTTTACATCCGCTAAAGGAAGTACATCGCTGTATTGCTCAAGACTCGGAGAAATGTACTTGTTAAAAGCTGCGTCAAGTTCGGACTCCGTTACATTAAACAGCATGTCTGTGGTTGACGTGTTGTAACTGTTAATGATTGCCCGTCCTTCGGGGCTGTTAACAGAGAATGTTAGTTCTGGACGAAACTTTTTATCTTTTGATCCCTTTGGAGGTTTTTTACCTTTGATCGTAACTTCCGTGTCGGTGATCTTGACTTCACTTTTTTTGAGGTTTACAAGTTGAGTAGGACGATTTGCTGTTGACTTGTGATACAGCATCAAGTCAGCAACGGGTTGACCAAACTCGTCAGCAATCTTGGGAAGATTGGTGTTGTAAATAGCGTCAAGGTCAGCTTTGGGAAGCAAACCTTGCATAGGACGTTCTTGAGCAAGACCTGTTCGCTGTGTGCCGCCCAAACCAATTGACTTAGCCAGACCTTCACCCCCTGCAAGAAGAGGATAACGTAACTGCTCTAGGCCATCTTCAGCAGGTTCAAGAATTGTCCGAAGATTGTACTTTGTCATTACAGGATCAAGAGCTACCTCAAGAGCCTGAAGGTTACCAAAACGGTTTGACTTGTCTGGGCTAAGTTCCCGATTAAACAATCCCAAGTTTGCTGTATCCTTGAGATCTGAAAGGGGCATGTTTATATCCAAGCCCATATTCTTAAACCCAGAGCGAAGTGCGTTGATACGTTTACGTGCGCTATCTGTTGGGTTACCGTATGTTAAAGCGTACGAAATCGCCTCTTCTACGGTAAGAGTACCTGCCTGTGCTTTTTTACCAAATTCTACTGCATCAATAGCCATCAGTAACCAAATACTTCATCTTGGACTTGGTGAACGTGATTCTTGATTGCACCAAGTTGTTTGTGGATGGATGCGTACCCGCTGGTACGTGTCATTAGCATGTAGCGGAGTGCGTCGTATGCGTGGTCCTCAGACTTGGTATCGACGTCTTCGCTGTTGCTTTTAGATAACGGAATACCTGCCATTTGTTTGATAATGTTTTGGCAGTTTGAAAAAATACGTAGGCGAGGTTCGTTTGTGTACGGATCGTTTGCAAGGCGACGGTGTATTTCCATCTTACCTTGTAGCCTGTTACGATCTGAGGGTGTCCAACGAACACCTGCTCTCATCATTGTTTCGGCAATTGACGGACCGAACCCCGTTTTGTTCCAACACGACGAGTCAAGCACGGTGTAATGAGGCTGAGGGTCGAGTTGCTCTACTTCCATTATTTTATCAGCAAGTTCTTCTGCTGTCAAGTGCTTTACATAAAGTTCTCGATACACCCAAATATTGTTGTCCCAATCAATAGCACCCCATAGCACACACGAAGGACTCGCGTATCCGTAGTCGGCTGCACGAATGCGGGGCCAATTGGTTGGAAGATCGAAAGGTTCAACAACGTGTCTACTCCGTGAAAATTCGGGAAAGGCTGCTCCCTCTGCCACATCCCAATCCCCTTCAAGAAGCCGCTTTCGTTCGACTTCTGGGAGCGACCTCAACATGGCCTCGTATTGACCATCTGCCATGAGGAAAGGGTTGTCGGTTAACCGTGCCGGAACAAACTTGCGAAAGAACAACGGCTCACCTGCTTTTTCGTGACCGTGGGGCCACACAAAAGGTTTTCCGGTATCAATATCAAACGCAGCATAGCGTTTGTTTGGCTCAACACCGTCGATGTAGGTTTTCTTTACCCACCACCCTCCGACACCGCCGGGGTTGGCTGTGCAACGCATGTACAAGTGCTTTTGCAACTCCGAATCTGTCGAACGAAGACGAGAACGAAGATAATCCCACACGTACGGCGTTGGATATTGAGTTATTTCGTCGATACCAATCCAATTGAAGGCTTGACCTTGAAAACGGGTAACGTCTTTGTCTTTGTCAAGGTAGGTAAACCAAATTGTTGCACCCGACGGAAAAACCCACGTGGATTTTGATTCGCGAAACTTTGCACCGGGAAAGGCTTTGGGGTAGAGTTGGCGAGACTTGTCGATTAGTTCGGTAAGCTCATCCAAAGTACGCCTAAGAAGAAGCCCACGATGATTGGGATTGTTACAATAACGTAGGGGGTCAGCAAGTAAAGCAAACGATTTACCACCCCCTGCGGCTCCTCCATAAAGAACGTCTCGTTCGCTTGCACTGAGGAAATCTTCTTGGGGGCCGGGGTTGGGTCGGAATACAATTTCGCTTTCACCAACAAGTTCGCTAACTGCTGGCGGTAATAAATCAAGGTCAGACTGTTCCAACACCCGTGAACCAGTACCGTTAATAGCTTTTTCAACTTTACTTGCAGTTTGTTCAAGTTTTCTTGCATAGCGACGCTTATCCTCTGCTGCTTTGGTGGTTTTTTCGGCTCGTTTCTTTGCAGCGCGAACTCTTTTTTGGGTTTCACGTCTTGCTCGCTCCGCACGAGATATGTTGTACGAGGCTTTGGGGGCGTTGGGGTCTTTTTTTGGTCTACCGCGACGTTTCGGCGGAGTTTGTTGCTCGTCTTCCACGTGCTGTACCTATACGTTCACTGATTAACTTTGAAAACTCTGACGGATCCATCCCGCTGGGAACTTCGAGAGCGTCGTTGTTCTTGATGGCAAGGTCTATTGCCTCCTCAACACTGTATGTCTTTAATTCACCATCAACCATTCGGATTGTTGGTGCAATATACCTTTTTCCGTCTTGTTCGTAGTCAACTGTGCGAACAGTTTCGTTGTTTTCTGTCGTTGGGGTGGACGGATCCATCGCACGAAAAAGCCATTTTGGTTCAGCCATCGATAGTTACTCCGTCTTCGTCGCTATTCTTTGGGGGTAACAGGACAACGCCGTGTATTGCTTGGACGTTGTGGTTGATTGTTTCTTGCTTTGCAAGTCCAACCCTGTTTAAAAGCGATTCTGCGGCCCTGAAGCGCAGTTCGTCCCCTCTTTCGGGTAGGGGATTGTCAATTGTGTTAACGAGGCGTGTGGCGGCTCTGAGGGCGTTTGTAGCAAGAAGGGATTTTGTTCGTTCGACGATCTCTTCGGCAAGGGTATTTTTTAACCAACCGACTGATCCTCGTGAATATCCGGCGTCGAGAGCAGCAGCAGTCACATTCCCCCCGTTTTCAAACAACAGGGAAAGGAATTGTTGCTGTTGGTCTGTCAATTCCCGTTCTTTTTTTTGTTGGGGTAGCAGATTCATTGGTTATATCGAGGGTTGTTGCTCACATCTGTACCGAACAACTGTCCATCCCGGAGTGTTTATCGGTATGTCGTGGGCAAGTTGCGTTACACGGGCCTCGCACAGTTCCATTGTTGGGTACAGATTAATTTGATCTGTCGCAACAAGGCACGTGTCGGGGTTGATAAGTGAGCAAACAAGTATAAAAACCTTGTACAAAGGGGGTTTGCTCCGTTAAAGTAGGGGAATGTTGCACATGTTTAGCCAGTCACAACGCCTTTTTTAAGTTTATCGAGGGTATGATCGTGGTTGTGTGCTAACAAAAATGCAACGTTCACTTGTTATTGTATGTTTTTGAACAGGTTGTGTCAAGGGGTTAATTTAAAAAAGGGGAAATCGGGAAAAAAATAAAATTTAGCTACCCTGTTTCTTACTTTTTTTGTTGACAACAGTGAATTTGACCAGTACAATAGAGCATACCCTGCCGGGAATACACCCTATACCCCGCTACCCTACATAACCTGTTGCAAACAGGGATACCCCTCGATACCCGTCGGGGGGTTTTTTTGTGTCTTACGCCCGGTTACATAACCTGTTGCAAACATAGTCATACAATTAACTCAAAATACCCAAATTGATGGCGAGATTGCATACAAGTACCCAGTACCCCGGGGTGGCCTTAGCGTCCCCCATAGGGGAAATCTTTTCGGTGATCCCAAGGATGCCACCACACCACACACCGCCGCATCAAAACCCCTTCAGCTTCCCACAATGTCGCCTCGTCGGTTGCATTTATAGAATCTTGCCGGACAAATTCCCCCCAATGTTACCCGTGCAAGTTTCCCCCCGTGGTATGTTGTCGGTGTCTGTAATGTTAGCAATACCCGAACACCCTGCCCACCAGATTATCCCGTGATAACAACACGCAAGGCATTATTGCCCGTTGCAAACAAAAAAACCCCCCAAAGTCTAAACAATGGGGGGCAAGTCGGGAGGATTGGAGGAGTTCGGATTATTTCACTTTGATAATCTCATCGGCAAGGGTCGTCACCTTGTTTGTATCAACCCAAGTATCAATACCAGACTGTCTTGCGATTTGTTCGAGGGTCTCAACCTGCAAGCGCAACCCATAAATCAAGCGTCCTATCGCTTCAATCTCACTCTTAGGGATTGCAACAATGTTCCGAGCATCATCCATATCGGTTGCTGTCACTTTACGATTAATCATCTTTCGTTCCTTTCGTTTGGTTGTGGGAGCGACACCGCGCCGCCCCCGTTGGATAAGTATTAAGGGATTATGCCGCATTAATCAAGCGGTATTTCGCCTTCCTAGAACGATGATAACTGGTCTCGATATCATAGCCATAAGAACGCAACCGCCAGATATTATGCTGAACTGCCTTCAACTTCATTCCGGTTTTCTTGGCAATATAGTTCGCTGATATCGGATAAGTTTTAGACTGCAACACTCGCAAGGTTGGATTGGTTGCGGAATTGACGCGCCGCCTATCCGCCGCTTTTTCTTTTATAGCTTCGACTGGCTTGACTGGTTTATCCAGTTCCTGCCATGCCATATTGACCATCCGCCCGTTAGCTTCCGAATTCTCACGGATAGCCATAAGGATTAACTTAA
>Ga0208161_1001800_pt1 | contig 11223 bp, 12 predicted proteins | sample CB_VirMetaG_3_FD_184538 | JGI IMG/M metagenome (GOLD analysis project Ga0208161, IMG submission 184538) | Freshwater to marine saline gradient viral communities from Chesapeake Bay - CB_1508_1S Viral MetaG (SPAdes) (version 4) | ecosystem: Environmental > Aquatic > Marine > Coastal | place: USA... | reverse complement strand
ATGTTTGCTGTGTATAAACGTTCTGGATAATTAAAAAGAGTTGACCATGGTATAAATTCCACTTTTCCATTACGGACTAAATCTATTAATTCATGACTGATACCTCCATAAAAAACCCACTGGTATTTATCAACAGTTTTACGAACTACGTCATTAATATGATAAAAATCATCTTTGCCTTTAATTCTTTTTTCTACATCAAAATGAGCCCCAGAACCCGACCAACATATTCTTGGTTTTTTCTTGTAAGTCGTGTAATTGTTTTCAATTTTTTCTCTGTTATAAAAATTACCCATCCAAAATTTAGGTATATAATTAGGTATTACATCAATTTTTACACTACTATCAAGTTTGGATTGAAAGTAATCTTTCATGAACGGGCAAGTAACAGTCATATTACCGCACATTTCCATAATTTCCTGAATATTGTTTCTTATTTCATCACTCGAAAATGCAACTCTATGTTTATTATAATGCGGTATATCCTCAATAAAAGGTATGTCATCAATATCATAAATTAATCTAAATCCTATTTGTTCGGATAAATTTTTTAAATGTTTAACAAATTCCTTTTGTTGAGTCGATGCTTGACGTTGTATTTTGATAGCTTTTACATTTGAATAATGTTGAGCATGTATGGTCATGCATGTTGATGTGTGAACCATACACTTTTCACTAGCATTTAGTAAATATTCTGGCCAAATAATTCTCCAAAACCCACAACCACCATAATCAGCCACATAATTTAAAAATCGAGGAAAATCACTAGGTACACGAGTATTAACTTGCTGCTCACTTGGTTTTACTACTTGAGGTGCACTAACATTCTGAAAAGGTTTAGCAAATGCTGGTTGTTGGAAAGGGTTTTGAAACATATGCTTTTATATTTACTCGTTAAATAATATTCTTCTAGTAATACCATTTGTTTTTTCTAAAAATATAACATCACCTTGAGCTGCCTTTATGCTTTCTTTTCTATGACTAATAACAAATACACACTCGTTATACTGATCAACACGTTCTTTCAATATACTCACCACTAATTCTACGCCACGCTCATCAAGACTACTATCAAATAACTCGTCGTACATGCTAAAGTTAAATGTAACGTCACCCTGTAACCTTCTCATATCCATGAAGGCAAACAAGCACGCAAGATCAATATTTTTACGTTCTGCCCCACTAAAGTTAAAATAAGAACAAATTTTACCCTTTTCATTAATAATTTGTTCTTCAAAGTATTCATTAAAGATACAAACACAATTACTATCCATTTTTTTAAGGTAATGCGCTAATCTACTATTAAAAAGAGCAAGCATCTTTTTAACTATATATGATTTTACACCTTCTTCTGATACAACATACTTAACCACATCAAGCATATTAATTTTATTCTTAGTTAAATCTAAAGTAACTTTTACTTTATCAAGTTTAGTTTCATATTCCTCAATAACCTTATCTAAACCCGTATCTGTACTTTTTAGTTCCTTAATATCTAATTTAAGTTGACCTTGCCATTCAACTAATTGTTTAGCTTTCTCTTTGAGAAGAGTTTGTTCGTTAATTTGTTGTACTATTGTTTTATTTTTTTCATTAAGTTCATAAATGACATCTTTTATTTTTTTAATATTAGCATCTACGGTATTAATACCAGCAGTTATTTTGGTTTTTAATTCTTTATTAGAATTAATTTTATTTTTTAGATTAATTTTTTCTTTTTCTATATGATCTCGATCATCAGTACTGATAGCATGCAAACAAACTGGACATGTATCCTTATCAGTACCTATAGTATTAATATTTGTTTCTAACTGTTCGTTTTGTATATCTAAAATAGTAATTTTCTTAAGAAGTTGATCTCTTTTATCAGATTGTTCGGGTAATTTATCATTTAGTGCCTTAATAAACGTATTATTTTTATCAATAATTTCATTACTAACTTGAGTAAGTTTACTTTTTACTTCTAACAGTTCTCTTTTATTGTTTTCTTCTCGTTGTTTGTATCGCTCTAATTTATCTTTACGTTCTTTAAGAATATTGTTATGTTGTTCCTTATAACTCTTTAGAGAATTATCAGTTTCGGTAAAAATAGTAGAATCAATATCAAACTCTTTTTTTGTTTCGTTATAATCGGATCGTAAATTAGATATCATTTCACTAAATACACCAAGATTGAATATACCTTCAATAAACTTGCGTTTTTCGACTTTCTTTTTAGCCATAAAAGGTATTGTGTTATTTAAAGTCATAATAACGCAGTTTTGAAACACCTCTTCTGTACAATTTATTAGGTCTTGAATGTATTCATTTGTATTAATAATGGAATCTCTCGTTATATCCTCACCGTTCTTAAAAATATAACATTTTGACGGTGATAACGTTCTAGTTATCAGGTATTCGGTTTGAGTTTGAGGGGTTATAACAACAAATTCTAGATTTACACAGCATGTTCCGTTTGTAAGATTATTTTGAATTAATTCTTTTTTAAGGTCTCTTAAAGTACTACCAAATATAGCAAAATTAATAGCATCAGCAATGGTACTTTTACCAACCCCATTACGTCTATCTACTTTATCTTTATTAGCACCGGTAATAACGTGAAACCCTCTTTTAAAGTCTACTTCGACTTTATCATTACCTACGGAAAGAAAGTTAGTTATTGAAACTTTTTTAAATACAATTTGTTTCATTAACTAATATTATATCATTTTACTATTGAGATCTAGAAGAAATATTTTTTAATTTTTTAATTACGTCTTCTTTAGAAAAAATGTTAATAATTTTTTCCATATCAGTTTTATATTTTAAGTAAAAAACTTTCATGCCCCTTAACATGTCATCTTCATAGTTGGTATTATCTTTTACTGCAATATCCTGAATATAGTAGTATTTTTCCGAAGCACTACTATCCATAACCCAACCTAACGGTGTACTTAAACCAAAATCCCCACCTTTTTTGTAAAAATCGGTTATTTCAAAAAAGTTATGATATCTTTCATCAAATAAACCTATTTTTTCTATTACAGATTTTTTAAAATATATTAAAAGGTTAGAAGATGCTTTATATAAATTAGAATATAATTCATTTTTTGTATATAATGTAAATCGTTTATTATTATTTTTACCGTAAGGGTCATCTTTTTCAGTACATAAACAAAATATTTTACAATTAGTGTACTCGCTTAGTTTTTCATAATCAGTAAAAATTGTATTGTCAATAATAATAACATTTTCATGAATAATTGATATATCAGTAATATTTTCATCATTTAAAAAATGTCTTACCCCCCTATTGAAACAAATACTTTTTGTTAAATTATTACATTTTATGATTTTAGCTTTTTCGTAGTTTTTTTCATTTTCTATTTCACCTGCGCTTACAATTACAATATTATTAATATTATTGTTAATTAAACCTTTGTAGCATTTTGAAAGATAACGTTCTTTACCGTTTGTGTATAAAATGACTCCTAAATTTTGCATGATTTATATAAATCTATAGTGTATTTAATTACTTCTCCTTTATTGTTAATATCTAACATATTAACAAATTCAGTAATTGCTGTCTCGTAATCAACTCCTGAATATTGATAATCTAAAGCACCTTCTACTGAAAATTTATTATAATTAATATCGTAGTCAACATTAAACATAAAGGGTTTCAAACCATTTAAAACTGTAACAATTACGTCTAAATCATCTGGTTGAACATTTTTATCTACAACTAATTTTAATATATTACCTTTTATTAATTGTCTAAGTTCATCTGTTATACCGTCGTATTTTATCAAATCACTTAAAAGTAGCTTAATATGTACCGGTGATAATATATTTTCATGAAAAGTGGTTTTACAGGTGTTAAAATCTAATTCATACCAACCTTTAGTACTACCGGCGTCTCCAAAATCCATTTGAAACGGGTTACCAAGATATAAAATTTCACCATTTTTAAATTTACGGTGTTCTCTTAGATGAAAATGACCGGTAATAATTTTATTACCTTTTTTAAGTATATCTTCTGGAGTATCACCGTGATCACAAACTTTAAAATTATTCATTTTAAAATCTATTAACTCAAAATGACCAAATATAATATCACTAGATTTTAGTTCATTTATTTTAGTACCCCATGGACAAAAACTCACACTTTTATCAAATATTTCTACATGTTTAGGTTTATCAATAATTCTTACGTTAGTTCTACCTTTAAGAATCGATAATGAATTTACCAAACTATTATCTTTATAATAACAATCATGATTACCGGTAATCATTACTATATTGAATGATTCTAATATATTAAAAAACTCATTAGCTACATGAAGACTGTTAACTGCTATTTCATCTCTATAATGAAATAAATCACCACATATCATAATATCTGTTATATTGTTTGTTTTTAATTCAGTATATAACCAACCAGCCCATTCAAGTAATATTTTGTGCCAATTGCTATTATTTTGGTGTACACCTAGGTGAATATCGGATATACAACATATTTTAGATTGTTTAAAGTAGAGATCTTTCACTTTTTTAATAATATATTATAACATATAAAAATCCATGAGTACTACATTAGTTACAGCAATTTATAACAGCCATAGAGATAGTAAATATGGTGGGAGGTGTTGGGAGGAACAATACTATTTTTCATCATTACAAAATATAATGAATTTTGATTTGCCTATTGTCATTTTTTGTGACGATAATGGGTATGATAAAATTAATAATTTTATGAGGTATCTTGAAGGTACCGGTATTAAAAATAAATGGAAAGTTATTAAGCAAGATTTAGGTAAATTTAAATTTGAAGAACTTATTGTAGATCATAGAAAAAAACAAATTGAACGTCATGTTAAAATTGCTGAAGAGCGTAAAAAAACTAATCCCGATGAACCTGGTTTCTTTCATGCAAGGTGTGAAATTTTATGTCATAAAAAAATCTATTATGTTAAGGAAGTAGCCGAACTTAACCCATATAATACAGAAAATTTCTGTTGGATTGACACCGGTATTACGCATTGGGCATTAACCCCGTTTAGTAAGGGTGGGGTTGAGATTAATAATTTCTTTGATATTAATCATTATTACCCTAGAAATAAAAATAATATATACACCCCTGAAATTGGAAAAGGTATCGATAAAATTATCACCGATCATGGTATGTTTGAACTTAAACATGGTAATATTTGGTATAGTAAATCTCTTGTTGATTTACTAGTTAAGTTTTTATCTGATGAATATGGTTTACCGTGGGAAGAGGCTAATCTTAAACACCAACTAGTTGGTGGTCTTATTGGGTTACAACCTAAAGAATTTGATGAATTGTTTAAATTTTATGAAAAAGCTTTAACCTATTTATGTTCAGCGCCACCGGAAGAAGGTGATTTATTTACTGAAGAAATTATTTTAAGTGCTTACTATAAATTTAGAAAGTTTTTTACTATCGATTTCCACGATTGGCCACATGATGGGGTAAACGACCCAGCATATGTAGATTATGGAAGAAACAAACCAGATAGAGACGGTCGTATTTTATTCTATGAAGTTTGGGACATTATAAAAAAATATAATAAGGATTAATATTCTAATTCATTAGTTTGAGGTCGAACATAAACACTTTGTTCGGCCTCATCCCCTGATATAAGCTCTTCATAAACCCGCTCTTTATATTCATTAATAGCATCAAAATGTCTTTTTTCTTTTTTAATCCTATTAATAAAAGCGTGAAATGCTATTGTAGTAAAATATGAAAATGGATTGTATTTATTACCTTTACTATCTACAGCTTCAAGATCAAATTTTTTATTAGTAAGAGCTGTAAACATTTTAACAACCGCATCACCAACCATTTCGTCTTTGTAAGAATAATTTATAAAATTAGGAGCATAACTTAAACCTCTTGCAATCTTATTAATCATTTCACCTAATTCATCATTACATACATCTGTTTCGTAATATTGTTTTATAGCGTCTTTAAATTCTCGAGAATTTACATAATGTTCATTGCTCTTAGGTTTTATTTTTTTACCGTTTTTAGGTTTTTTAGATTGCATTAAAAATATTATACATGGGAAACTTTAATATCCACTAACTTTCATAAAAATTAGCAACTTTTACATTAAAATTTTCTTTTTTATATAATTCAGCTCTTTTTTCTGAATGTTGTATACCGTATCGTAACTGATCAGCTATATCAAAAATAACCAACTTAGATTTATCCTTATGCAATCTTAAACCTCTACCTATTGATTGAAGAATTTTGATTTTAGCTTTACCACCTGATGCAAAAATAATATAGTGTAGATTATTAATACTGATACCGGTACTAAAAATTTTACTAATAGCTATACAAATAACATTATTATTATTTTCAATAAGGGTTTTTACTTTATCACGTTCTTCAACTTCAACATCACCTTGTATAAAATATACTTGTTTGGTTTTGTTTTGACTTAACTGACTTAATAACTCTTCACCGTGTCTAATATAGTCAACTAGTATCAATGTATTGTTGTTGACCCCGGTTGATAGTTTTTCAATAGTATCATTTCTAAATTTATTAGTAAATAAAAATTCAAACTCTTGTCTATATCTTTCCCCTGGGTCTGAAATTTGCTGACTATATTGTGGTTTTACTTTATAATGTAATTTAACAATTTGTATTATGGCATTACTCACATATTTTTCAAGTCTCAATTCATAACTATCTTTTTGATAAATAACCGGGCCGATTTGACCAAATATATTCCATAAATCAGCATCATTGTCTGGTAATGTACCAGTAAAACCAAATTTATTTTTGGTATTAATTCTTTTAATTATTTTATTAACTTTATTACCTTTTCTTAATTTATGGCACTCGTCAATAATAAGAAGATCCACGTAGTTAATCCAATCTGTATCACTTTTACTACTTTGTAATATACCAATATTAGAAATAACGACATTATCTTCTAGATTTACTGGACTAGATCCTGTCCATTTACCGTGGGTAAAACTGACTTTATAATTTTCAAAGTCAGCGTATGTTTGATTTACCAAACCTAAATCAGGTACTATAACTAAAACCTTCCAAGTAGATTTATTATTAACTTTTTTGTAAATTCTTTCTAATAAATTAGCTATAGTAAGAGTTTTACCACCAGCAGTTGCTAATACAACTACCCCTCTACCAAACTTTAAACAATCATTTACAATTTCATTTTGATAGTCTCTCAATTGCAACGATAATTCAGCTTTTTCATTATCTAATGTTGGTTTAATTATTGATAACAATTCATCTGAGTAGTTTATTTCTTCTGAAGGTAACTCTTTTTTTATATATTTGACTATATCCATAGTCATACCAACATCGTACTTTCCTGTTGGTTTGATAATATAAGATCTAGCAGGTACAAACCAAGCTCCTCTACGTCTTGCAAAAACAGCACCTTGGTTTTCATATGAAAAATGTTCCCTTATTAAGTCTAATTTATCGCACTTAATAATACCGTTTTTTGATTTACTGTCGTACGAAAAATTTATCATAATGTTTCAAGTTTTTGTATTTCGATAATATTTTTAATATCATAACTCATACCACCAAAAATTTTTTCAACTTTTTCTAAAAATTCAATTAGTATTTCTTCTTCTTCAATTTTTAGATTTATATCTTTAATAGGTTGAGAAGTCCAAGCAGCTTTTTCTGCAGCAGGTATTGAAAGTCTTACTGAACTAGCTTCTTGGATTTTTTTAGTTATTCTTTCTAGAGTTTCCTTTTTTAATTTTTTTAAATTATTGAGTTGTTGTTTGTGTCTCATCAATCTACCTACCCATAAATGTTTACGACCTGGTAATAACATTTGAACATCCTTTAAATTAAGTTCATCTATTACTAGATGTTCTTTTAGTTCATCGTTGTATTGATCTATAATAGAACCCATTTAAGTAATAATAGCATAAATACTATTAATGTCAATGTTTCAACAGTTATTCTTAAAACTACTTGACGAAGATGGTAATGTGGCTGGGCCGGGTGGACCTTTAGGTACATGGACATCGTCCCAATTTTCCGGTGATAATTATGCTCCAGGTGATTATAGAATGCCTAAAGTGTTAGGAGGTGTTCAACGTCGTAATAATAAAAAGAAACGGAAAAAGAAAAAGAAAAAAAATGATTGATAATTTAGGGCATTGGACATATAATGGTAAAAAAGAAGATATACCTGAAAACTTTTTTGGCTTTATTTACATTATAACCAATACCGTTACAGGTAAAAAATATATAGGTAAAAAGCAGGCTCAAAAAATTGCAAAACTTCCTCCCCTTAAAGGCAAATCCCGCCGCAGACATGTAGTTAAAGAAACAGATTGGAAAACTTACACATCTTCTTCCGATAAAGTTAATCATGATTTAATTGAGTATGGTAAAGATAAATTTATATTCGAAATAGTTAAATTCTGTAATTCAAAATCTGAATTAGCATATTATGAAGCTAAATTACAATTTGATAACGATGTTCTTCTTCATGAAGATAAATTTTATAATGGTATTATTAATTTAAGGTTAGGTAAAATTAAGAAAGGTTGAATTTATCTGATAACTAGTAGAATACATATGTGAGTTTGAATTTGACAGAATATAATGTTACTCTTATTGACTTTCAAGAAATACATAGGTCTTATGAAAAACAACTTTTAGATGAATTATACAATTTACAGTTAATTGATAATTTTCCAAATATAACTTCTGATATTAAAAAAATATTATTACACTTTACTATTAAAGAAACTGTAGACTATTTTAATACAGTTAAAACAAATAATAAACTAATTCTTTACTTTAATAACACTCAATTTTATGACAGTGAGATATTGACTTATATAGATGAGCCCGTATATTTGAAATTAATAAATGGGTTTCTTCTTAAGATTAGAAATATGTTGCCTATTAAGGTGGTTATCTCGAGTAAAAGTTTAGATTTTTTTAGTCATTTATTAACTGTAGATGACGGTAGAGCTAAAGGTACATTATTTCGAATTATTAACACTATTTCTAATTTCAAAATAGAAAATTTCACTTTTGCAAAGGTTAAAAAGTTTGCATTAAAAAATGAATTAACTTTTTTATCAGGAGATTATTTCAATGATCTTAAAACTAAACAAATAACATTTAAATAAATATTAATTATATGAAGTTTGACGACGCTTTAAAAGAAGGTTATTCAACATATCTTTCATCTAACGAAGAAGAAAAGATAGGTGTTAGTAAAAAATTTTTAAAAATAATTTATGATTTGTTAAAAAATGATGAATTTAGAAAATTAGCTGCACAATATATGAATGAAATACCCGAAATTAATAGATTCGTCGTCGCTGGGGTACTAGATTACGATATTGATAAAATTCTTAAATCAAGTGCTGATGAAGAGGAATCAACTGTAACAGGTCTTAATACATCGATGGATATAAATCAGGAAATAGATCGTATAGCTAATTCACAACCTGGGTTTTTTGATAAAAAAGGTCAACAAAATAAAAAAACAGCTTTAAGTGTTTCTAAAGGTAGTAGTGCATTAGATAGTGAAATTCTTGCAGTAGCTCAAAAGAGACAAAACGACATGAGAGCCAAATTAGGTAGTTTATCAAAATAATTATGAAAATTAAAACCAAGAGTAAATTTTTTAGTTTAATTAACAACAAATATGAAATGTTAGAAGAACAGGTACCTGTTGATCCTAACGCCATGGCGCCAGCTGATCCTAATGCTGCGGCGGTTGACCCTAATGCAGCGGTACCCCCACCTGAACCTCCACCTGAACCTGAAGTTGAACCTCTAACAAGTGCTGCTGAATTAAGATTAATAACTCTTTTGAGAAAAGCTATGATGAATCCTATTAGACCAGAAGAGATTGATGAATTTGTTATTAATACAGAACCAGATGAAAAAAATGGACGTAAAATGTTACGTAAAATGATTAAAACTTTGAACACATATTCGAATAAGCAAGACCCTATTTCATGAATAAAAAACCTTATAGATCTTTAGCTGATATATATTCAGAAAATGCCTTTAAACCGGTGGCTAAACCACCGCGTCAAAAAATAAATGAAGACGTACAAATTTTATTTAAAACTGATGGTGATGAAAAATCTAGAATAGTGGGGTATGTTAATGATGAAATTGCTGATAAATTAGAACGCACTATAGCTAATAATTCTGGAGGTGTTTTTAAAATAGTTGATGATATTTTGTGTGATTGTGGTTGGAAAGATAATTGCGAAGGTTCTGGTGGTAAGGAATATGTGCGTAAAATTTTAGGACCTGTAATGACTGCAATAGAAGAAACTTCTGATGTTAATAATCTTGCGTTAAAACAGTTTCATACAAATAAAAAATCTCAAACTACATTTTTAGAAAGCATGTTATATGCTGCTGAGAATGAAACCACGTTTTCATTATTAGAACCGTTAATGGAAGCATCTGAAACTTCTTTTTCTAATCCTGAAGACACTATTCTTGAAATTTCTGATGTTAACCCATCGATAGGTAATGTGGGTGTTGGTAAAGGGGAAATAGCTATTACCATGTTTTCAAACGGTAAAAAAGGTAAAGTAGGTGATTTGTTTTTTCCGGGGTTTGGTGAAGTAGAAGTTAAAGGTAAAGGCGGTAGACCCGGTAAAACAGGTAATGCATTTAATGCAGTAAAACAATTACCTAAAATTTTAAAAGATTTAAAAAATGAAAACATTAACACAGCCCAACAAGTAAGGGCTAAGTTTATTCAATTAACTAAAGCTAGAAATGAACTTAAAAAATACATAAACAATAGCGTTTTAACAATTGTTTCGGGTGTTCAAGCACAACAAATTGATACATTATTAAAAAATATAGAAAAAGTAGAAACGGATTATGAAAAAAATCTTGATACATCAAATTTATCTAATTTAAAAAGAGAATTTATTAATGATTTAAATCGTGGTTATATACCTAATGGTAAAATTAAACCAATTACTACAAGATTAGAATCATTTTTTAATGCATTAACTAACTATATAGATTCAAAAGTTAATAAAATTGCAAAATCCGGTAACTCTACTTCTACAGATGTTTTTTCAAACTTTTTCTTACATGATTGGGGTCTAGAGAAAAAAGATATTATAAAAGGTTTTCTTGAAATAAGTAGTGAGGCTAATTATGATGAAAAAGCTTTTAAAGAAGGTCTTAGCGAAATTTTGACT
>Ga0208161_1001794_pt1 | contig 11244 bp, 2 predicted proteins | sample CB_VirMetaG_3_FD_184538 | JGI IMG/M metagenome (GOLD analysis project Ga0208161, IMG submission 184538) | Freshwater to marine saline gradient viral communities from Chesapeake Bay - CB_1508_1S Viral MetaG (SPAdes) (version 4) | ecosystem: Environmental > Aquatic > Marine > Coastal | place: USA... | reverse complement strand
CAAGAAACTTTTAATATTGATGAAAGAAATAATATTATTAGTGACAACACTTTTCAAATAGAATTAAGTGATGCTATAATAAATAGAGCTAAAGTTGGTAGAGCAGTATTATTTGCTAGCCCAGCTCAATCTTATATGTTTAATGATTACAAAGAAGGGCAAGTTTTAAATTACCAAACAGATAGCAATGGTATTCGTTATCGTGTTACTTATTTAGGTAAAACTACACCAGCAAATTACAAAGGTGAATTAGCTGATGCTAGACACAGATTTAGTGAAGAAGAAAGACCAGCTATAGCCGTAACAGTAGCAGAAAATACTGTTATAATTGAAGATCCTATAAGTGCAGATACAGTTTTAACTGGCTTAACTAATGATAAGAAGCTTGAAGTATTTAAAAATAATGTCACTGTTAAAGCTAAAGATGTTTCTGAGTCTTATAGAAATGCACCTAAAATTAACGTTTATAGATTAGTAAATGGTAATGTAGTGTATAAAGAACTTCAAAAACAAGATAATGGTGATTTCTTAGTAATAAACTCTTCTTTAGCTGATAACTACTTTATTGAGAACTTCCATTACAAAAAGCGTTTAGAAAAATTTGGGCCAGATTCTGAAGAAGTGAAAACTTCTAAAATAGATGCCGATGTTTTAAAAAATAATGTTACTATAATTAAAGGTGCAGCTAGGGTTAATCATTTCACTTTATCACAACCGGATATTAACTTACAGCCTTTTATTTTAGATGACACTGCGTCTGATTCTTCTTTAGAAAATACAGATGTGGTTTTTGAAGTAAACGCGGCTCTTTTTAAATTAGGTTCAAAATCTTTAGATGAAGCTGATCTTAATTATTTAAAAGATAAAGGCATAGACACTAATTTAAAATTAGAAAGTATTAAAGATGCTTTGCAAATTTATAAATCTGATCCTGCTGCTAAAAGTATCATAGATAAAATAGAAAAGTTTGGGCCAATTTTAATACCTAATCAAAAGATTGAAAGAGGTATATCTTTTGAGGAAGACTTAAAAATGTTTACTAAATTATTTGATAAACAGACTAAAGAAAATCCTAATGGTAATTTTTATGCTGTAGTAAATAATGTGTGGTATAAATACGACAAAGAACATAAAAAGTTCTTAGCAGGTTTTATGCCTATGGCTTCTTCTGAAAGAAAATTAGCTTTATATCTTAAGTATTCTAATAGAGGTTCAGATGATGCAGTTACAGATTTATTGGAGCCTATTTTAGTAAAAACTTTTAACAAGAACTATTACTTAAATAACCCTCTAGCTGAATTCAGATCTAATTTACCTATGGTAGATATGGAGAATACTGAAGAGTTTGCAGCTAATAAAAATATTGCACCAAGAGATTTAATCTCTGCAAATGATAAGCCGTCTAAATTATTAGAATATACTAACTCTACTATAGCCTCTTTTGATAATGGCTTTAATGAGGATACAAAAATGGCTTTAGATCTAAATGCTACAACTGTGAAGTTATATAATGATGGATCTAAATTAATAACTACAGCCAAAGGAAATAATTATGCTATTTTTAATGATGAGCGCCTTGCTATGAAATATGGCAAAAACTTGTTTGAAAAAGAAAAGTTATTTGTTAAAATTGATGGTAGATTCTACTTATTAGATGTAGTAAAAGTTAGTGATGAAAACTTTAAAGTTAGAGAATTATTTGATAAAACTTTAGAAACCCGTGCAACTAGTGAAGATGAACTTGCTAAAGATTTGTTAAATAAAAAAGCTTTTTATGAGAGTTTATTACAAGCTAAGCTAGCTACTATTAGTTCTTATAATGAGTTAGCAAAACCATTTAAAAGAGCTTTAGGGGATTTTATTAGTAGGTTCCCTAATGAAAGCAACATTAGGTTTTCTATTGAATCTTTAATAAACAAAGCGGCTGCAAATGGTTTTAATACTGACTCTATTAGTGCTTTAAAAAGCTACTATGAGAGTTTTAAAAGAACTAGAAATGCAGAAAGAGCATTAACACCTTCTGCCCCTATTATTTCAGTTTATGATGAAAGCTATGGTGTAGTAGATGCTACCCCGCTTACTAAGCTTAATGTTAATTCTATTGATCTTACTAAACCTATAAGAATACCAAAACCTTGGGAAAATGCTTATAATCCTGAAGCTATAAAAATTTTTATTAAACGTTTAGAAAATGGTGGGGCTAAGTCTTATCAATTAAATATGACTTTTGAGCAACTATTAGGTTTAAAAAATCTTAAAACATTTAAAAAGAAAGATGTAATTTTCCAATCTATTGCTGCTACTAAAACAGGTACAGAATTAAATTTTTCTCTTTATAATAGAATTATAAATGATTTTGATGATGACTTCAAAGCTAATTTTGCAGTATTATCAAGAAATGAGAAATTAATCAAATTGACAGAGTGGAAGGAAAAGAACAAAATGAAGTATTTTAAAATGTTAGATTTGATGATGGCATCACCATCAAATGTTTTTGTATTACCTTTAACTTCTGATCCTGATAGAGCAGATCATTTATTTGCTAAAGAAATTTTAGAAAATGATTATAAAAACATTTTAAAATCTTTTTCTTTAGCAGTTCCAGCAACAAGTTTAAATGTAATGCAAGATGAAGAAGGTAACAATGGTTATGGTTATATATCTGCAAAAGGTGACCCATTTTTACAATTAGCTAGTAATAGTGTAAATAAAGCATTTGAAGAAAAGAATGCTTTTAATTTAAGCACTACTTCTGAAGAAGCTAAATACACTGTTAAATTCTTTACAGATACTGAAGCAGAAGTTACTAAAAGTGCAGAAAGCGGTGACCGAATTTACAAAAGAGATTTAATTACACATTTTAAAGCTCATGCAGCACAACTAGAACAAGCTGCTATGAACCCTAGTGTGTATAAAATAAAAGTAAATAAAGATACTGCTTATTTTGATCTTATTTATACTTACTTAACAGGTAATGGTTTTAAATACATAACTGCAGCTACTGGTATACATACTTTTGAAAGAGTGGATCCTACTAAAGAAAGTACAAATAAACCTACTTATAACTTCTTAAATAATTTATTTGTAATTAAAGACGGTAACTTTAAATTTAGAACTAAATTTGATTTAGAAGTAGGAGCTATAGAAGTAGAAGATACATCTTTTATAGATAAAAATGATATCTTAGATATAGAAGAAGTTGTTGGTGTAGACGAAGGTAATCGTTTATTAAATGAAGTATTCGGAGCTACTAAAAATAAAGCAGATAGAAATTCTGAAATAGAAGCGTTAACTTTATCTTACAGATTTTTAGAAGACTTTATTAAACAAAAAGTTTTTGAAGGTGCTAATTTAGAGGGTATTTCTTATATTGATTATCAACGTTACAAAGATCAAAATACTGTACCGGAATTAAAAAATAATTTAGAGAAATACAAAGAAAATTTTGAAAAAATTGATGCAAAATTTAATGAGGCTTTAGCTAAATTAAATGAAAAGATGTCTACTTACGGCCCAGACTTCTTGTTTAATTCTGCAATAGATCAAAAAATATTCTCTGTTGCTTTACAAAACAACATTAATCTTGATATTTTAGCGGATATTATAAGTGTTAATAACAATGAAGAGTTTAGAAAAACTTTTAACACTTATTCGCCTGTATTAAAGATTATAGCTTCAAATTTAAATACTGGGACTATATCTAATGAACAATTGGAAACTTTAGTAACTACTAAAACTACAGTTAAACAAATAATAGATTTAGCGGCTGAAGTATCTAAAGAGTTTTCTTATGATGTATTTAGTAAAGTAAAAGAAGCCTTATTAAAAGAGCCTAATGGAATAACTAGAAAAACTGTTTTGAGGGTTTCTAAAGGTGAAAATGGATTTGATAAATTTGTCTTCTTAAAACCGGAAAAGTATGATTTAAAAGCTGATAAAGATGAGCGCTTAGATAAGATTTATTTTATAAAAAATAAAGCTGATAATGGCGTTAAAAATTTATTAGCCCCTAAAGGAAATTATACAAACGAAAGATTATATAATTTCTTAGAAAGAAACGGGGGTTTAAACTATGACATCTTAACAAGCACTAATAAAATTAGTTTAGAAGCAAACATATTTGGGCAAAATATAACAGCTGAAATTGATTTTAGTAATACTGTTACTACACCTATACAAGAGCAATTTCTTAATGTTATGGCTAATAAAATCTCTGAAGCTTATAAAAAAGCTTTAAGTGAAGTCGTAGTAAAAAATTCTAGTGGTGAATCTGTGGCTTTAAAGAATATACCGAATTTAAACTTTAACGAATATAGCATTCCATTAGGTATTATAACAAAATATTCAAACGGTAACGCTGACAGAAATACTTTGTTAAATGTTTTAAATGATGCTATTAAAGAAAATAACAAAAAATTAAACCCATTTGCCCAATCACAAATCAATGGTTACACTTTTAATTTTACTGAAAATAGCTTGAATATAGTAAGTAGAACTAAAGAAGAATACACTATAGATTTTGTTGAAGACACTAGAGTAAAACGTTATTATAATTACATTACACCAATAGGTTACCAAGTTGCAAATGGTATTGCACAAATAGGTAGTAGTAGAATGGTTGGTGGTAACATTTTTTATAATGACGATACTAAAAAGTATGAGACTTTAACTCCTGAGGGTAAATTAGTACCTGTAGAAGAAGATAAAAAATTACAAGCTCTAAGTTTAAAAACAGAAACTGGTGGAATAAGATTTTCTAAAACATCTAATATACCAAATCCTGAGCATACTGCAGCTAAAAAAGAAGTAGCACCTTACTTATTTTATAGATTAGTAAATAGATTGAAAAAATCTTTCCCTAATGTAAAAGTTCAAGTATTAACTGCTGCTGAAATAGAAGAACAATTCGGTGAAGAGTTTGCAAAGAGTAAAGGGTTTAATATCGTGGGCCAAGGAGTAGTTATAAACAGCACTCTAGCTACTTTAGATACACCTTTACATGAGATTTTAGGTCACACTTTTATAGACCATTTAAAAGAAACTAATAAAGATGCTTATAACTCTTTATTACAAATGGTAAAAGATCATCCTAGAGTAGAAGAAGTACGCGCTTTATATCCTGAATTAGAAGGGGAAAATTTATTAGATGAAGTTTTTGTAACTTTATTAGGTGAATACGGAGCAGGTATGGTAGAACAAGAAAGTAACCTTACTTTTTGGGAAAAATTTAAGAAATTTGTAGAGAAGTTTAAAGCTTTCTTAAGAAAAATTACTGGTGATAGTTTTAATTTAGCAGAACAAGATATAGAAAATTTTGTTATAAATGAAAATGACAGCTTAGAATCTATTATGCAGAAATTAACTAGAGCAGCTTTAAATAACGAGGGGTCTATTATTAGAGAATTAAATGCTAGTGTACAACATCAAGTAACAAATGCTTTAACACCTAACATATCTTTCGATCAAGCTCTAGAAATATTAAGATCTAGAGGTTATATTAAAACAATATGTTCTTAAAAAATAAAATATGTCTACAAATTGTATTACTTATTATTTAGATGAAAATATGAACCCCTCAGAAATATTTGAGGGGTATTTAAAAGAAGGAAAACCTATGGATGAAGCTTTAGAAGTATATGTAACTTCTATGCTTGACACTATAAATGCAAGATTTTCTAAAACTGATCAACCCCTTAATCTTAAAGATTTTGTGAGTAAATTAGAAAGCAGACACACTACTATTAAGCAAAAAAGCAAATCTAAATTTATTGGAGTTACTAATTTTTTAAAGAAACATTTAACTGGTGAGTTTGATGAAAATTTAATTAAGAAGAGAGCTAAATATAATTTATTATCTCAAAAATTACTTACTAAATTAATCAATGAAAAATTTGAATTTAAAATAAAAGTAGGCGAAGGCTCTACTGCTACAGAAAAAAGTTTATTAAGTATTTTAAGAACTATACTTAGAAGTGATTTTTATAATAAATTAACAGCAGGTGACAGTATATCTTCGGCTGAGTTTATGCGAAATATTTTCAATAATAAGGTACAGTTTTATAAACTAATGTCTGAATTAGAAAATGTTACACCTTCTAAGGAATTAAACAGCTCTACATTTACTTTAGAAAATACAACTTTTGACGATTTTGAAGATCAATTTATTGCCTTAAAAAACTTTTTAGAAACTCTTGCGCCTTCAAATCCAGATATACAAAAAGAGTATGACGAAATAAAAAAAGGTTATGATAGTGACGCAGAAAAAGGTACTAAATACCACGATTATTTAGAAAAGTTAAATAAAGAGTTTGCAGAAGAATATGAAAAATTAAAAAAAGAAGGTAAACTAGACACGCTTATAATTCAAAGCTTTATAAAAAGTAGGAAAAAATATACTATCCCGCCGGGTTTTTACGCTGCTGCTGAACAAAACTTAAGAGAACTATTTGACGAATTAAAAAATGGGTATGTTGTTATGCCCGAATTAAAATTATCTTTTGATAGTTTACTTAAACTTGATAAAGATATTTATGAAAGTGGTATGGTTGGTATTGCCGATTTAGTTTTATATAATCCCACTACTAATAAGTTTAAAATAAAAGATTATAAAACTAAAACAAATAGGTTTAATAAGGATATTTATATAAACTTAAGAACACAAGATGGCTTTAAAAATGCTAAATTAAATGCGGCAACCAATCCTACACAATTAGCTAAAGTGAATTTACAGTTAAGCACTTATGCACTTTTATTTAAAAAAGCTTTAGAAGAAAATGGTATATATAATGCTGAATTAGAAGGCTTAAATATTATTATATTAAAAGATAACGGTGACGATAAATCACCAAACTACGAATATGATAATATTAAAGGAACAGATATGGTTAAAGAAGTATCAGAAATTTTAAATTTACCGTACTCTACTAATATCGCTAATAATTTAGATCCTACTAAATCTTTAAACAGCCCTCATAAAATAACTAAAAAGATTATAGGTGTTGAATATGAAGCTGAAAAGTCTTTAGATGAAAGAGTAAAAGATGAGTTTTTAAATAAAGCACATTTAAGGATAGGTAGTAACGGTAAGAGGTACTATATCGGGGATGATGGCCAATTTAAATATTATAAGAATCAAGCTGAAAGTGATGAAGGAAATAAAGCTAGAGAATTAGAATTTAGAGCTTATTGGTCAGATAAAGCTAATGCTTCTACTAAAGTTACTATAGAAGCTGAGAACTGGTATACTAACATGGATTCTAATAGTTTTTCTTCTTTTGATAAAGCTCAATATAAAAACATTTTTGGTATTAAAAACAGAGATACTCATAAGTTAAGAAGAGCTAACACCTTGCCTGGCTATGGGCATTTATCACCAAACATTTTATGTTTAAAGAATGAAAAAAACGGGGCTATAAGTTTAATAAAACTTAATTCTTCAAAAGAAAGGATAAATGACTTAAATAAATTATTAACCGGTGAAGATGGTAGAAAAAAGAATTTATTGCACCGTTTTGGTAATGAAAATCAACTAGCTAGAAAATACCGATTATCTGATGACCTTAAATTTGTACAAGATGATGCTGATGTTTTAGAACTGGGTATCTTAGCTTCACAAATGATAGGTGATAAAAACTTAAAAAATGAAGGCTTCAAATCAGTAGAAGAAGTGCGTTCTGCAGTATTTTCTCGTAATAGTAAAACTGGTAAAGTTGCAAACCCTTCTGTATTAACAGGTAAAGACTTAGATAGATATATTCATAATGGGATCTTTAAAATGTTAGCTAGTGATAAAGAAATTTATGATAATTTAGGGGAAAATTTAAAAAATCGTATAGATGAGGTTTTAAAAAACCCTAGAAATAATAATCTAGCTCAAGATAAATTTTCTAGATTACAAGAGGTTTTAATGCACATAATAAATTTAGATAATGCTTCGTATTATGGCTTATCTACAGCTAATCAAGACTACTTTAAAAACTTATATGATAAGTTAAATGAGGGTGATCCAGGTCCATTATTAAATAAGTTAAGAAATATAGATGCAGCTTCTATGCAAGCTACAATAAAACATCTTATTGATATATCTGATAAAGTTAATAAAAGATTGTCTTTATCTTATAATCAAGGTAACTTAAATACTGAAGAGCAATATTTCTTAAGAATATTAAATACAGCAGTAACAGATTTAGTTGCAGCTGGTATAAATGTTCACAGCTACAGTTTGAAAAGTAGTGGGGATAATAAATTTAGATCAATGTCGCATATTGGTAACCAAGTTATACAAGCCTTGGATTCTATTAAAAAGCGTAATGATTTAAATATTAGCCGCGAACATAATGAATTTAAAAATAGAGCTAAAGCCATAACTAAAGCTTTAATAAAAGAAAAAACAGGTGGTTTAGAAAAGGCTACAACAAGAGATTTAAATATTATATTTAAAAATCTTTATAAAGTTAATCCTAATAAACCTTTAAAAGTAGGTGATGACGGTAAAGATTTGTACATTTTAAGAGACCCCAATGATAAAAATGATGGATTACCACCTTTATCTAAAGCAGAAACGGATTACATAAACTTTTTTAATGAATCTATAGACAAATACTACGAGAATTTATTATCACCTGAAGCTTACGCAAATTTTAAAAAGAATTGGACACCAGGTCAAATACCTTTAAGAGCCGCTAGTTTAGATAATAAAATTACACGTATGGAAAATTACGTGGATAAAGCTAAAGCTGCTATAAAAGGTTCACAACATTCTACTTACAAACAAGATAGCACTAATTATTTAGAATATCAAATATTTGAAGTAGCAGATTATGAAGCAGAGGCAAAAGGTGAAAAAATACAAGCTAGTGGGTCAAGAAGAACTCGTTTAGGTTTATCTGATGATGGTACTGTAACTACTATAAAAGAACCTTTTGAAACTAACTTAGATGTTATTATAAATGCTGTAGTCAGTGACTCTTTAACAGCTAAACACCATAAAGAAACAATGGTTGTTTGGAATGGTTTAAATTATATAAACACATTAAATTCTCAAGAATTTTTTAGAAATGGTTCTAAAGAAACACAAGAGTTGTTAAATAGTTATTTAAATTATGTGTTGTTAAATAAACAAAAAGAAGAAAGTAGTATTGCAAAAGGGATAGATCGTGTTCAACAAATTGCAACATTTCAAGCTTTAGGTTATAGCCCTAAACAAATATTAATGGAGTTAGCTACTTCAGGATTTGGTAGTGTATCAACATTAATGGTACAAACTATGAATAGCTTTTCTAAAAGCAAAGATGCTCAAATGGTAAATCCAATTAGTTGGGCCAAAGCAGGAAAAGAAATTCTCTTTGATATGATGCGAAGTGGTTACACTAGAAGTGAACATTTAGCTAAAAGTTTTGCTTTAATACGTTCAGATCCTCAAAGAATGAAAGGTGAAGAGCATATTGAAACTAAAAAAGGTTTTATATTTAAAAGATCTAATGCTTTTAAACCAAATAACATATTTGCAGAAGAAGCAACTTTACAAATGTTCATGGCACATTTAGACCATTTGGGTATATTAGATTCTTATGTGCAAGACGGGGATACTTTTACTTATAAGCCACATTTAGATAAACGCTTTAATAAAATTTTTGATAGCAACAAAAAATTAATATCTAGTGATAAATTAGATGATGAAGGAAAAAAGCAATTATCTTTATATATGTCCATTTATAACGATTTAATTTCAGATGGTTATGAAATAGATGATATAAACAATATACCTTTTCCAATGGCAGCTAATGATGTAGAGGCAGTAAAAACTTTTATAGCTGGTGCTTATGGATCTTTAGATCAACGTTCCAAAATTATGGCACAAGAAATCTTTTTAGGCCGTTTATTTTTTAAATTTAAAAACTGGATGATTATCAAAAAAGATAATTGGTGGTCTAAAGGGGATTATAAAAAAGCATTTGGTAAAAGAATTACTGTGCAAAACGAAAATGGTGAGTACGAAACAATTTTTGAATCTCAGTGGCATGAAGGTATAATGCAAACTTTAGGTCATATGTTTGGAGGAGGAGTAGCTAATATAATGAACGGTCAAACTTGGTCTGAGCTTAATGATATACAAAAAACTAATATTAGAAAAGCTATAGCTGATTTAATATTAGTAGCAACTACTTTAGGTCTATTATCTGCTTTAAGAAATAATGAATTTTTCAAAACACCGCAGGGAAAAGTTTTACATAAAATATTGGCTAATTCTGTATCAGATTTAAATATTGTACAGATGAGTGGGGCTTTAATAAAAAATGGCCCTTTTGCAGTAGGAGCTTATATGATGCGAGTAGTAAAAGCTTTAACTAACTTACTAACTTTACAGCCAGAAGTAGACGATTTAAAAGCTTTTGGTGGTTTAGCAAGCACTATAATTGATGTTTCTAAAAATTAATAGTCTGACAGAAAAAGGGGGCGAAGATTTTTACACCCGCGCCCCTTTATTTTTAGCTTATAGTTTTTATCACTTTATTAAATGTATTCTCATCTAATTTTAGTGTTTTATCATTTTTAATTATATCATAAGATACTAAATACCTAATAAATTTTTCGTGTATATACATAGTTCCGGCTAATTGAAAAGCAGGGGCTTTATGTTTACTTTCAAAGTATTTTATTTTACTACGAAAAAAGTTTTCATTAAAAACTTCATTTAAAAGTTTATATTGTTTCTTATCTCCAACTTCAATATATTCTACAAAGCGTTCAGAAGGTTCTAATATAGCTTCTTCTACTTTAGCTTTTTTAAATACATTAACAGTTTTTAAGACATTTAATACATCATTAATTAGTATATCTACTAATGGATGCATTTTACCACTATAAATAAAGTTTATATATAAAAACTCTTTATCTAAGCTAGGTAAAGCAATGGGATCATAAACCCCATTGCATTGTTTTAAAATATCTCTTAAAGTAGTTAGATCTGTCTCTTTATATTTAATCTTTAAAGACGCTTCCAAAATTATTGGTAAAGCTTGTCTAACTTCTTCATTATTTCCAGACATAATCTTTAGCTAAAAATTGTTTAATATAAGCTTGTTCTAAAAATTCTTGTCTATTAGAAAATTTTACACTAGGAAATTGTGTAGTGAAATGCGCAAAAGTTTCTAATAAAGCTGTTAAAGCCTCAGAAGACACACTAGTAGGAAAGCCAAAAGTATCTACAGGCACAAACAATTCTTTTTTAAAATCTTCCTCTGT
>Ga0208161_1001792_pt1 | contig 11256 bp, 8 predicted proteins | sample CB_VirMetaG_3_FD_184538 | JGI IMG/M metagenome (GOLD analysis project Ga0208161, IMG submission 184538) | Freshwater to marine saline gradient viral communities from Chesapeake Bay - CB_1508_1S Viral MetaG (SPAdes) (version 4) | ecosystem: Environmental > Aquatic > Marine > Coastal | place: USA... | reverse complement strand
TGATGATGGAACAGGACGTTACGCTTTACGAAGCAGTGGAGCGAACCAACAGGCGTGCACAGGAGCGGCAGGCTATGGCCATGCCAATGGGTGCACCGGAAACAATGCCAGGTTTGGCAACTCCGGGAATGGGAGCAGAGGCTCCCGTATCAGGTCCAGGGGGACAGCCGAGCCTGGAGCAACTCTTAGCACAGATCGGAGGCTGACGTGGCGAATCGTTTTGATTTGCAGAACCCTGCACAGAAAATTGCAAAGAAGGCCGCAAAAGGTCAAACCTACGGCAAAGCAACCGAACAAATTGCCAGCCAGTCGGCGGTTCCGATGGGCTCGCCCCCGACAGATGTTAGTGCCGCTCAGGCCGCACGCAGGCCAATGCCCGTTGAACTGACCGCACCATCACAGCGCCCACAGGAACCAATTACGTTTGGCGCAAACTTTGGTGAGGGACCAAGCATGTATCAGGCCGGAATCCCCATGGTCGACCAGTCACAAATGGCACTTCAGGAAATTCGTCAGATTGCTGCCATGTTCCCATCCGACGATTTGGATGACCTTCTTGCGCGCTACGGGATGTAGCCATGTTTGAAAACGCAATGTTCCCAGAGGATAGGGAATACCTCCTGTCACTCGGGCAGGGAGCACAGCCAATGCAGTTTGATGTGTCGCCTGCGTATGCGCAATCGATGGCACTCAAGTTGCAGCAAATCAACTATCGAGCACCCTGGCTGTCGCCTGAGGTTTCTTTGTCGTTGGCTCGGGCTAATGCTTCAACTGCAGCAGTTGACCAAGTCGGCAAGATGTACATGCAACGAGAGTTGGATTCCTTTGAAGCGAAGAAGGCTGCAATTGGAGAAGCCAATCCAATGGTTCGATATGTCTACAATGCTGCCGGATTTACAAAACGCATTGCCTCCAAAACCCTTGAAGCGTTGATTCCTGGTGCGGTTGAATCCGGCGTTGGAGTGGGCACAGATATTGCTGGCGCAGCGGCTCAACTCGTAGGACGCCCAGCCAAGTGGGCGTCACGGTGGTCGCTATCTGCATTGATGGCCGCACCAGAATACGCAAACACAATCCTTGGCCAACTCTATGCTGGCAAGGGAATTGATATTCCAGGAATGCTCCATGCGTCCACATTTCAAACAATGTTGGACAACCCAGACAGACAGGGAACTGGATGGTTTCCAAATCAACAAATCGTTGAAGAACAAGCGGCTAGGTCGCGGGCTGTTCGTGGAACAGTTTATGGGTCAGCATTCACCCTTGGACGTGGGGTCATGGCTACCGGTGGAATCTTCAAAGAAGAAGATGCTGCTTATCGCTACGGCTCCGGAATCATTGACGCGATATTCAACGTAGTTCTTCCGGAGCCAAGCAAATACATCACCAAGGGCATCAAGTTGGCAAAGTATGGAATTGCCGCAGGCATAAGTGGCGACTCAGTCGAAACCTTGATGCAGGCCGGTAAAGCAATTGATGGACTCAAGGGAATCGTTCCGATTTTGTCCGAGGCGGATGCCAAATCCCTAATCAAAGCGCTCGGCCCGACAAAACAGAAATACCTGAGGGAATCCGGTCTTGGCATGGATGTGTCCGGCGCGACGTATAACGCGCTGCAATTCGACAAGTTTTTCAGGACAAACACGTACGCCAAAAAATTGGTGCAAAAACTCATAGATACAGACGACGTGGGATACATCTGGGAAGACATCTTCGACGGCAAGATCACCACAGACATGGCACTCAGGCTCAGGAAAGCCAAGAACGAAGACCAGGTTATCCAGGCCCTTACCAGCGGTTGGACGTATGGAGAAAAGACTCTGCAGACAGGCATTGGCAACTATAAGTTTGAGCGGAGTTTGGTTGGTAATTCAATCCGCAAGATGCGATGGTTCCAGGAAGTTCCAGAAGAATTGATTGTTGTCAGCGGTGGTGACATCGACAATCAAAAGTCGATACTAAACATGGTCAGGTCATTGCGTGCAGGTGGTGCAACCGACGAAGAAGTAAAAGTATTTTTGAATGGAAACCCCAGCAAGAACGTCATGGGCGCTCTTGAATCGTTTTCCAAACTTCCAAGCGCAACACCCACGGCCAGAAAAAAGACCGTCGATACATTCAAATCGTACCTGCGCACCTACATGCGTTCGGCTGGAGTCCGCGACGAAGTCATCGACGAGACGCTCAACGCCGGTGAAATGACCCTTGATGCAGTGCAAACGTGGCTAAGGAATCGACAGGGTGTTGAAACAGACAACGGACTGATGAAGGCCCTGTACGAACAGTTCAAAGATAATTTGCCGTCCGATGTGTTCAATCAAATGTTTGATGGTGCCGGGTACACCTTCAATGACGTGCGCATGATCCAGCCAGTGCAGTTGGTGGAAATGCTGAACCGTGTTCAAATTCTTCCGGACACGCGAACAATCCGCAGACTGACGCGCAACTCTTTGTTTAGGCGCGCTCTTTCTGATGAGAACGGAATCCAGGCAATTAGCAAACTCCCAATTACGAGCCGATCACCAATTCGCCTTGTTGACCACGTGCCCCGTGACAAACAGGCAATTTACAGCGAGTTGAGCGACAAGGTTCGGGAATTGGAGATATTGAAGGGACCCGCTCGCCGCAATGCCCAGGATGAAATTGACGACCTCAAAGAACAGATGGCCGCACTAACACAGCAAGTAAAGCGCCCGGTACTAACCGGAGAGCAACGCCTGACCCTTGCCGCTGCCGAACTACTTCAGCAACGCGTCTGGAAAATCTTGGCTTTGTTTACCGGCGGATATGTGGTGCGAAACATGATGGACGCGCAGGTTCGAATGGCTGCTGGCGGAGTAAATCAGTTCCGTCACCCAATCGATTACATCCATGCCGTCATGGGCAAGAAATATTCACAGAGCATCATGGGTGTTGAGTTTGCCGACCTTGGTGTTGGGGCTGGAAAAATTGCCGCACAAGAAGGCCGCGAGTTGGCAGAAGCCGGTATTCGCCCCAGAATTTGGGAACGCAGCAATGCCGATGATGTGCTCGAAGACCTGCGCAACGCTTTTACCTCAAGCAGAGCCCGACACGGCTGGACCTCGGCAGACACAGCAAGACACCAAATCAAAACCAATTCATTTGTCAATGTCACGCGAGTAGATGGGCCAAAGCGTTACCCCAGCAGATACCACACGGATGGCGTAATACAAACTGCACAGAAGTCTCTTTCCGACGATCTGCAAAACAGGGTTGCCGTCGCTCTCTCCGCTGGCAAGTCCGATGAGGCAATCGTAGACGAACTCATCAAGTTCTTGGACAACGAAAGGACGTACGCCTTTAGGACGGTCAACGGATTGTTCAGCGATGGAATTGAATTCTACGACAAAGCAAACGACATGATTCAAAAGTTCCCTCCCGTGAACCTCCTTGCGCTGAAAAAAACAGACCCGGATTTTTACCAGTCTTTGATGTCCGCCTACCTGAAGCATGTGGTTATTGACGGAGTAAAAGCAAACACCGGAAACCTGGACGAGGTGCTGTTCCTGTTTGCACACAATGCCGTCGGAGACCTAAAGAACGCAAGAGTCGTAGACAAGTCTTTGTTCAAACTAAAGAACAGCAGGGACAAACTGTCCATTGGTCAAAAGCGCATGCTTGAAATTGACGGGGTGCAAACACCGGGCATTCTGCAAAAGATTGATGGCGATGCTGTCACGTTTGTGCCGATCACCGTAGAGAACGCAGCCACCGCCGGAAAGAATGGACTCGGAGCCAAAGAGGCACGCCGACTCATTGAGCGCTCCCCACTCTGGGATGAAAATGCGCAGAAGGGGCTTGCTCGCGCATACCCACGTGAACAAAAGATTCGCTACAAGTCCGGTGGAAAATTCGACAGCGTCGAGGATGCAACGCAGCGATTCTTGGACAAGGGAACAAGTTGGTTCTTTGACTTTTACGATACGGCTTCCCGCAAGTTGGAAAAGTCAGTTGTGTTCCGCGAGTACTACTACGACGAAGTAATCAAGCACCTTGATAGCCTGTCGTACGAAGAGGGCATGAAGTTCTATGCCGACATCTACGAACGAAGTGGCGGAAACATCCGCAAGTACCTGGGCGAAAGCACGGGAATAGCAGGATTCTCAAAGAACCCCAAAGTCACCACCGCAATTGAAAACCTTCCCAACAGGAAAGGTGCTGTTGGCACCCTGACGCGGGAAGAGTTGGACGAGTATGCGCGATTTGTCGGCATTACGCGAACCAAGGAACTTCTTTATGATGCCTCCTCGCGCAACAACATCCAAGATGCGCTCCGCATTGTCATGCCATTCGAGGCTGCTTGGCGAGACATCATTGGCCGATACATGTCAATGGCAATTGAAGACAACGTCCATGCGTATCGCCAGTTCCACAAGATTTATCGCGGCGCCTCCGAAGCAGACCCAGACATGGACGGCCGTGGGTTTATCTACCGCGACCCATCAACCGGTGAGCCCATGTTTACATTCCCACTTTCCGGAAGAATTGCAAAGTTCTTTACCGGAGTTGACGCGCCATTGGCCGCCCCTTTGTCACGACTATCTCAAGGCATCAGTTTCTATCCGGCACTTGGTCCGTTTGCAAGTTTTGCCGTCTCCACAATCCTTCCGGATGTCCCCAAGTATGACGCGCTCAAGACGCTACTCATCCCATACGGAGAGGTTTCGTTTACTGACGCCATAAACCCGGTTCCGTCGTGGCTCAAAAAGGCTTATCCGGCCATTGAGGGAATGTTCAACGACCAGGTTCGAATGAACACCGTGTATGGAAATACCTACATGGAAACTCTGCGCGCACTGTCCGTAAACACGGCCAAGTATGACCTGTCCACGGAAGACGGGGTGCAAAGAATCATGGCAGACGCCAGGGGCATCGCACAAAAACTCACACTCATGCGCGTGCTCGGTCAGTACATTGGTCCGGCATCTCCCGGCACCGAGATCAAGATTCCTACCAAAACTGGCGACAAGTACATCAACGAACTAATGAGGGAACTTCGTGCCTTTGAGCAGGTCGACTACGACAGCGCCGTTGACAAATTCCTTGACCTTTACGGCGATGAACTTGTTCTGTACACCTCTTCCAAGAGCCGTGCTGTTGCCCAGGGTCTCGAAGCAACCGAGGAGTTCGGTGTGTGGGAGCGCGAGAACAAGGACCTCATCAACCAATACCCGGATACCGCATACTTCTTGGCGCCTCGCGGTGGCGGTGAGTTCTCGTTTACGGTCTGGCAGCGTCAGTTGCAGGAGGGCAAGCGCGAAAAGTTTACCGACCGAGAAATGATTGACTTTGCCCAGAACCGAATTGGTTCGGTCAAGTACCGTGCGGCCAGAAAGATGTTCGGGCCGAACCCGACCGATCGGCAGCGTGATGCTCTTCGCGCCTATCGCGAATACCTGAACGAGAAACTCCCAGGCTTCCCCAAGAGGGCACAGTTCGAAGCCAACAAACTGGCCAACGACATTGACCAGTTGTACAAACTGGTAGATGACAAGCGAGTGAGCAACAACAGTGTTGCGCGTTTGGCTAAGACTTACCTGAAGAGGCGCACGGAACTCATGGAAGCCAATGATTTGAAGAGTTTCAATGCCAAGAAAGCGGCTTCTTCGCGCACCGAGTTGTTCAACTTGGGGTCGAGTCTGGCGGCCAGGGACCCCGAATTTGATAGAATCTGGCAGCGTTTTCTAATCCAAGAGGTTGACTTGTAATGGCTGGCGAGACAAATCAAAACACGACCCCGAGTGGCGGTTCTGATATTACCGACTTCAGCGATTTTTACAGCACCGCACAAGACTTTGGGTTCAGAACCCCCTTCAAAGGTTTCTCGCCGTCCCTCTCCGTTTCCGAACAACAGCAACTTGCGAAGTTGTTCAACGTCAGAGCAGAACCATACCCCAAGGGAGCAAGGGTCCGCAAACAACTAAACGTCATTACCCAACCAGCGCTATACGACAGCGAGGGAAGACTTGCTGGAAAGCAGTATGACTTTACCGATGCGTACGTTGTGGCGCGAGAACTCAACAAGTTGACAACAGATCAAAGGATTCAGATATCTAAAGAGTTGAAGCGCGTTGGCTGGTACGGCAACAATGAGGTAAGCGAAGCCATGATGTCTGGTGTTGGCTGGTCGCAAACCGACGAGAAGGTTTGGGCTGCATTGCTGCAAACTGCCAATAACGCCCAAAGGCCCTGGCAAGACATGATTGGTGTAATCAGCAACTGGCCTACCTACAAAGAGGCCGGTCCAATTATTCGCGTTACCTCTGATGAGGATGCTGCTGCATACACGCGCGAAGTGTTCTTGTCGCAATTGGGTCGTATGCCAACCAAAGCAGAAATGGCAGATGCCGCCAACTTCATTCGCGCTCGCGAACGCCAAGCGTATGGAGCGGGACAGCAAATGCCAAACACCGCAGTTCTTGCTGAGACATTTGCACAGAAGGCTGACCCGCAAGCCAGAACGGTATACGGATTGGGCAATGCAATTCAGTTGGCATTCCAGGCGTTGGGACAGTAATGGCAGAGCAGACCAAAGACCAATTCATCACCGAGCAGTTGACTGCTAGGGGTTTGAAGAACACTGCGGCAAACCGCAAGAAGTTGGGCACCGAGTACGAAAACAAGTACATGGGTGGCAAGCCGGGAGATTGGCGTTCAAGATTCAAGATGGAGTTCCCGGCGTTCTCGGATTTGGTTGATGGGGCAGAGGGCGAGACAGCAGCCAGACAAGAGTTTGGCGATGACCTCATTGACCTCTTCTTGGATTTTGCCAAGAACCCAGACAAGTACGACTTGACCAGCCAGGCAGGACAGCAGGTTTGGAAGAACAAAGTACAGGCAACAAACTTATACACCAAGGTGTCCGAAAGCAGAAGACAATGGACACTTACTCCAGAGGTCAACAAAAGGGAACAAATCGAGGCGGAGAAAGTCAATTTGCTCCAGGAGTACGGCTCGCTGGAATTGGATGATCGCCAACTGGTCGATATTGCAACATACCGACTAAGCAACAAGGCTTCGGCTGCGCAGACCAAGTATTACGTGTACTCGATTATTGCCAATCGAACTGCCGTTGCTGGTGGCCCAGTTGCCCTTGGCGAAACAGACGAGGCCACCAATCTGCGTAACGGTCTGAAGCGCTACAACTACAACCCGCCGGGACTTGAAGACCAGATCACCTCTGCCCTTACCGGACAGGCGTACAACGGCGTGAACTACACGGCAGACCTGCTGTTGAAGAAGGCCAGGGACAACGCAAAGATTCTGATGCCCCAGTTCTCCCAGCAGTTCGACGAGGGCTACACGATTGAGGATGTGTTCGAGCCGTACCGGAACGTTGCCGCTGCCACGCTTGAAATGAACCCCGACGACATCAAATACACCGACCCAAAGTTCAGGGTTGCGCTAAACAAACGAGCCGATGGCTTGAGCATGACCGCCCAGGATTGGGAGTACATGCTGAAGAAGGACCCCACCTACAAGTGGTCTGAAACAAGGCAGGGCAAAAAGCAAGCCAGCGACATGATTGGCATTCTTGAGCGAGCACTGGGACAGTACATCTGATGGCATCAAAAGAAGAACGCGAAAAAGCATTTATCAAACAGCGTGCCGCCGAGTTGCGGGCGCAAGGTAAGCCAGTTGATCGTGCGGCATTGGCTCAACGTTTCGATACTTTGTCGGAAACAAAAGGGGGTCGTCAAACCATTACGGCTGTTGTGCAACGTGCTGCCGAACCAGTCGCTACTGCACCCGCCCCAGTAGTCCCTACGCCTACGCCCACGGTGACCAAGACTCCCGCCGAGTTGTTGGCGGAGGCAAATGCCCCACGACTCGAAGAGATTCTTGGTGCTGCCGATGTGGCCGGTGGCTTTGTTACCGGAACACTGCAGGACGAAGTTGATGCGCTGCGTGAGGGTGTGCGCACCGGCATCTATTCGGCTGATGATGCCCTTGGACGCTTGCGACAGATTGAGCAGTTTGGGCGATCCCAGATTTCCGGAGACGGTGACGGAGGCGGAGGCGATGACACCACCGACACCGTAGATGAAAACGCCTGGTCAAAACTCAAGGCTTACCTTGCTGATTATGGCTTGAGCAATCTTGAGGGCATGCTCACGGACCTCATGGCAAAAGGCATCACCGACACAACCGCGGTTCTCTTCGAACTTAGGGGTACCCCAGAGTTCAAGAAGCGCTTTGCTGCCAATGAGGCCCGAAAGGCTGCTGGCCTGCCAATGCTCACCCCTGCCTCCTACGTCGAGATGGAGAATACCTACCGCGAGGTTCTCCGTCGTGGCGGAATGTTGGAGTACTTCAATAGCCAAGATGTGTTTGAGAAACTGCTGGCCGGTGACGTCTCCCCGGCTGAACTGTACGACCGGATGACAAATGCCTACAACGTGGTGGCAGAAGCCGATGCTGGAACCAAGGCACAGATGAGTGAACTGTACGGCATTGAAAGCAAGGACCTTGCCGCCTACTTCTTGGACCCCAAGACCAGCGTGTCTGTCCTGAAGAGAAGGGCTGAGGCTGCAAAGATTGCTTCTGCTGGCAAAGAACAAGGCGGCATGCAACTAACCGCCGCTGGCGCAGAAGACCTGGCTGCTCGCGGCTACACGGCCGCACAGGCAGCAACGGCATTTGGAACCCTTACCCAGCAGGCTGGGCTGTACCAAGAGATGGCTGGCGAACAGGCGCTTACCGAACAAGAACGTCTTGGCTCGGCATTCGGCTACGACCCGCTGGCCGCTCAGAAGATTGAACAACGCAAGCGAAAGCGCGTTGCTGAGTTCACGGGCGGGGGACAGTTTGCCCGTACCACCGGGGCCACTTCTGGCACGATTGAGACCGGAGTAGGCACCGCTCAGTAAACCCTTGACAAATACGAGATTTGCGTGTATCTTTGTGTTGTCAGGAAAACCCCGGCCTGGCCAGAGCAACAAGGGTGAAAGCAGCCTTCCGGTTCCTCCAACCGGAAGTGGGCAGAAGGAGTGAGTCATGTCAAACGTCAACGAAGAGTATGAAGACGAGACTGGCGAAACGGCAGTCAAAGACCCCGTTCGCACGCACCTGAAAAAGGTGGAGCAGGAAAACAAACTGCTCCGTCAACAGGCAGCGGAGTTCGAGGCTTTGAAGCGCGAGATGGCTTTCACCAAAGCAGGCGTTGACATCAACGCCCCAATGGCAAAGTACTTCGTCAAAGGTTATGACGGCGAAGTAACACCGGAAGCAATCAGAAAAGCAGCCGAAGAAGCAAGCCTCATTCAGGCTCCTAAGCCGCAAGATGTGATTGACGAGTCTGAGAAGCAGGCTTGGTCAAGAATGCAGAAAGCAGGTTCCGCTGGAGAGACCAACGACCAACAGGTCGATTGGGCTTCCAAGATCAATGCAACTCGCAATCAGGACGAAGTGATGCAACTCTTGGCTCAAATGAGAGAACAAGCAGAAAACATCTAGCCCACAGTGACCCTGTGGGGGAAAGACCACAGGTATCACAGTGGCTTATACACAGCAGTCGAGTCTGTCAACAGACCAGACAGCATTTGACCGGATTGCGTACTTCGCGCTCCGCAGCGAACTTTTGTTCGACGCGGTCGCAGACGTCATGCCGGTCGCACAGGCAATGCCAGGTTCGGCAGTTACCTTCACGACGTTCAATGACATCGCAGAGGCAACCTCGACCCTGACCGAAACTTCGGATGTCACCGCCGTCGCACTGAGCGACAGCCAGGTGACCGTGACGTTGGCTGAGTACGGCAACGCCGTCTCGACGACCGCCAAACTGCGTGGAACTTCGTTCCTCGACGTGGACGCGGCAGCCGCCAACATCGTCGGCTACAACGCGGGAATCTCGGTTGACTCGATCATCCGTGACGTTCTCGCCGGTGGCACGAACGTGGTGTACGGAGGCGGCGGCTCAAGCGACCCGTCCTCGCGCACGACCGTTGCGGCCGAAGACATCATTGAGGCAAACGACGTTCGCAAGATCGTTGCTGCTCTCCGCAAGGCCAACGCAGTGTCGTTCAACGGCATGTACATGGCGTTCATCCACCCCGACGTTTCGTACGATCTCCGTCGTGAGACCGGCGTTGCCTCGTGGCGCGACCCGCACGTGTACAGCGACCCGGCAAACATCTACAACGGTGAAGTCGGAGCGTTCGAAGGTGTGCGTTTCATCGAGACGCCGCGTGCCAAGTTGTTCGAGAATGCCTCGGACGGCGCAGGCAGCACGGGCAACATCGACGTGTACTGCACGCACATCATGGGCCGTCAGGCTCTGGCGAAGGCACACAGCATCGTGGATGGCAACGGTCCGTTCCCACGCGTCGTGCGTGGTCCGGTGACCGACACCCTGATGCGCTTCCAGCCCATCGGCTGGTACTGGCTGGGTGGCTACGGCCGATTCCGCGAGGCTTCACTGCGTCGCATCGAGTCGTCGTCCAGCATCGGCGCAAACTCCTAATTAGTTAGGAGTAACAGATTGGTGGGGGGCGGGGTTTCCTCCCCTGCCCCGTCCCTCACTTCTGCTATTCTTTCGTGCGAGGTAACTGATGTCGATTTCCAACTATGCCGAACTGAAGATTCTCGATCACTTGACTGGTCGTGCCGCTTGGACTGCACCAACTACGGTGTACATCAAACTTCACACTGGTGACCCTGGTGAGGACGCGACAAGCAACGCCGCAACTGAAACAACTCGCAAGGCTGCGGCATGGTCGGCGGCATCGTCTGGTTCCATTTCTGCTTCCGCAACTATCGAGTGGACGAATGTTTCCACCACCGAGACGTACAGCCATTGGTCGGCTTGGGATGCCTCAACCGGCGGCAACGCGTTGTGGAGTGGTGCGCTTTCTTCTTCTGCTTCCGTTACGGCTGGAGACACGTTCCAGATCACTTCGCTGACGCTCAGCCTCGATTGAGGTGAGGTAGCCGCATGGCTACTGGGGCTACGGATTTCACGTTCGGCTTCACGGATACCCCTGGGTTCCGTGAGTTTGCCGAGGTGCCGAACTATGCGCCTCGCAAGGTCATCTATTTTTCTTCCCCTTTCTCTGCGACGCAGGGCTATTATCGCGGCCTCGTCGTCGTTGACCGCGAAGCCACAGGAGCGGGGACAGGCACAGAACAGGCGTCAGGTCTACATGTAGTACCGCGTACTGCGACAGGTTCAGGGTCAGGTTCATCTTCGACTCTTACTGTGCTTACTGCGAAGCGTACGGCAATCGGAGCCAGCGA